>Ga0209541_10010082_pt1 | contig 15155 bp, 15 predicted proteins | sample RifCSPlowO2_01_FD_184027 | JGI IMG/M metagenome (GOLD analysis project Ga0209541, IMG submission 184027) | Groundwater microbial communities from Rifle, Colorado - Rifle CSP2_plank lowO2_0.1 (SPAdes) (version 2) | ecosystem: Environmental > Aquatic > Deep subsurface > Groundwater | place...
TTATCTTTGGCGCAGGGCGGTTGCCTGAGATGGGAAAAGCCATTGGTAAGACAATACAAGAGTTTAAGAAGGGAATGAAGGAGATGAGGGACAGCGTAAAGGAAGATAAGGAGGAGGACAAGAAGGCATAGAATAAAATATATTTCTCCGAGCCCTTGGACCTAAGGCGATAAAAAGCGATGCCGAAACGTCGGCATCCCGAAGTGAATCTCGAGATGTCGCTTCATTCGGGGTGGTCCTTAAGGGCCGATTCGGGTGGGGAAGGAAACGACCCCGCCTCCTCATATTTGGAAAGGAGAATTCGATTTCATAGAAGCCGGTTTCCATAAGAGGATACCGGTTTTTTTATTTACGAAAATGTTAAACTCATTCAATAGAAAAATAGATTACTTGCGTATATCCGTTACGGATAGATGCAACCTAAGGTGCATTTATTGCATGCCCGAGGGCGGAGTCTCGTCAATAAATCACGATGATATCTTGCGGTACGAGGAGATCTCTGCGATTGTAAAAGTAGCGGTTAAATTGGGAATCAGTAAATTCAGAATCACGGGGGGCGAGCCGCTTGTAAGGAAAGGATTGGTTGGATTTATAAGCAGCTTAAAGGCGATCGAAGGTATCGAGGATTTATCCGTAACGACAAATGGAATAAACCTGAAAGAATACGCCAAGCCTCTTTATGAAGCGGGATTGAGGAGGATAAATATAAGCCTTGATACGTTAGATGAAGATAAATTTATGCGAATAGCAAGGCAGGGAAGCTTAAAGGATGTCTTAGGGGGAATAGGGCAGGCATTAGCAGTTGGATTTTCTCCCGTAAAAATAAATGTAGTTTTAATCAGAGGGGTTAACGACGACGAGATCTTAGATTTTGCAAAGCTTGGTTTTGACAGGCCGCTGGACATAAGGTTTATAGAATTGATGCCGATAGGTGAGAGCAAATTCCTGGACAGAGATAAAGTTATTTCCATCGGTGAGATCAGGCAAAGGTGCGAGGCGTTGGGTTTGCTGAAAGAGGTAGATATTTTAAACGGAAACGGCCCTGCCGAATATTATAAATTCGAAGGTCGGCAAGGCAGGATTGGTTTTATCGGCGCGATGACAAATCCATTCTGCGATAGATGCAATCGCCTGAGGTTGACTGCCGACGGCTATTTAAAACCGTGTTTGGGCTACGAAAACGGTGTTGGTTTAAAATCGGCGTTAAGACCGGTAGTCGATGACGATAAAATAGAAGAATCGATAAAAGAGGCGATAAGTTTAAAACCAATGGGGCATAATATGTCGCATAGCGAATTCGGAAATCATCTTTGTCATATGTCAAGGATAGGAGGGTAGGATGGGATTTTCTCATCTGGATAAATCCGGTAAAGCGAAGATGGTGGATATATCCGACAAGCCGATAATTAAGCGGGAAGCGGTAGGGAGAGGCGAAATTTTACTTTCTTCCAAAACGGTAAAGGCAATAAGGGATAAAAAAGTTCCGAAAGGAGACGTGCTTACCGTTGCAAAGATAGCGGCAATACAGGCGGCAAAAAAGACATCCGAGTTAATTCCGATGTGCCATCCGTTGCCCATTTCTAACGTCGGACTGGAATTCGAAATAAAAAAAGATAGGATTACCGTTGAAGCACGGGTCAAGGGCGAAGCAAGGACCGGTTTTGAGATGGAAGCCTTGGCGGCGTCTTCAATCGCTTGCCTTACGATTTACGATATGTGTAAAGCCGTCGATAAAAATATGGTGATCCAAAATATAAGATTGGTTAGAAAATGGAAAGCGGAAAAATAATTTCAATAAATATAAGTAAAAGAAAAGGTACAAGAAAAGAGAATGTCGGAGAGGCATTTTGCGTTGAGGATTACGGCTTAAAGGGAGACGCGCACGCAGGCAATGGGATTAGGCAGGTAAGTCTGCTTTCCGCCGGTTCAATCGAAAAGATGAGGCAAAAGGGCCTTTCAGTAAATGCCGGGGATTTCGCTGAAAATATAACCGTCGGCGGGCTAAATCTCTTAAGTTTTTTGATCGGACAAAAATTTAAAGCAGGCGAGGCGATCTTGGAATTATCGCAGATCGGGAAGGAATGCCATACCAAATGCGCGATTTATTATAAGGCCGGTGATTGCGTTATGCCGAAAGAGGGCATATTCGCAAAGGTAATCAAGAGCGGCTGGATAAAGGTGGGAGATAAACTAGAGGCGATAGACCTGTCCGCCGCAGGTGGAAAAGATGATTAAAGTTGGGATCGTAACGATAAGCGATTCGTGCTCTAAAAAGACACACGAGGACGAGAGCGGGCCAATGATAAAAAAAATGGTCGAGGCGAAGGGCTTAAAAGTCGAGCGTCATGAAATCGTCCCCGATGAAAGAGAGGCGATTAAAAGCGCGGTTATAAATATGGTCGATGTCATGAAGTTGGATATGGTTTTGACGACCGGCGGGACCGGCATAGGCCCGCGAGACGTAACGCCAGAAGCGGTTAAGCCATTGCTTGATAAAGAACTGCCGGGAGTTTCTGAACAGATAAGGAGAATCGGCGCTCAAAACTCTCCCCGCGCCATTTTGTCGAGGGGATTGGCAGGCGTACGGCGGCAAAGTTTAATCGTGAATTTACCGGGCAGCCCCAGAGGGGTTGAGGAATCGTTAAATGCGATTTTAGATGTTTTGATTCATAGCGTAGATATGATTCATGGTAAAGGGCATTGATGGACGGATGAATCCTTTAATTTTATTCCCGTCATTAATCCTGCTTGGCGGATTAATCGGATTAATCGCCGGTTTAGTCGGAATCGGCGGCACTAGCTTAATCGTCCCGTTTCTTATTTGGTTTTTTCTGCATATAAATTTGAGTCTGGATTTAGCGGTCAAAACAGCATTTGGGTCCGCCCTTCTTGTAAGCACAATTACCGCATTGACCGGCTTTTTAATTCACAGGAAAAAGGTCGATATAAAGTGGAGTTTGATTTTGCCTTTGGCGATGTCTGTAATTATCGGCGCTTTTTGCGGCTCGACCGTAGCGCACTTTGTCAGGGGTTCGTATCTGCTAATATTTTTTATTACCGCTTTATATATAATCGCCCTTTATATGCTTTTCAATTTCAAAGACATAAAAACGCCTTCCCTGGAATTGCGGCCTGTCGTTGTGATTCTCACAGGGTTTGGTACCGGCTTTTTTGCTTCTTTGGTAGGGTTGGGAGGAGGGTTATTTACCATTATAATCTTTACTTTGTTTTTTCGACAGCCCATACATGAGGTTGTCGGGATTTCAACTTTTGTTCAGGTATTCGGAGCCTTATCCGGCTCAATCGGATATATGATCAACGGATATGTGAATTTCTTAGTCGTTTTAGCGATGTTAATCGGCGGGATTCCGTCCGCTCAATTCGGAGCAAAATTGGCGCATAAGATGGAAGCTAAATCGTTACACAGGATCTTCGGAGGCCTTCTGTTTTTAATCGCTACTATCCTCATCGCAGGGAGGTTCAAATAAGATGATAAGCGCCGCTAAAGCAAAAGGGATCATTCTTAAAAATATAAAGATCAAAAAACCTCAAAGGGCGCCCTTATCGGGCGCTTTGGATTTAGTCTTGGCGCGGGATATAAAAGCGGCGAATTCATTGCCGCTTTTCAGCAATTCCGCTATGGACGGGTTTGCGGTTAAATCTAAAGACACAAAAAGCGCATCGGAAGAGATGTCCGTCAAATTGAGAGTTGTCGGGGATTTGCCGGCGGGTTTTTATTCAAGAAGGTCGTTAAAGCATGGCGAAGCGATTAGGATCATGACCGGCGCGCCATTGCCCCGAGGCGCCGATTCGGTCGTTATGGTTGAGAATACAAAAAGCGACGGCAAATATGTCGAGATTTTTAAGGCAGCCAGGCGCGGAGAAAATGTGAGGCAGAAAGGCGAAGATGTAAAAACCGGCGAAGTTGTTTTAAAAAAAGGAGCGGTTGTTACGCCGCAAAGAATCGGCATGCTCGCGGCGTTGGGATTTAAGGAGGTTTTAGCTTACCCAAAAATTAAAGTTTCAATTTTAGCGACCGGAGAAGAATTGATAAGGCCCGGAGAGAAATTGAGGCCCGGAAAGATAAGAGATGCAAACTCATATATCTTGTCTTCGCTGGTTACCACCCTTGGCGCGGAAGCCGTAGAGTTAGGTATTGTAAAAGATGATTTAAAAGAAATAGGGCGAAAAATAAAGCAGGGCTTAAAGAGCGATATGCTGTTAATTTCCGGCGGGGTTTCAGTCGGAGATTACGATTATGTCAAGGTCGCCCTCGATAATCTCGGGATAAAAAGGCTCTTTTGGAAGGTTGCGATAAAACCGGGCAAACCCATTGTGTTCGGAAAGGTAAAAAATAAACCCGTGTTTGGCGTTCCGGGAAACCCCGTTTCTGCGTTTATCTGCTTTACGGAATTTATAGCGCCGGCGATCCTGAAAGCTATGGGAAAAGATTATAGCGATATTTATGCCTCAGCCATTTTGGGGAGAGATATAAGAAAAGAAAAAGGAAAGAAATATTTTATGTCAGCGGTTTTGTCGGACAGGAACGGCAAATGCTATGTCACGCCGATTATGCCGCAGAATTCCGCAATGTTGAGGCCGCTCTCGCAGGCTAATGCGATTTTGGTTCTTGATGAAGGATCGAATTGCATAAAATCCGGCGCGGAGGTAAAGGTAAAGGTTCTTTAATGAAGATCAAAAAAGTCACGGCTATAATTTTAGCAGGCGGCAAATCTTCTCGGATGGGCCGGAATAAAGCGTTCATTAAGTTAAAGGGCAAGACGTTTATTGAAAAAATAATTGTAACACTTAAGTCCATATTCGATGAGGTCATCATAGTTGCTAATGAAGTTGAGAAGCTTAAAGGTCTCAAGGTAAGGGTAGTCAAGGACATAGTGCCAAACCGCGGACCCTTAAGCGGCATACATTCAGGATTGGTTAATTCGAAGACCCTGATCAACTTCGTAGTTGCCTGCGATATGCCATTTTTGAATCCCGGGGTTATAAATCAGATGGTCCGTATTGCAAACGGATACGATGCTGTGGTAGTAGGTTCGAACGGCAGGTTAGAGACACTTTGCGCCGTTTATAATAAAAAATTGCTTCCACTTCTTGAAGAAAGCCTTATTTCGGGAAATTATACCTTATCGGCTATTTTAAGGAAGTCGAACCTAAAGGTTATAGGCGAAACGGAATTAAAACGCTTCGGCGGCACAAGGCGGGATTTTCTTAACATAAATGATAATAAACAGTTGCGCAGGATTTTCACAGACGGCGCCTAAAATAAGTTGAAAAATAAAAATTCCTATGTTATATTAGGAGCTGTTAAATAACTTTCGGATTTTGCGCGTTAGAGGTAGCCAGTCTACAAGAGAATGAAAACCAAATATTTTTTATTTGGGCTTGGTGTTTTGATAATTTTATCTTTAATATGGTTTATATTTACGGGAAATCAGCAAGAGAGGCCGCTGGGAGAATGCACTTATATTGGCAGATGCTCTATCTGTAATTGTTTGCGCGAAGTCCCTCCCTATCAGATTTCGCTATTGAGGAAATCGAGACAGCTCATACGCTTCGCCTGTTCAAATTGTCTTGATAAGAAGTGTGAAAAGTTGCCGAGGAGTAAATAATGAATAAATTCAGCCGTCGAAAGTTTCTAAAGACGTCGTTTGCTTCCATGGCAGGGGTTGCCCTAAGCGGGCCGCTACTTGCTTCATTAAAGTTTATCCCGGAGGTGGATAATCCTTTGGAATTTTATCCCAATCGGGATTGGGAGAAAATCTACCGCAGTCAGTTTAAACACGATTCCACCTTTCATTTTCTCTGCGCCCCTAATGATACCCATAATTGCCTGCTTCGGGCTTATGTCAAAAACGGTATTATTACCAGGATCGGGCCAAGCTACGGCTATGGCAAGGCAAAGGATATTTACGGCAACCAGGCTTCGCACCGATGGGATCCCCGTTTGTGCCAGAAGGGCTTAAGTATGCTGCGCAAGGTCCAGGGCCCGCGACGGGTGAAATATCCCTCAATCCGTAAAGGGTTTAAAGAATGGGCGGATGCGGGTTACCCTAGAAATGAAGACGGAAAGATATCGGCACAATATTTAGAAAGAGGCAAAGAGCCGTTTATCAAGGTTTCCCATGAGGAGGCCTATGAAATTTTAGCCAAATCAATGGTGAGCATAGCTACTATCTACACAGGAGACAGCGGAAAAGAGCTGCTGAAGAAGCAAGGCTATGATGAGGCAATGATTGAGGCAACCAAGGGCGCAGGAACCCAGGTATTAAAGTTCCGCGGAGGGATGCCTTTATTGGGAGCCACCCGGATTATGGGATTTTACCGTATGGCCAATTCAATGGCGCTGTTAGATGAGAAAATCCGCCAGGTAAGCCACGACCAGGTTTTGGGAGGAAGAGGTTTGGATAATTATTCCTGGCATACAGACCTTCCTCCGGGGCATACAATGACTTGCGGCCAGCAGACCATAGATTTTGATTTGGTGACCGTAGAAAATGCGAATATGGTGATTTGCTGGGGAATGAACTGGATTTCTACCAAAATGCCTGACGGCCATTGGCTCAGTGAAGCCCGTTTAAAAGGCACCAAGGTGGTTACGGTAGCCTGTGAATATCAATCTACCTCGAATAAAGCCGATAAAGTAATTCTTGTGCGTCCCGGAAGCGACACTGCCCTTGCTTTAGGCATGGCCAATGTTATTATTAAGGAAAAACTCTATGATGTAGATTTTGTAAAGGGGCATACTGATCTGCCGCTCTTAGTCAGGATGGATACGCTTAAACTCTTAAAGCCCCAGGATATTATTAAAGACTATAAATCAAAAGAGTTGAGCAGTACGCAGGTGCTTAAAGAAGGCGAAAAGCCGCCGTCAAATATAAAACAGAGGCTGCAGGTAACTACTGAGAAACTGCGCCAGGAATGGGGGGATTTTTTGGCCTGGAATTTAGATACTAATCAAACAGAGGTAGTTAGCCGGGATGACTCAGGCATAGCTAAGAACTTTGCGTTAGAAGGGGAATTTACGGTTACTGCCTTAGACGGAAAATCCCTGAAGGTGCGGCCGGTTTTTGACCTGGTTAGAGAACATGCCGCTTATTTTAGCCCTGAAGTAACCAGCGATATCTGCCATATAGACGCGGATGCGGTTATTTGGTTGGCTAAGGAAATGGCTAAGAATAAGTCTAAAACATTAGTTCCCGTGGGAATGGGGCCGAATCACTTCTTTAACAATGACTTAAAAGACCGTGCCATATTTTTGGTCTGCGCCTTAACCAAAAATATAGGCTTTCACGGCGGAAACATCGGCAGTTATGCCGGGAACTACCGCGGCGCCTACTTTAACGGCCTGCCTACCTATATCGGAGAGGACCCCTTTGATATAGAATTAGACCCTGCCAAGAATTCACGTTATAAGACCTATTACAAAATGGAATCCGCCCATTATTACAACTATGGCGATAGACCACTTCGGGTAGGCAATAAGCTTTTTACCGGTAAAAGCCATCTTCCTACGCCCACTAAATTTCTATGGTTTGGAAATAGCAACTCTTTGTTAGGGAATTTGAAGTGGCATCATGATTTTGTAATGAACACCTTGCCTAAGATTGACTGCGTGGCAGTGAATGAATGGTGGTGGACCGCGTCCTGCGAATACGCGGATGTAGTTTTCCCCGCGGATTCCTGGGCAGAGCTGAAATACCCGGATATGACCGCGGCGGTTACCAATCCCTTTTTACAGATTTTTCCCCGCACTCCGCTTAAGCGGCTGCATGACAGCCGAGGGGACATTGAAATCCTTGCCGGTGTAGGCAAGGCATTGGCCAAGGTAACCGGAGATAAGCGATTTGAGGATTACTGGAAGTTTATTTATGAAAATAAGGTTGAGGTCTACCTGCAGAGGATTATAGATAATTCTTCTACCCTTAAGGGATATAAGATTGAAGAAATAGAGGCAAATGCCAAAGAAGGGATTCCCGCGCTTCTGATGACCCGGACCTACCCTAAAATTATGGGTTGGGAGCAGTCTAATGAGAAAAGGCCGCATTATACTAAGAGCGGAAGGCTTGAATTCTACCGTGATGAGGATGAGTTTTTAGAGCATGGTGAGAATATCCCTGTACATCGGGAGCCGGTGGATGCAACTTTCTACGAGCCGAATGTGATTGTCTGCGGCGCAGTTGATTTAATCCGGCCAAAAGGGCCCAAGGAATACGGCTTAAGCGAAGACGATCTTTCTTGTGAAACCCGCCAGGTGCGTAATGTGGTAGTTAAGCCGCAGGACCTTACTAAGACCAAGCATCCGTTAAGGAAAGACGGCTATTCATTAATATATATCACCCCTAAGTACCGCCACGGCGCTCATACCACACCGGTAGATATTGATATTATCTCGGTTTGGTTTGGCCCGTTTGGGGATATGCACCGCCGTGATAAGAGGATGCCCTGGGTAGGAGAAGCATACGTAGATATCAATCCTGAGGATGCCAAGGAGTTAGGGATTAATGACGGAGACTATGTATATATTGATGCTGACCCTGAGGACCGCCCCTTTAGGGGATGGCAGAATAAGCCGGCAGATTATAAGGTACATCGGGCAATGTTAAGGGCGAGGTATTATTATGGCCTGCCTCGAGGTATAGCTCGTTCTTGGTTTAATATGTATGTTGCTACCTACGGCTCAGTAGAAGGCCATGAGACTAATCCGGACAAGCTGGCCAGAAATCCCCGCACTAATTATCAGGCAATGTTCCGTTACGGCTCGCATCAGTCTACAACCCGTGCCTGGCTCAGGCCGACATTGATGACTGAGTCTTTAGCCAGAAAGGAATATTTCGGGCAGGTAATCGGCAAAGGGTTCGCCCCTGACGTCCATTGCACTGTCGGCGCTCCCAAAGAGTCATTTGTTAAAATAAGCAAGGCTGAAGACGGCGGTACGGTTAATGCCTTGTGGCGCCCGGCGCAGTTAGGCCTGCGTCCCGGTTATGAGAATGAGGCTATGAAGGGGTTTCTAAAAGGAGATTTTATCAGCTGATTTTCACCGAGGCTTAGCCTCGTTAAGGCAGGAGAGTATAACAGATGAGTGAAAAAGCGTTCAACGAAAAAGTTTTTAACTGGCAGTTAAACCGTAAGATGGATTATAAATACCCGGAGTCGCGGCCAGTGAAGCAGGCTGCATGGGTCTTTGATACCAATAAATGCATTGCCTGTCAGACCTGCACCTTAGCCTGCAAAAATGCCTGGACCGCAGGTAAGGGCCAGGAGTATATGTTTTGGAATAATGTGGAGACCAAGCCGTGGGGTTTTTATCCTTTGGGCTATGACATAAAAATACTGGAGAAATTAGGCGTTCAGAAATGGGAAGGCGATAAGTACGCAGGGAAAACTATTTTTGAAGGCGCGCCTTACGGAGAAGAAATCTTAGGCTGGATGCCGGAGAAAGAAGATTGGGCGCACCCTAATATAGGAGAAGATGAGATAAACCAGCAGATAAAGGATAAGGCCAGCTTTGGACTGCCGCATACCAACTGGATGTTTTACCTGCAGAGAATTTGTAACCATTGCACCTATCCTGCCTGCCTGGCTGCTTGCCCGCGCAAGGCAATTTATAAGAGGAAAGAAGACGGCATAGTTTTAATTGACCAGGATAGATGCCGCGGCTATCAGGAATGCGTGCGCGCATGTCCATATAAGAAGTCAATGTTTAGGGAATATACCGGTAATTCCGAAAAGTGTATTTCCTGTTACCCTGCGGTTGAAAACGGCTATCAGACCCAGTGCGTGATTAACTGTATAGGAAGGATTCGGATCTCCGGCTTTAAGAGCACGTGGAATACTCCCCGAGAGGACAATCCTATTGATTATCTGGTGCATTTTGCCAAGGTGGCTTTGCCGCTGTATCCCCAGTTTGGACTGGAGCCCAATGTGTATTATATCCCGCCTATACATGTGCCGGAGGTATTCAACAAACAGCTGTTTGGGCCTGGTGCTAAAAAGGCGGTTGAGCTTTACCATAAGGCTACCCAGGATAAAAAACTTATAGGGCTTTTAATGCTTTTTGGGGCAACCGATAGAATAGTCCATAGTTTTAAGGTTGAAGGGGAAATCTCTGATGGGCAGTGCATCGGCTATGATGAGAAGGGCGTAGAGATTGTCCGTGTGCCTTTAACAGAGCCGGTGATAATCAGAAAAGAATATGACGAGCAGCTTGATGTGCAGAGGTTTAGCGTCACTTAAAGCACAGCGTGTTATAAATGGCTGCCTGCGGGGTGAAAAAACAGATGAGTAGAGATACAACATTACCGGCGAGTAGAGCGATGTTGACGGGCCAAGAACGCCTGCTTAAGTATAAAACTTTAGCTGTAGCTTTCTCCTACCCCGAAGGCGCGTTTTTTGATTTCTTTCCTTCTCTAACTTCAGAGAAACAAGAATTACAATTTGCTTACGACAGGATTTTCAGAAGCGGTGAGGTCTGGCTTTACGGTTTAGAGTATATGGCGGAAAATGAATTCCAGAGGGCCCATGGGTTAGCTGATATCAGCGGCTTTTACAAGGCATTCGCCGTTGAGACGGATAGCGATAGGCCTGATGCCTTAAATGCGGAATTAGAGTTTATGCATTATCTGATACATAAGGAAATCAGGACAAAGGATAAAGATAAGGTGCTTGTCTGTTTTGATGCCCAGAAGAAATTCTTTAATGAGCATCTGTATCCTGCAGGTGAAAAGATTGCTCAAGCCGTTATCTCAAAGGCAGAGGAGAGTTTTTATGCGCAAGCCGCCAGTGAAATGCTTGATTTCTTAAAAAACGAAGAAAGATTATATAGCCAAAACAAATGAAAAACAAGGTCATAATAATTACATTGGTATTTGTTGCCGGTTTTCTCGGTTTGGTTTATTATGCCATTATGCATTCGCGGGGAATACCGGTTAAGATCGAGAAGATAGAAACACCGGTGCTGGCGGTGCCTTTCATAGATACAAGAATAGATTTAAGCAAGGATATTTCCCTAAATACGTGGGATACTCTCAGCGGCAAGGAAATCAAGCTGATGTATCAGGTGATGGTGCTGCCTTGGCCAAAGGCGGTTGTGCCTTCGGTTTTAGTAAAGGCATTCCGCACCCAGGAGGATATCTATTTTTATGTTAGCTGGAAGGATGATACCGAAGACAGGACCCATGCGATGAATCAATTTTCCGATGCCTGCGCCATAATGTTTCCTCTGGGAAAAGAGGCCCAGCCTTCTTCAATTATGATGGGTTTTATCGGCAAGACCAATATCTGGCACTGGAAGGCATCTCAGGATAATGAGTATTGGCAAGGAGCGCATCCTAAGACAGATGCCTATGCTGATTTTTATTACCCTTTTGAGGAGAAGGAGCTTTTTGTGGTATCCAAACAAACGCCGCAGTCAGCAGTCAGCGACCTTTTGGCTATAAGGGTAGGCACCGTAACCTCTAAAGAGGCAAACGCGATACAGGGCAGGGGATTTTGGAAGGATGGCGCCTGGAATGTGGTTTTTAAGCGCCCGCTTAAGGCAGAAAATATTGAAGAGGATACGGGGTTTGAATTAGGGAAAAAACGCTTGTGTGCCTTTGCCGCATGGAACGGTTCAAAAGACGATAGGGGCGGAAGAAAGTCTATATCGGATTGGGTGGAGCTGGATATAAAATGACAGGGGACAGGGGAGGGGGTTCAGGGTTCAGCAAAAAATTATCTATAACAGCCATTTTATTTATAGTTTATAGCTTATGGTTTGTGGCAAACTCTGCCTCGGCAGAGGAGAGGCTGATTGAGGTTAAGGCAAAGAAATTTGTCTATACGCCCAATATCATTAAGGTCCATAAAGGCGATACGGTTAAAATTCGCCTTATCAGCGAGGATGTGCATCACGGGTTTTATATAGACGGCTATGGCATAAAAACCTCGGCTCATCCGGGCCAGGAAGGAAGCCTGAAGTTTACAGCGGATAAAACAGGGAGATTTTCTATCCGATGCTCAGTTACCTGCGGGGCGCTGCATCCTTATATGATAGGCCATCTCTATGTCACGCCGAATAACCTTTGGCTCTGGGGGCTTTTGAGTGTTATCGGGTTAGGATGTATATCATTCATTGCAGCATCAAGGAAGAAACAGCAAGATGAGAAATTAAAGCTTTTTGGTATTATCCCTCTGGAATGGAGGTTTCCTCTCACCAAGTTTAAGCCGGTGCGGGCGTTGCTAAAGAGCCGTTGGTTTCCGCTACTGCCGATTATATTTAACTTGTTTGTTTTTGTCATTATTCTTATGGCAGGTTTTGTGGGAGGCCTAAGCTCCGGCAATTATAATTTCGGGGTTATGATTGTTTGGATACTTTGGTGGGTGCTCTTAATGATGTTTATGGTGCCGCTTATCGGCCGTTTCTGGTGTATGATGTGCCCGTTTCCTTTGATTGGAGACTGGATCCAGAGGGGAAAGCTTCTTACTGTGGGAAGAGCGAAGTCTTGGGGTATGGGCAAACGATGGCCGAATAAATGGCGTAATCTCTGGCCGTTGGTTATCCTCTTCTGGGTCTCTACTTGGTTCTCCGGTTTCTTTACGGTAAAACCTTTTGCCACTTTTCTACTCTTAGGCACGATTATCCTTCTTGCCATTATCGTTGCCTTATTTTATGAAAAGCGCACCTTCTGTTTATTTGTTTGCCCGGTGAGCGGTTTTCAGGGATTGTATTCTAATTTTTCGCTCTTTGGGGTGCGTTCACGCGACCAGGAGGTCTGTAAAAAGCATGCGCCTAAGACCTGTTTTGTGGGTAATGAAAAGGGATACGGCTGCCCATGGATGGAACAGCCTTATGATATGAACCGTAATACTTATTGCGGTTTGTGTTTTGAATGTTTTAAAACCTGCCCGCATGACAATATGGACCTCGTCATACGCCCCTTCGGCCAAGATCTCTTTGCCGAGAGAAAACGCACTGATGATATATTTAACCGCCGCTCTACGGATGAGGCATATAAGGCGTTGACGATGGTAGGCATATTCTTGTCTTTTTTCGTCGCCTTCCAGGGGCCTTTCGGCCATTTTAAGGATATGGTCACTGCCAAGACCTTTGGCGGGTACATACACTACTTATTGGAGTCTTTCGCTATAGACTTTCTGATTATCCCCGGTTCAATGTTTTTGTTTGTTTATTTGTCTAAACTTGCCAGTAAAAGTAAAGAGGTTAAGTTGAAGGATATCTTTGTCAATTTCTCTTACTGTTTTATACCGGTGGGCATTGCCATATGGGCGGCCTTTAGTTTAGGGATAATCCTTCCTAACGGGAGTTATCTACTGCATATTATCTCAGACCCCTTTGCCTGGGGCTGGAACCTTTTTGGCACAGCCAAGTTTCCCTGGACGCCGGTATTTACCGGGGTAATGCCGTATCTACAGGTAATTGTTACGTTGATAGGGTTAGTTTTTGCCTTAGATTTCGGATATAAATTTTCCCAGCAGACGTATAAGAATGTTGATGAGGCAAAACGCGGATGGATACCGATACTTATCTATTTTGTTCTTGTCCATATTTTCTTTATCAAATTATTTGTAGGATAATGCTATGAAAAAGAACGAATTAGTAGCGGTAATTTTGTTTTTATTGGCAACAGTAGGAACTGTCTTAGGTATTCTTGCCTTTGAGAAGATACGCGGGGCTCAGTTTTTTAATGTGGAACTTGCTGCCCGTTCCCCGCTTAACGGTAATTGGTACCCCAGAAAAATTACCCTTCCCTACGGAAAAGAAGTGCGAATTCGTATCCGCAATATAGAGACTGTAAGCCACGGGTTTGCCCTGCCGGATTTTGATGTCTCGGCCCGGGAGATCAAGGCCGGTGAGGTTGTGGTAGTTAAGTTCTTGGCGGATAAAAAAGGCACATTTCCTTTCTTCTGCACGGTATGGTGCTCTAACGAGCATATGCAGATGAGCGGAGAGCTGATCGTTGAATAGGTTTATAAACGAGCGGATTTTGCTTTAAATTTTCGCAAGATATGGTATATTATATCTCAACATATTTAATACAAGGAGGGGATTATGGCAAGGAATGTCAGGATGAAGGACATGGATGTAGATAATAAGATATCGTGTGATTGCAGGCCCGCCGGAAAAAAAGCCTCCAAGAAAAGCTGGGAAACCCCAAAGCTAGAGGATGTCTCGGGCAAGATAATGGCCCAGCCCTATATCAGGTTTACTTAATTTATGTTTTTCCCAAAATATGTTAAGGTAAGACAGGAGCGGTTCGGAGCGGTTGTATTCGATACGCTAAGGGAAAAGGTGCTTGTTTCAAACCCGACAGGCGCGGAGATACTGCGCCTTCTTGGCGAGGAAAAGTCTGTCGAAGATATCTGCGGCGAATTGAGCCGGAGCTACGATGGAGATCCCGCGCAATTGAAAGCGGAAGTAAATAACTTCATCGATGAATTGCGAAAAAGAGAACTGTTTATTATATGAATAAGGCACAGGGAATTATAGAAGAAATCGATGATATAGGCGTAGTCGGATCCGATATCAAGGATTTCGAATCCCCATTGTTTATCGCCTGGCAGTTGAACTCCGCCTGTAACCTCGATTGCCTTCATTGTTGTGAGGAGGCGGGGCATAAGATGCCGGATGAGTTGAGCCGCGAGGAGGCCGTTGATTTTTGCCGCCAGATTATAGATTTGAAGATTCCCTACGCGGCTATCTCCGGCGGAGAACCGATGTTATGCCCGCATTTCTTTGAGCTCGCCGAGGTCCTTACCTCAAACGGTATAAGCCTTAAAGTAGAGACGAATGGGATGTTTATCGGCGATAAGGAGGCGAAGCGCTTCGCTAAGTTAGGCATGCGTTCGATCCAGATAAGCGTAGATGGCGCGACTGCCGGGACCCATGAAGTTATGAGAAAGAGGGGTGACTTCAGGAAGTCCCTCGATGCCTGTAAGCTCCTTATAGAAAACGGCGTGAATACAGAGATAGTATTCGTCCCTACAAAATTCAATATTCACGAGATAGGCAAAGCCATCGATATGGCCTATGCCTTGGGGGTCTACGGTTTTTATACAGGAAAGATTATGCGGATAGGCCGGGCTGCCCAGAACTGGGATCTGCTCTGTCCGACTGATGAACAATATGCCGGGGCATT
>Ga0209541_10010086_pt1 | contig 15150 bp, 18 predicted proteins | sample RifCSPlowO2_01_FD_184027 | JGI IMG/M metagenome (GOLD analysis project Ga0209541, IMG submission 184027) | Groundwater microbial communities from Rifle, Colorado - Rifle CSP2_plank lowO2_0.1 (SPAdes) (version 2) | ecosystem: Environmental > Aquatic > Deep subsurface > Groundwater | place...
CGGACATGCCTACATAAAGTGTTTCCTGAAATGATTTCACGGGGAGTAAATTTACATTGTCCATATCTAGATTTTAATACTTAATATGCCGAGAAACAATCTTTAGCTCTATGTATTAGTAATCGCGCGTCTTCTCTATTTTCTCCAACAACAATAATTCCTATAACTGGGCGACTCATGCTTATAAATGAAAGAATTAATCCTCTTTTTTGGTGGTTAATTGGATAAATAATATTAGATAACAACGCCAAAATTTTATCGGGCTTTTGCACGGGCGCGTCGTAACAAAACGAGTCATTAGAAAGTACGTACGTATTATTTCCGTTGAGGCCGAGATAAGACATTATGTCATATACATGCGTGCCACCAGTCATGCGTGCATTGCTTTCAAGTATGTATAAATTTCCATCAACGCCTGCGGCGAAATCAATATCAAAGATTCCTCGGTATCCGTTAGTGTGAAATTTCTTGCCAATCATCTCCATAGCAATTTTGATATTTTTGCTCGCAAAACTTGGTAGAATGCTGGAGCTAATAACCACACCCTTGAAAGAGCCTTCTTTGGTTACTTCTTGTCCACATTCATAGTCAAAAATAAACCCTTGGTTGGTTATATGCCCTTCTCCTGATGGAAACCCACCAGCAATTGTACTATCAACTGATATAAATTCCTCAACAACATATGGGGCAAATTTCCATACTGGATCAGATCCAAACAATCTGCTCAACCACTCACGCATCATAGTTTGGTTAAGATCTTGGGCAGTATCATCGTCTACAATCTTAACACCCCAGCCAGACTCACCATTATGAACTTTTATTACAAAACCCCTGCCCTCACCAAGAAATTCAAATATTGCTTTTAGAACATCTTTTTCGCTTTCACAAATAAAGCCGCGCGGGAGTCTTAAATTTTTTACAGGAAATAAATCGGCAATTATTTCTCGAAAGCCACTCTTGGAATCAATAGTTTTAACTAGATTGGCTGGATTTGCTGCATGAGGCACATTAGTAGCTCGCCATCGCACCACTTTACTTTTCAAAAGCCGCAGTAGATTGGCATAATTATCTGTAAATGAGTAAGAAGAAATCTTTGTATAAGGATTTTCTCTGATAATTTTAATAAGATTCTTTATCAGTGTTGTATCGTCCATAATTGATTTACAAAGTTGTACGCCGTTATTTTTAGGCCATAAATTGGTAATATTTTTATAGCCAATGCATTCGCTATTATTTTTTAGCAGGGTGTTTGGGATTGGCTCGGGAGTAATAATAATTTTGTCATTCCCGCCCCAAAATTGCGCTCTTTGAGAGAGATCTATTTCTTGCTGAAAACGATCTTGCTGATCACTGTTGTTCAAGACTGTTTGTTCGAGTAAATCCGCAAACGCTTCAGCAATATTTGCTATAAATATATTTTTTATTCTCTGCATATATAAAGAGAGGGATGCCTATTGGCATCCCTCATTCTACACTAACTTTTCACGTCGTATAGCGGTCAGGATGATTCTTTCAATAAGATCTTCGAAAGAATATCCTTCAAACGACGCCATCTTAGTAAGTGTATTATTTAGGCCACTGGTGTTTGGCCCGACACCAGGATTATAGTTCACTTCAAGCAGATATATCTTCCCTTCATCGGTAATTCGGAAATCCATACGGGCATAGTCTCTGCATTCCGTGGCTATAAACATACACTTGGTATATTCAGCGAGCTGTTCTATAACTTTGCTTCCCAGTGCCGCTCTTACCATACACTCCGGCTTGCCACCCCACTTGTATTCATACGATCGAATCTGTTCATAAGGAGTTTGCGCTCCTTATGAACAAAAACTCAAGCGGGGGAAGCACGTGGAGGTTTTTGCCGTTTCCAATTATGCCAACGGATACCTCGCGGCCGACTACAAACGACTCGGCAATCGCTGGCTGGCGGTAAAGTCGTAGCACATCCCTTACCTTGCGTTGCAGAGAATCGAAATCCATCACGACGCTGTCATGGCGAATCCCGATGCTAGCCTCTTCTCTGACTGGCTTAATGATGAGTGGGAACTTGAGAGTTTGATCCAACAATTCCGTGCCATCTCGAAAAATTTGGTACGCCGGAGTTGGTACTCCATTTGCCAGTGCGACCAATTTCGTCTGTGCTTTGTCTAATGTAAGAGCCATATTGTGTGCCGTAGCTCCCGTAAATGGAATTTCGAGCGCTTCAAGCATCATCGGCACCAATACTTCATTATTGTTGGCGCCTCCGAAAGCCTCAGCAAGATTAAAGACCAGGTCGAACAATCCTTTTCTTGCTTTCATGTTTTCCCATAGCAAGTAGTCCGTTTCAAGCGTCCCAACTTCATATCCCCTGGACCTCAAGAGTGTTACCACGAGCGGAACAATAATCTGGATTTCCTGCTCACAGACCATGTCCAACCCATCACCCTTTTTTAAGGTAGTGGCGACGTTGTAGAGAATCAATATCTTCATCGTTCCTCCTTTTTTAGAGTTGAATGGATGTGTCAGTGTAGTCCCGACAATGCCTGATGTTCGGCACGTCCCAGAAGCCGAGAGGAACCGGTATTTTCCCGACTCCTTCGACATCCACAATGTATTGAGGTAGCGCAATTCCAGACATGCGTTTATGCAACGCAGTCATGATTTCGCTCTCCTGTTCGATATCGCAAACGAATTGCTCAAGCCCCTTTACATAGTCGCACCGGTAAATGTAGTACGGAATTACTCCTAAGTAGTAGAGCTTCTTGAACAATTCTTCCAGAACTTCATCATTATCGTTCACGGTTTTTAGAAATACCGTTTGCGACAGCATAGGAAAGCCGTACGCCCGTATCGTCCGAATAGAATCGGTAGCCTCGTAGTCGAGCTCGTCGGGATGATTAACATGTACAAGCACGTACGTCTGGAAATTCGCCGCGCATGCTTGCAACTCCTTAAACACTCGCTCCACGTGCGGAGAACTGATACTCTTGGGAGAATGAATCGGCAAACGAGTGCCGACACGAACGACTCGAACTGACGGAATGTCGCGCAGTCCGGAGATTATGCGCATTAACGTCTGGGGAACGATAAGCGGATCTCCACCGCTTAGAATGACATCATCGATCTCAGGGTGAGAACGGATGTAATAGAGTGCCGACATAATGTCATTATCATCTAAGTCACCTTCCGGCAAGCCGATTTGTCTGATTCGTGTGCAGAATCGGCAGTGAGCGGCACACTGATACGTTACCTTCCAAAGCACCCTGTTCGGATATTTGTGAACGATTCCTTTGGCGGGAGAAAAGAAAGATTCTTCTCCAAGAGGATCGTTCGGAGCGATGTTCTCGCTCGGGATGTTTTGCAATTGGAATTGACGCGCGATAGCAGTACTGCCATCGCGAATCTTTCGCTGCAGATGTGTGGTGATTTTCTCTTTCACGACTATACCTCCATTTTTGATGTGAATGTACTTGAGAAACTCACCGTAAGTTTCTCTCGGTACATATCCTGACATAATTTCTTAATCTACACAAGTTATTGCACTAGACGGGACATAGGAAAATAGCAAATTTTTAATCCTAAATCTCCTCGACAAATTCTTTAACTTTTTTCTCCACCTGAACTTGCTCGGCCCTTGCCGGAACACGCACCCAGAACGTACTCCCCTTCCCCGCGCCGTCCGAGGTCGCCCAAATCTCCCCGCCGTGATCCGTTACGATTCTCTTTGCAAGATAAAGCCCGAGCCCGAGCCCGTTTGTATTAACCTTGCTCCCCCCCTCCCCGCGCGAGAATCTCTTAAATATGCCGGCGAGATCTTCCGTGGACATTCCGACTCCGGAATCCGACACAGAAAAAAGTATGTTTTTCCCCGTTTCTGTTTTCTCTTCTTCGAGTTTAAGCGTTACCGAACCCTCCGGAGTATATTTAATGGCGTTATCCACCAAGTTCATTATCACCTGCCTGAATTTATCTTTATCCAACATGGCTTTTGCAAGCGGGCCAGCCGGCTTTTCGTAGCGAAGTTCGAGCTTCTTTTCTTTAACCACCTCCATAAATTCTTCATAAACGCTCTGGATCATCTCCTCCGCCTGCGTCGGCTCGAACATATATTTCATCTTGCCGGATTCGATCCGGGAAAGGTTCAGGAAATCCCCGACCAAATTTATCAAAGTCTCATTTGAGATGTAGATCTTCCGCAAAGCATCATTAAGCTGATCCGCAACTTTTCCAAAACTCCCCTCTTGGATCATAGATATATATCCCTTGATAACCGTCAAAGGCGTCCTTAGCTGATGCGACGCCAACGAAACAAACTCGGATTTCATCTGATCCAATTTTTTTAGTTCTATATTTGCTACCTTCAAATCCTCCGCTAATTTCCCTATTTCTTCCCTTTGCCTGACCTCCTGCAAAACACTGCGGATTAAAAGGATACTAAACATGATAACTCCAAGAAGAACCAAGCCATTAAATATGAATTCTTCTGGAGATACGGATCCAACAAATCTGATCAATATGATTATATTTATTAAAGTGATAAATATTTCCGTTGTAACTACCCGCGTGTTCAGAAGATTATGGCGTGTGATGGCATAGGCAATAGAGATTGCCATCGCAACAATACTAATTTGTCCGAACCAATTTAGGTAAAAAATTCCAAATATTGGCAGAAGCATATTTGAAGAAGTTGCTAGTATTGTAGAAAAAAAAGTCCCTAAAAATACAAATTTTATCTGGGCTTTGGTTTGTTCGGAAGATTCAAAATATAACTTAATCAATCTCAAATAAGCCAGTGCAAAATATCCCCACATATAAGCTGCATATGCGTATTCGGCGCCTTTATAAAAAATGATTACTGGCTCCCCTAACCCAGTAGTATTTACTCCAATTATTAATTTATCCCAATATATCAGCCAAGTTATTATAAAAATAGGAATTGGAAGAAGAATCTGGACTACTTTTGAAAATTCTTTCGTTTTATCTTCAGGAAAAGCATATGTAAAATATATAAAAATGTAGGGAACCATTATTGCTGCAAAATATAGCAATTTTACCCAAAATATTACCTCATCTCCGGAAGAGCTCCTATAAAAGACCATCGCTATCGACCAAAGTATTAAAAAGAGTTCCATTATAGCAAAAATACTATTCTGCTTTTTACCCGAACCCCTGATTGAAATAACTATGCCGAGTGCCGCATGAATAACAGCAATGAAAACTATTATTAAATTTTTAGCGTCAAGAAGAATTGGAATTTCTATCATGTTTTCTTAATATACTTATCGTAAAAAATATCTAAGTCTGGTCCTGTGTAAACTTTATTGAAATTTTGAAATTCTGCCCGCCCGAAACCCAAAGCTTTCCCCAGTCTTCCAATTTCCTGAATTTCATCGACACTTGCATAATCAAAATTTCTTTCTTTGATTCTATGATTTCCAGCAAGAACCATAACTTCCGCTAAACATGAAAATACGTCCGTTTTATGCTTTAACCCTAGGTTGAAATTTAGATTAATCCCGCTTGCCTCAATTATACCTGCGCTAACCACTAGTACATCCTCTCTTTCTAAAATAACTTTTGTATCGACGTCTGAAGGTTGAGCATCATCTAAAATAATTGTCCCTTGAGATAAATGTTCACTTCTTATTAATGCCTCTGGGGCATTTGTAGCAGTAATAATAAATATGCATTTTTTTAATTCGGAAAGTTTTGAGGTTACCTCAAAAGAACCCTCTGGATTAGCTATCCTAAACTCTTTAACTAATTCGTGCACTCTGACGTGTTTTCTATCTAAGTCAATGAGGATAAAATTTTTTATTTCTTTTGTAAGTAAAAATCTTATAACCGCGCTGGCAATTCCGCCAGCCGCTCCAACGACGCCAACTGTAACCCTAGTGTCAAGTTTAAAGCGATTTATCAAAATTAGAATCAAGTCTGCAACATTGAATGCTGTATATCCAACTCCGCTGGTAATTCCTATATCCAATCTTGAAGCAATATCTTCAATATCGCGACCGCGATAGGTCACAGACGCATTAAGAGCACCCAACCCAATTACATTAGCTCCCCTGCAATATGCAAGTTCTATTGCACGCCTAATCATTTTTACCGCCACTTTTCTTTCGGAAATCATCTGTTCAGCAGTAAGCGGTATACTTAGTATCCAACCTTTTATTGGCTTCCCAGTTTGAACAGATCTCAATCCTTCTACCTCCGATAATATGACAGGCCAGAAATGTAGCAAAAACCATTCTAGTAATCGAGGATTAATAACTCTAATGAATGTATATTTATGATATACGTCGGCAATATTTCGTGGATGTACAATAAAAGCGAAGGCTGGCTCTGAATGATCTCTTTGAAAAAGCCAATTCGGAGAAATTGGCCACAAAAAATCGCGAAACGCCTCGATTAAAAGTTTCACTACTGACATCTATACCCAAATTATGCCACAGGAGCCTTGAAAAATAAAGAGCAAAATGTTAATTTTGGGTATGAAATTTGAGCAGTCAAAATCGAATATACATATAATCTCTAGGGGGCTTATAGCTCAGGGAGGCGATATTGTCCTATGCAAAACAAAAGGAGCAGGCTGGTTTTTTCTTCCAGGCGGACATATTGAGGAAGGTGAATCCGCTAGATCAGCGCTCCTGAGAGAGCTTGAAGAAGAAACTGGAATTGATAATTTCCAAATTGTCTCCCTTATCGGAATCTGCGAAAATATTTTCTCGCTAGACAAAGAAACTTCTCAACATGAAATAAATATCGTTTTTGAAGTAAATATTCCTCAAATACTAAAAATTGAGAGTAAGGAAAGTCATATTGAATTTGTTAATATCAAAAGAGGTGGCCTCAAAAACTCTAATATTCTCCCATCTTCGCTAAAAGATGGGGTACTTGAATGGCTTGAGAATAAAAAACCATTTTTTAAGGAAATATAGAATGATGTTTATTTGTTTTGAAAAAACGTAATCGTGTTTTTTCATCTATACCCAAATTATGCCACAGAAATCGGAGAAAAATAAGGGGAAATGAAAAAGCACAAGAGTGTTAAATACTCTTGTGCTTAGTTTTGGAACTATTAAAATCTCCTTTCTTTGGGCTTGATAGTCTTAATTCCCGTATAAAACTGTAGGGCTTCTGGAATCAAGACGCTTCCGTCAGCTTGCTGATTATTTTCTAAAATTGCCAGCAAGGTGCGAGTTATAGCGACCGCGGTTCCATTAGATATTAAGAATGTTATTTCTGAAAGATGATCATTTAGCGATTAGTTCAAGAAGTTCAATTACTCCTTCTGTGCGTGCAGATGTGGCAATGAGCTTACTTTTTTCCTTATATGCATCGCTAGCATTTCCAACGGCACACTGGATAACACGATCATCATCAAGCCAGTCAGACATGCTATCACCCACCATAAAAACCTTGTCGAAAGCGTCGCCACGAATTAAGTAGTCCACCGCCTTGCTTTTTTTGTGCCTGCATCGTGGGCAATATAAATTCCATATTGTTCGCTGCAATCGACGTCTCGAGATTCCCATACGTCTGGGAACTTAGATCCAATTCGCTCAATGTGTCTAATCATGTCGTCAAGAGCAGCAGGATCAATTGTCCACGTGCCATCCATTTTGCGACGACGCGACCAACAGCCAAGACTACAATTTCTCAAGCCGTTCACAATAATCGCGAATTCTGCAGAATTTGACGAAGGAGGTAGGGCAGGAAGTTGATTTACAAGAGTATTTACATCGCCCGTAATCAATAAGTACTGGCAATTCACACTATTCTTTTCCAATATTTCTTGTACAAGAGCAGACCTGATGAGTTGATATTGTTTTAATCGTTCATCAAGATAGATTGGCTCCAATGAGCCTATCCGGGGCAACAGCAATGCTCCCTTTTCTGCGATAACTGGGGGGAGCTACCGAAGTCGAACTTCGGAATTCCAAGACCCAAATAGTTATTCGAACTGAAAGTTAAAAACTTTTTCCCGTCAATGAAAATTTCAGGATTACTCGACGGGCCGTCAGTTCTGTACATTGTCGGATATAAATCATTGCTCCTAACGTAGTCAACGTATCTTTTAAAATAATCGTACTTGCCCATACTCAAAATTATGCCACAGAAGCCTTGAAAAAAGAAGGGGAAAGAGTTAAAGCTAAGTAGGTTGATTTTTTGGGATTAGAAGGTTATAATGGGTCAAATTTCATTAAAAAAATAAGGAGAGAAAAATGAAAGAGCGTGGTACAGTCATTGTGATATCCGGCCCTTCCGGCGTCGGGAAAGATACAATCATAAACATCATTACTTCTCGGTCTAGCTTTACAAAGTTCCCTACCTGCACAACGAGAAAGCCACGTCACGGAGAAATCAATGGTGTCCACTACCATTTTGTGGATGAAGAAACATTTATATCTCTGTGGCATCGCGGTGATCTACTCGATCATGTAGTTATCACTGGTCATCATTATGGTTTGCCAATCGAAAGACTTGGTAGAGCTTTGGAAGCAGGACAGGATATTATTGTTCACTTGGTAACCGGGAGTGCATTCTTGCTCAAACGTATCATTCCCGATGCCATCATGATTTTCGTCATGCCGCCTTCGCAAGAAGAGATTCTCAAGCGAATGCGTGGTAGGGGGATGACCGAAGAGCAGGTCAATCATCGGTTGCGTGACGATCCAACAACCATGCACTCGGCACATCTTTACGACTTCATCGTAGTTAATCACGACGAAGAGGAATCAGAAACCGCTGAACATATCTTGGAATTTGTATCGCAGCAACACAGAGTGGAACGCAGTTTGGGTTTGCAAAAAACGTGCGGATATTCCAGAATGCTATATATGCATCCAGATTTTTTTGCAACCAAAAACGAAAACAAACTCCGCGAAATAAACGAAATACTTGGTTGGGATTTGAAACAAATCTCCATCGATCTTTTCGAACCGCAAGGCGTGGATGTGGAAACAGTTGTGCACGAGAAAACGAAAGATGCGTTCCATAAAACTGGTAAGTTCGTGCTTGTAGAAGATACAAGCTTAGAGTTTACCGCATGGAATGGACTGCCCGGCGCGCTTATCAAGTGGTTTCTGGACACCGTCGGTAATGAGGGGATCCTGCGAATGTTTGCGGGTGAAACAAACCGGAAGGCAACAGCAAAAACCGCTATCGGGTTCTTTGACGGAACGCAAGCACATGTGTTTGTCGGCAGTGTTTCCGGCATAATCCCAAAAACAGTCCGTGGCGCAGGTGGTTTCGGGTGGGATCCGATTTTCGTACCAAACGGTCACGATAAAAGCTTTGCCGAAATGACATCTGCAGAAAAAAACGCTATTTCAATGCGTAAACTCGCACTTGAGCAAATGAAAGCTGAGCTCGACTCCATCCGACACTTGTCGAAAAGATCAATAGCTTCGCGGCCAAACTGAATCGCCTGTTCGTTGTCACCCGCTCGCTTGTTGAGCATGGCAAGTACATAGGCGTACTCGGCAGCATTGCGAGGATCCACTTCGCGTAGATCGTTGAGGGTTTTTTTGAGATGTACGTACTGCATAAGATCAATCTCCTTTCCTGTTTGATGTCTGGTAAATTCTCCGAGGACAAAATGAAAAAACTCATCCGTTCTCTGCCAATCAACGAATTCAGTCGGACCGAACCAGTTGGCGATCTCTTGCTCGGCTTCTTGGGTTGTACCCGAAGCATGTACGAGATTTTTGCAGGCGCTTCCCACTACATTTGCCAGGTCAGGTGTATTGATGGAGAAATCGCCACGGATTGTACCTGGAGCTGCCTTGTAAGGTAAGGTGTGACCGATAAATTTCCGCACTGTTTCAATAGAGTGAATGCCTTCGAGTACCATCGCCATTACCGGACCCAGAGTCAGATAATGATAGTTCCACTCCTTAATCTTTTGTCCGATAGCCAGCGCGTCATTGGTTCCAAGAATTTCAACAGGATCGATTTGGTACTCTCGATAGGTTTCGAGAGTCTTTTCTCCCATGCCTCGAATCCAATCTTCGGATTTAGGGAAGTGACCATCCAACTGCTTGCGAGTCGGGAAAACTAACTTACATGCGACAATCTTGAGTCCGGCCTGCTCGAAACGCTGGAATATGACTCCAATGAGACCGCGTTTAACAGCGTCCGGTTTGATAAGTACAAGCGTTCGTTCGCCCAGCATCTTCTGTAAGCGTTCTTTCATCCGTTATTTCTCCTTTATTAATGTGCGATTTTAAGAAACCCGTCATGATCAATCTAACACAATTCTAAAATATTTACAAGATCATGTACTAGATGTGCTTTCTTGATATTCATTTTTCAAAAAGCATTCAACATATATCTTGAACTGTTTAGTTTAGTTGGTCAATCTTTACAAAATAGAAAAAATCTATTCAAATAAAAAGATGAAATTATACTGACGCCTTATAATTGTATTAAACTTAAACCCATGAATTACTATATCTTTCTCTATTATTTCGCAGGTATTCTACAAGATTTTCTTCTAACTCTAAATTGGCGATTCATCGCAAAAGAAAAAAAAGTCCAAGCTTCAATTTTATCCTTTTTGGTTACAATAGTAACTATGACAGTGCTTTATAATATTTTAACTAGACTTGATAGCCAGCGAAGCATAATTGCAATTTTAATCTATGCCACTGGCATCGCGACCGGAACTTTTCTTGGGATGAAATTTAAGTGGGGGCTGGAGGGCAAAAAATAATCACCAATAAATTCGCAGATTTTTTTTAAAATAATCGTATTTTTTCATCTGTACCCAAATTATGCCACAGGAATCGGAGAAAAATAAGGGAAAAGGTCAGTATGCAAGATATGCTAAACTTTTTTGAATAAAATTAGTATCAAGGCGCTTGCCTGAACCGCCCCAAATGCTCCTGATTGCGGTTAGTTTATCTTCTAAATTTGGATAAAACAGTTTCTCCTCTCCTTGAAGAATATTTTTGAACTCGGGTTCGTTGAGTAAAATCACATTTATTACTTCGGAAAGTTCCCACAAAACTCCGCTATTTCTATCTAGAGATCTATACTCCGCTGGAAATAACTTTTCAAAATAGTCAAAAAATGCGAAATGAGTTATTTCATGAAAACAGACCCTAAGTTTGTCGGAGCCGCTTTTTTTATAAAATACTTGAAATGATTTGTCGTCTACAAATCTGGGGTTGCAGTCAAATATGGAAACGTAGCCTTTGTAATTTTCTTTGCCGCAATCTAAACCAAAATATTTCTTAATCGCAGTAAAATATAGATCAGATTTTTGATTTATAATACCCGAGAGTTCTGAAATCGAAATTTCTATCTCAGCCCTATTTTCTTTGTAGAATTCATCAATATATTTCTTATAATTCTCCAAATTTATATGAGGGTGATCTTTTTTTATCCGCAAACCAAAATCAACTCCCGAAACGCTGAAATTACGAAATTCGGCATAAACTTGATAATCGAGTTCGATATTCAAACCAATTTTTATCATATAAAAATAATGTAGCCTCCCCACCCTAAAAGCAAGGGGGGGTTTCCGAAGTTCGACTTCGGATTGCTCCTCGTTTTTTCAATTTATATTTCTAAATACTATTTGTAAGCGCCTCGCTGTATGCCCTCGTTGCCACAAGATAGATTTCCCTTCTTTAAAATCAGTGCTCTATAATTCTAATCGAAGCTATTCCCATTTTTTTTGCTTTTATCTCCGCGATCCCGCCGATCGGAAAAGTTACCTTCGGCTCAATGTGGCCGAAATCCGCATTTCCAATAATTGGGATGTTGTTCAGTTTTTTCTTTCCGGAAATAATTCTTTCGAGGTTTTTTCTGGACATTTTAGATTCGTTCTCAAATCTGCCAAACACTATTCCGCGTACCCCACCAAATTTGGGCAATTGAGTTAAGGATTCTAAATCCCTATCAAATAAATTCGCATTAGTAGAAGCATCGTCTTCTAAAAATAAAATTGTCCCATCTAGCTCCGGCATAAATTCTGTCCCCTGAAGAAGATTCAGTGTGCATAAATTTCCGCCAACGATAATTCCCCTAGCCTCTCCTTCGTTCAAAATCCATAGCCCTTCGTTTTTGGTGAAATTTCTATCTTTTTGGTTCATGTACCACTTGTCGTTACTCCACGCTAGAGACCGTACAATCTCAAAAGGTTCTTCATTAAATAGACATTTTTTGAAATATTCTAGGGTGTATTCAAAGCCGATTTCCTCACCGAAACTCGAATAGCTAGGTCCGGAATAAGTTACAAGTCCAGTCTTTGCGTATATTGCGTTAGATAAAGCTGTAATATCCGAATATCCGCAAATTATTTTAGGGTTGTTTTTTATCAACTCGTAATCGAGGATTGGCAATAATTGGTTGGAATTAAACCCTCCAATCGTTGTCATGACGATCTTAACAGAGGGATTCTTAAATGCTTCATGAAAATCCTCAATGCGCGACTCGATGGAAGAAGATTTTACTTCATCGCTCTCCTCGGAGTGTTCCGAAAAAGATATCTTCAAACCTATTTCTTCAAAGCGCCGATTCGCAATCTCTCTTACTGATTCCGAAATAATACTCAAACTCATAGCAGGAGAAATAATCCTCATTTCATCATTTCGCTTTAATTTTGATGGAAAAATCATAATTATACCCAAATTATGCCACAGAAATTGGAGAAAAATAAGGGATAAAAGAAAAAGCGCCCTAGCTTTGGAGTGGCTTGCGGCGCAGAATTCTAACGAACAAATTCAACCTTCAAATCGCGCTTTAGGGCGGAGGCAATTTTTTGCAAAGTATCTGTTGTAAAATTCTGCTGCCCTGCTTCCATGCGGGCAACGTTGCTTTGAGTCGTACCTATTTTACCAGCGAGCTCTGCTTGAGATATACCCTCCTTTTTTCGCAATTTCGATATTTGATAAGCAATTTCAAGCTGTTTGCCGTATTCATTATAGTATTTCCTTACTTTGCGATCTTTGAGTTGCTCCGCAAGATATTTTTGAAAATCTACTGCTTTATATTTTTTATTTGATTTAATTTTCATATATTTCTTTATTGTTTAATACATCTAAATAATAATTTTCTGCTCGCTTTATTTCGTTATTGGGAGTCTTCGGTGTCTTCTTCAAAAATGCATGCAACAGGATAATTGTTCGACCTACGAATGTGAAGTAAAAAAGCCTATGCTTTTGATTCGAGAAATCAACTCGAAGTTCTCTAATTTTCCCTCTGATATGCTTTGTGTACGGTTCGTCAAGAATTCCTCTCTGTTCGCGGAGAAATTCAATATATTTCAAAACCTTAGCTTTTTCTTTGTTGCCGAGCTCATCAATATAATTTTTGACAGGACTGCGGCCAGTTTTCCTATTGAAATAGAACTTTACTTTATATTCCAGAGCTTCATTGTCATTATATATCATATAAGATATGGGTCAATAGCAGTAGTCTGTACTCAAATTATGCCACAGAAATCGGAGAAAAATAAGGGGAAAGAAAAAGCCCGACTTAGGTCGGGGCAATCAAATCGAAATCACCTATTTTATACCCGCAACGTCTTTTAGTAACTCTACGTCGGCCTCCAGCTTTTGTATGCGCCGTTTATGATCAACGAAAATCGCGGCGTCCATGCGCGCTACGCGTTTTTCGATTTTATCTAAACGCTCATTCACTTCATTTAAGCGCTTATCTACTACATTAAATTGTTCATCCACCTCCTTAAACCCAGACGCCATATCCTTCTTGGAAGCTGTCTCATCGAAGCCCTTTTTCATCATCCGCGCCAAGTCATCTAAAGTAGTTTTCTTTGCCATATGCTTTAAGTCTATATCCAAAAAATTGATTGTCAAATTATGCCACAGAAATCGAATAAAAAGTAGGGATTTCCGGGTCCAATCCGGGTCCGAAGTTCGACTTCGGATTCTCCTCCTTCGAATTCTCCTCGTCCATCTAAAAATACAATTAATCTACCTGCAATCGTTCCACATGTTCTTTAAGCTCTTTTAGTAATTTTTTTCTGTTGTTTTTATTTTTTTCAATTATCTTTACTAAGGAACTTCCAATGATGGTGCCGTCGGCTTTGGCTTCTTTAAGTTTTACGATGTGCCCCCTTGTTGAAATACCAAAACCAACCGCTAGGGGAAGAGAAGTATTTTTCTTGACTCGTCTGATAAGTTTTTCTGTATCTCGAGAAAGCGTGCGGCGCGCTCCGGTCACCCCCAACACCGAGACTAGATACAAATAACCGCTGGCGCTTGCAACAATCTTTTTTAATCGCGTGGGCGTTGTGGTCTGCGTAACGAGAAAAATTGGATCAATCCCTGCCTTCCTCGCCGCTTTAATAAACGGTTCTGCTTCTTCAATCGGAACATCGGGTATCAGCACCCCGTCTACTCCGGCATTCCGCGCTTCCCTATAAAAACGTTCGATCCCGCGCTGATAAACCAAATTTGCATATACAAGAACGCTTATGGGAATCGACGAACGTGATCGAATTTTCTTTATCAGTTTAAACACCCTTCTTACGTTTATTCCGCTCGCCAGCGCTCGATTGTCTGCCGCTTGAATCGTGGGACCGTCGGCAAGCGGGTCGGAATAAGGAAATCCAATCTCCAGAATATCGGCGCGTGTGGCAAATAGCTTCCCAATCTCAATGCTCGTTTTAAAATCAGGGTCCCCGGCCACGAGAAAGGGCATGAAAGCAATGCGCTTTTTCTTTTTTAGTTCCACAAATTTTTGAGCGAGACGCGTCATATTAAACGAAGTAATTCGGTCGTGGTCTCCAGATCCTTGTCTCCCCTCCCCGAAAGATTAACGATAATTATTTCTCTTTTGGGGCGACTGGGCGCGAGTTCATAGGCATAGGCGAGAGCGTGAGCCGACTCAAGCGCCGGAATAATCCCTTCGGTTCGGGATAGAAGAGAAAAAGCGGCCAGCGCCTTTTTATCGGTGACGGAAATATATTTCGCGCGCCCGGTTTCTCTTAAAAAACTGTGCTCGGGCCCCACGCTCGGATAATCCAGCCCGGCCGAGACACTATACGTCTCCCGGATCTGACCGTCTAAATTCTGTAAGACAAAAGATTTCGTGCCGTGCAAAATTCCGATTCGTCCCCCTTGAAAGCGCGCCGCGTGCTTTCCGGTATTTATGCCGAGCCCTCCGGCTTCCACCCCGATCATTTTT
>Ga0209541_10010087_pt1 | contig 15150 bp, 15 predicted proteins | sample RifCSPlowO2_01_FD_184027 | JGI IMG/M metagenome (GOLD analysis project Ga0209541, IMG submission 184027) | Groundwater microbial communities from Rifle, Colorado - Rifle CSP2_plank lowO2_0.1 (SPAdes) (version 2) | ecosystem: Environmental > Aquatic > Deep subsurface > Groundwater | place...
TAAATTGGATTTTGTTAATTGGCTACTCCAGGATCCTGGAGTTGATCCTAGTGATAATTATGCTTTCCGATGGGCCTGTGAGAATGGGCATCTTGACGTCGTTAATCGATTACTCCAGGATGTTAGAGTTGATCCTAGTGATAATTGTGCTTTCCAAACTGCAAGTCAAAAAGGACACCTACTGGTTGTAGAAAGGCTACTTCAGGACCCCAGAGTTGATCCTAGTGCTGATAATAGTTGTGCTTTCCGATTGGCCTGTGAGAATGAACATCTTGACGTTGTCAATCGGTTACTTCAAGATCCCAGAGTTGATCCTAATTTTATTAATTATGCCATCCAAACTGCAAGTCAAAAAGGACACCTACTGATTGTAGAAAGGCTACTCCAGGACCCCAGAGTTGATCCTAGTGCTGTTAATCAGGCTTTCCGATGGGCCTGTAGAAATGGTCATCTTGACGTTGTCAATCGGCTACTCCAGGATTCCAGGGTTGATCCTAATGATAATTGTGCTTTCCGATTGGCCTGTAGAAATGGTCATCTTGACGTTGTCAATCGGCTACTCCAGGATTCCAGAGTTGATCCTAGTGCTGATAATCGTGCTTTCCGATGGGCCTGTAGAAATGGTCATATTGACGTTGTTAATCGGCTACTCCAGGATATCAGAGTTGATCCTAGTGCTGGTGATAATTATGCTTTCCAATGGGCCTGTGAGAATGGACATCTTGACATCGTCAATCGGTTACTCCAGGATTCCAGAGTTGATCCTAGTGCTAGTTATGCTTTCCGATTGGCCTGCAAAAATGGTCATCTTGACGTTGTTAATCGGTTACTCCAGGATTCCAGAGTTGATCCTAGTGCTGGTGATAATTATGCTTTCCAATGGGCCTGTGAGAATGGCCATTTTGACGTTGTTAATCAACTACTCCAGGATTCTAGAGTTGATCCTAGTGCTGGTGATGCTTTCCAATTGGCCTGCGAGAATGGTCATCTTGACGTTGTTAATCAACTACTCCAGGATTCTAGAGTTGATCCTAGCGTGTATATTTTGACAATCATTATGGACGCCAATAAAAAAGGTTATCATGCAATCGTCAATCTCTTATTGAAATCATTATCATGAATTCCTAAAATTGATTTTTTCTTATTCGAAATTATCATGGATATTCTTACCGAAATCTTCTTGTTTCTCGATCAGGTCCAGTTTCAATGGCCGACCTATGCTGGTCAAGAACAACTCCACTAAAATATCAGGCGGAGTGGTCATTTTTGGGATAAAAAAATTAATTAGGAATTCCATAATCTATGTTCATTTGGAAATGTAATAATCAACCATATGAAGCTGAACTCTAATATCTTTCTCGAATAGTCGGATTAATTGTGGATTTTATAATGATGCACTTAGGTCAACTCTGGAATCTTATAATAGCTTTTTGACCACTGGATATGTCCTTTTTTGCTAGCATATCATATGGCGTAATTATCATCTGGGATCCTGGAGATACCCAGGATGGTGTAATTATTCTGTGCGGATCAATCCTAGAATTCAATAGTAATCGAAAGATTACTTATGTGTCCATTAATACTTGTGTTTATAATAGTCTGATTATTCTTGCTAGATCAATTCCATTTTGAATCAGTCATTCTATAAATTGGATACTTCCATACGAAATGGCCTCTCCAAACTGTTTTCTATCCGGAAATAAAAATATCTCTACCAGTATGTCCATAAATATTCCAACTGGAACCAAAAATCAATCTAATCTTGGATGACCATTAAAAAATAACTGAGGTTATTACAATGGTTATCCAGATGGGATCTAGTTGTTACTGGTTTTGAAACAGAAATCATTTTTTTGCTTTTTGTTTTTTATAAACAGAAATCAATTTTTTTGCTTTTGTTTTTTATAAACAGAAATAACACAAAGAGAGAGGGGAGAGAGGATTTAGCCACATGGAATGGCTGACAGATTCTCGATGGCTAACCGGATAGCCACGGTTTCGCGGGAATGGATGTAACAATCGTCGCGGAAAGTTGGACGAATATCAAATTTAGCACAAGCCTGGAAGCAATGATCTAAGATGTCTGGGCGATCATAATCATATGCTTCCGATGTGGAAAATTCGACAAACTCCGGAGTTTCCAAGGCTCCAGTTTGCAAAAACTCCTCCAAGAGACATCCTTGGGCGATGTGTTTGGCGATCTGCACGAATCGCAGTTCTGACATTTCCAATGGAACATCTGGGCATCTTTTGTAAACTCGCACGGATTGTGGCATTTCCATTGGAAATTCAATGTAGAACCGATCATGGATTGCAGTGATGAAACTGTGACTAAATTTCAGGGGCATGTCACGAATCTTTGGAAGAAGATTTTTGAATATCGTGGCATTTCCGAGATATATCATTGGTCTAATCTCAATTACCGTCATCCAACGAAGAGCATGTTCGAAGAAATCGTCTGTAATAACTGGCTTCAACTCGAAGAGAAGGATGTGGAATTGTTGACGCATGTATTCCGGACTCATATTTTCGAGCTCATTGGCAGTGAGAAATTCGGCGAGTGGGTCCTGGGGAGAAATCATGACTTCCTGGACTTCCTGGACTTCCTGGACTTCCTGGACTTCCTGGACTTCCTGGAGATTAGCACATACGAAATCTTCGTATTGGTCCTGTGGCATCTGCCACAGCATTGAAAACAGTGTTGCAATACACTTAAACATAGTTTTGTCTGCAAAAATGATAAGAAAAAAACAATTTTTATTTTCGACACGATAATTTGTCTCCAGAGTTAATATATTGCTGAAGTTTTTCACATGTGCCGGAGATAGTGACTTCCGTTTCTTTTTGGAAAAATCATTGAATATTTGGCATTCTTCTTATCATTGCACATATCTTAATTGCAATAGGATTGGTACTTATTGTAGTCGCTATTGGGATTATCTCTGGAATAATATTGCTTTATGTCTAGATTACGAAAAATCGCCCAATTTCTCATCCGGAATACTAGGCATGTTGACAGAGGGAGCAAATGAAGGCCCTCAAAATTGATGGCAAGTTGATTATAATACATGGCGAGTCGGTTAACCGCTCAAGGTTCAAGCAAACTTGATCAATATTCTGCCCGATGAGACTAATCTGAAAAACTCGATCACACTCGAAAATTTTTACAATCTGATAAATAATGCATTAAAACTCCTCATGATGGCGAATCGCATATATCAGGGGAAACAACAATCTATAGCGCCTTATAATAAGTACACAGCCTTACTAAATTCCTGGAAAACTCGTATCAATTTCACATAAGACTGCCACAGTCAGTTCTTCATTAATGAGCATTGCCCATTGCAGTGCCATCATGAACATGCTGATACAGATCAGGATCATGAAAAATGCAATTTGAATCATTCTTATATAATGCCAACCTTTATTTTTCCAGCAATCGAAACTGGTCAAGTTGCCTCTATTGATATTCAATTGGAAAATTCGATATTCCGTGGGGCGCAAGTCTTTGATGATATTGCCGTTGGCGATTATCTTAATCCCTTTGTCCTGAAAAATGTGAATCTTTTTGGCGCGGGCGAATCCAGTGGACTAGTTAATATCGTCGGAACCGAGGTTCGCTGGATCAGTGGAACTAGTGTCCGGTTCCTATCTAATCAAATATCCTGGGATTTTTCTACTACATCCGATCAAGTCCAGTTCCGGTCCGGGAATTCTGGGAATTCCCAGATGTTAATAACGCATGCGTTATCCGGAAGTAGTTCCAGGCGCATATTAGACATGGTTGCTAGCGGTTCGGCATTTCGAAGCCGATATCGTTCCGATGGTATTCTGGAAATCTGGAAGAATTTACAGTTTGAGTCTCCTGGGGTTTTTCAAATTCCTTCCGGCCAATCAGCGGCTCTCCGAATTATACGAAATGGGTTTCCGGTTCCGGCCATGATAAAGTTTGATACTGTATCTAATTTGACCGAAATTGGGGCTTCTATCACAGTCACTGGCATTACTTTTACTGATAGTCTTTCATTCCAGAATTGTATTGATTTATCTACCAATGTTCAGTTTCTGAAACCAATGTTGGCATCCAGTATAAAATGTCCGTTATTCGGAACCGATATACCATTTATTGAGGCTGGAACTGAAGCCGAGTTCAAAGTTCCCGCACGGTTCAATAAATTGTTTCAGAAATTTAATGAAGTTAGCTTCGCTTGGGCTGCCGGAACCAGAGTACTGCTCCAGTCCGAAATCCAGAATGGAATAACTGTTATTAACTATTCTGGTGGAGCGATTGAAATGCCGGCGATATTTGCGGATCCGTTCGTTTGGATTCTCATTAATACCGGATCGGCAGAGCTTTTAGTTATTGGATGGCCAGGAATAGTATCGGTTCCGGCCGGAATTTCGATGAAGTTCTTTGGACAATCTGGCAATCTGGTTCCGGGGTAGGATCTTGGTATGGTCTTGTGTCCTATTGAATTGTGACTGATATTGCATAATGCGTTTGATTTTCAGACTGTGGATTTGTCACAGACAATATATTGGGAACCCAGGTTGCGATAATGGGCATACATCGTGACAATTAATGGATTGATCAAATATTACTAGCAATTCCGATGAAATGCCTTGGACCTCCAGATTTCATGAACAAATTCTCTAGGGCTTCTACAAAGTCAGTCAAAATAAAGCAACATTTTGTTCCATATCTCGCACCGAACCTGCATCAAGTATGGTCTTGTTGTGGTCTTGTTGTGGTCTTGTTGTGGTCTTGTTGTAAACTGAATCATGCGTCAATCATAAATCCGGTATATACCAATCGTATATTACTCTACTTCCTAGAGATTTTTTTTTTGCATCCATATATGGTAAATTTCAGCTTCCAGACCGTAGTCCAAACTGGAAGTCTAATCCCTTTGAATGGAAACCTAATCATCGGGGATGATTCTTCCGATGTTGAATTCACCGGAGCTCCGATTTTCATTCTTCCGACCGGAACTCTGGAAGCATTTGTCATTACAGGGTTCTTAGTTATCGACACACTGAATTCCAAAATTAATCTTGGCGATTCCGGAAGTACTATTATTTTTAATGGCAATCTTACTGTTCCTTCCGGAATCTTCTCTGTTAATCTTATTTCGGGCAGTTCTTGGAAATTCACAAGCGGCGGATTTGAAGTTTTCCGGATGGAAACATCGCCTAGGCAAGTTATTTTTGATTTTGCCAGTACTGCTAATCCTCAATTCTGGATCCGAAATAGTTCTGGTTCTGCCAGTTCGGCAACTCAGGTTACCTTGTGGAATACTACTAGTGGTACCAGTTCCTGGCATATCCTGGACATGTGTACCGATTCTGGGGCGGTTTATCAATTCCGACATCGGGCCGATGGAACTTTTATGCCCCGGCTCGGAATTTATTTCTGGAACAGCAGTTCTAACCAGAATCAAATCATATTGGGAAATAATCTAGCCCAGAGTCTACGGATTCTCGATGACATCGGAACTGAATTTATGACCTTTAAAACATCTTTGACATACGGAATTACATTTCACCAGGACATCCTTTTTACAAGTGCCTTGTCTATCCAATTTACTACATCATTAATGATCAAGAGTACTGTCAATTATATCAATATGGATGCCACCAAAATCACCATCTACAAGCCTCTAGAACTCTCCGAAATTCAGTTGTCTGATAACTCGGCCAGCTCTCTGGTGATTTCTGGCGATATTGATTTCGTGCGATTCCGGACTACTAATGGTTCCGAGGCCGTTGAATTCCTGGCCACTACTAGATTGGCAGAAGTAGTCATAGCTTCACCAGTTACTAGTAAAACAGTTCCGGGGACTGATACATTGCTTCCTAGCGAAATCATTAATGGAATTATTCTGGCTGATGTCACCGGGACCCTAAATCTTCCTAGCCCGGCAAACCTAATCGCCAGTATCCCTGGGCCCACTAATGGCGATTCATTTCCATTGATCTGCCGGAATACTGGCCTGGTGGGCTTTACATTGGGTCTTAACGGGAATTCGGCGGTTCCTGCCTTAGCCAGTATTGCTGCCGGAACGTCCATGGAGTATCGGGTCCGATATTCTGACGGTGTTGTGACTTATTATACAGTCTAGAGAAAAAAATGGGAGCCTTAGTTTCCTCGGGAATACCAGGTTTGGCATTTAATGCAAACATATATTTTTTTGTAATCATCGCCGACGTTATATTTATGCGTCGTTTCTTCTTTGCATTTTTTGCAGAATTTTCCTATAGTAGGATAGGTATCATCTAGCAGAATTCTTTCCGGATGAATCTTGGATTCCTGTGTTGTGGAGCGCTCGATATATAGAACTGGATTACTCCGTTCAAAGAATGTCTTGTCCTTTTCGCAATAATTCTCGTAAAGTCCTTTGGGATTCAATTTTGGGACTAGCAGAGATTGGCAGACTGGGCAGAATTCCATGTGCTGTTTTATATTCTTTTTTTCAATTTTATCGATGGAAACCTAAAGTCCTCAATAAAAATTGTTTTTTCTCCAAATATTATTCAGACCCAGAATAGACCCCAGAATAGACCCCAGAATAGACCCCAGAATAGACCCCAGCCCTAATGTTGCCACCAGCTGTCCTTTCAATTATCTGCGATTTTCGCGGTCCCGGATCTGTACCATGTCGTGATTGGCTTCCCGAAAATCATGTTGCCCTCTGGAGCAGAGAAATATTTGGCTATGAATATTCACTTGATCTCTTCAAGTTCTTCCGGAAGCCCAATGATGTCGAATTTGATCAACTCTTTTCCAGACTCATGGAACTCGAAAACATCCATATGGCATTCTTCGAAGCCCCGTGGCTACAACCTTCACAAGTTCATAAGTATGTCCAGTTGGGTCGCAAATTTCCAGGGTTTTGCAATATTGCGGAAATACTTCTGAGAAAAAATAGGAAATTGCAAGAGTTCCTGATGGTTGAACTGCAGGAATCATTTTGGAAATATGAGCTAAACAATGTGACTTTGCGCAATCATGGGGTTGTGCAAGTGATTCCCTTTCGACTTTCTCAATCTACATCTACTTTGGCCGCCGGAGCTTCTCTGATGGACATGTATGAGCGCGAAATTGCGTTGCGAGCCATCCAGGACGATGCTCCATTTGCTTGGCATGATGATATGGCCGCATTGGCAAGAATTGCTATTGTTCATGGTGGTCTGAGTGCTTTCATGATTGCCTTCAGCAGTCTTCCGAAGTCCGATTATCCTGAGTTGCTTCAATTGGCGAAAGATTACTGTCGTCCAAGAATTGCCGCGCTATTGATCCTTTCGTAGCAAATTTTCGGAAATAAAAAATGATTTTTTTCCTTCATTAATGAGTTAATAATGAATAGCGTTCCAATTGAAGTTCTTTCCTTAATTGTCGAATTCACTGGTCCTGGTTCCTCCATCGCTAGGCTTTCCAAGTCTTGGAACTTTGTTCATATCAAGCTTATTCCAATTTGGAATCCAACCAATCCAACCAATCCAACCAATCCAACCATTCCAACCATTCCAGAAGAAGTCGTCCGCTTTCTCATTGCCAACAAGTACAATTTGGGTCGTCCAGTCGATATGGCAAGATGGTTTAGTCGAATCTCTGGAATATTGCCCGGAATTGTTCCGAAGGATTTTTATGGCCATGCACTCCGTTGGTTATCTGGAAATTACGGTGATTTTGTTCATCTGGGAATTCGCGACGATTTCCAGCCATTCTTGGACAATCCATGTTTATACGCGGCAGTTGTCCGTAGATTCCGGATTTCTGTAAACCCAAAATTTGATGCCGGATTTCCAAGATGGTCTCGACCTCTCGAATCTCCCTGGTCGTACTACATGGATTGCATATTCCACAGTCAATTATTCCGGGAATTAACTGTGGAATGTAGCCAATTTTCCATTCTGACAGCATTCTACATTGCCATTGCCTTCAATCGCACCGAAATTCTAGATCATTGCATTAGCCTTTGTGTGCAGTGCAAAATTAGCCCGGATCCAGTTTTAATCAATCAAGCTCTCTACATGTCTTCGCAGGCTACTGCCCAGTCGGTTGTGAATTTCGTGGGCGATAAACTTCATCCGATGCGTCGTCCTGCATACTATTGGGCCAACAAGGTGTTCAATAAGTATAAAAAAAACAGATCCAAGTGAATTTTTTTTGCCTGTAGTGCTGGGGACTTTAGTTTCTCTGATGCTTACCGTAAACCTATGGCACGAACTTAATCTGCGAATTCTTGACAATTAAGTGATAAATGTACTGATAAATCCGATCATTGGTCAGCCGAGAAGCGCTCCGATAAGCCTGGAGTGCCATTTTTTATAATCATCCGATAGTGTATTGTAAACTTCTTCAATTTCTTGAATAATGCGCTGAACATCATTTAAGTTTTTGGCGAAGTTCTTCGTTAGGTTTGTTTCTTGGGATGTGGTGATAATTGTAAATAAATTGAATATAATCTCGCCCGGGTCGGAAAAAGTAACTTGTGAAATCAACCCACGGTTCCTCTATAAAGCCTACACCAAAGGTGCGAACATTGACATTTAAAACCAATGATTTCATCAGTAGAAGATACTTTATTCTGGTGGACCAAGGATAATGTCCTGGTAAATCCAATAGATATTTGTGATGGCACCATTTATACATCGGCTCATAATTTGTCCATGCGTCTAAATAAATTTGGAATGGGCTTCTATTTTGAACCATTTGTTGCATATGTTGGCGAAATTGATGTTTATATGATCCTGTAGCTGACCCTTTGAAGAAAATATCATTACTTTTGGGTCCATCGGGATCGCAATTAATTGCAATTTTCTTCTTGGCTATGGTCCAATTACTACATTTTCCGGCATATTTTGTACTCATTTGCATACAGTCGAATGTAAAATCGGGCACGATCGGAAGAATGACATTAGCAGGCCGAGCGAAAATGATAAGGGGAAAATGGCATCCTTTAAAGAATTCGTATGGATATTTATCACTGAGGTATACATAAATCGGTGTCCGGAATTTCTAATTTATGTTGCCCATCGAAATGCTTGGCGAATCATGGTTAGCAAACTTTGTGGTCGATTCGCGCCCATCTTAGTCTCGGACATCTTTGTCATCTCGACCTTTTGATTCTGAATTTGATTCTGAATTTGATATCGAAAAATAGCGGTAGTTATTTCTGGATATTTATTGTCCTGATCGATAATATGTTGCAAAATAGATACTGAAGATACTTTGGACATGCAATTGTAAATTCGATCCAGATCATGCATGGCCTTGTTTAGTTCATCGTCCATTATATACTTCCAGGGAATTTGTGATTATTTTTATCGCCCAGACCGTTCTTCACATTTTCTATTTTGTAAAAATGATTTTTAAGTAGTAGCAATCAAAATTGAATGGAAATTTCAGGCTATATTCCCCCAGAAATCATTTCAGTTATTTGTCAATATTGGCCTTCCCCGAGTTTTGCCAGAATCTCCCAGACTTGGAATCGAATCTACAGATCGACTGGAGGAACATCTAGGGATATGTTTATTCTGGCCAATGAATGCGGGTTTGCAACTCCAATGAAGATGCGCAAACGGTTTAAAGGAATTTATGACCAATTGCCTGGTATTATCCCGGCGGATTTTCACCATGGGGCACATCGTTGGATGTATACTGATGAACGGATTCCGACTGTCTATTATTTTGGTTCGGATGGATACATTATAGATGGGTCTGAATGTTCCAAATACTTGGCCTCGCAAAAGCGAATCCGGATATTTGTCCATTTAATTGGCGGGCGGTCATCCTGGGAATTTCTGGGTGAAATAAAAAACAAGAGTTTTGCTGCGTTATTTCGTCATGAACTCGATCGATTCTATTTCAAAAAAATGCGAGCCGAAGCCCGCTTGGTCGCAATTTCGGATCTGAGTTTAGATGTTGGCCAGTTAGTTCTTCTCACTGGAGGTGACATTAATCGGGCAATAACTGACCCAGGTTCGGCGTTATTTTGGTTCTACAAAGCCATTGAGTTTAACCAGCCAGTGATGTTGCGCTCCTGCATTGAAGCCTGCCGTAAGTTTGGTGTTCGGCCGAATCGTACGCAAACCCGAGCCATCCTGTATATGGCTTCGTGTGAAGTTGCCAAGCTTGCGATAGATTTTGTTGGGAATATCCGGATTCGCCATAAGATGGGGTATTACTGGATGAATCAGGCCATCTGGAAATAATTTTTTTGATCTGGGTCGGCGATTCTTCAGAAATTTCTAATTCGGAATAAACGGTGTCCAAATACAATTTATTGGCATATGTCAGCTAATCTTCGGGACTGTGAGGGAAACTTTACGATATCGTAAAGTTTTTGGGATACAAACATAGCCATTAAATAGCCGCAAAAAATAAGCATAATGATATTGTCCGATTACTTTTGGAATTCACACCTTGCTCGCGCCATTTGTATTCTGGCGATGTTCTTGATCAAATTATTTCAGACCCAAGGATTAATGTCATTGAGACATATTTATGCATTTGGAGCTGATCGTCGAGACATTATGAATTATCTGAGGAACCATGTTCCTATTGGTCTGGATGCCCCAATTGTCCATTTCGGAATTCATGCTATTCAATATACAGGTAATAATCTGCAGCGATTTGATCCAGAAGCTGCACATTTTCAAATCCAACACCATTCCATTGATGTCCTTATGAATGCTATCGAAAACAATTGGTCGATCGCTAGGGCTTGTAGAAATATCAGTCAAAAATAATGCCTAAGTTCCATACTTGATGCAGGTATGGTCCGGTGCGAGATATGGAACTTGGACTTCCGTTAATTCTGACCAGCATTCCGGAAGTCCAAGAGGATTTGTTCATGAAATCCGGTAACTCAAGACAAATTCCGGAATCTGCTAGGACCGAGGCATTTGGCCTATCCATATATTACGATGCGCTAATCTGAGACCGGGCTTGATTTGCTATCATGAATCGCGTCGTGCTAATCTATGGATTGGTCAAATACATCCAGTCATAGTAATTCCGATGAAATGTCTTGAATCTCCGGATATCTGGCATTGCCGAAATTCTGTCTTCAAGCATTTATTCTCCGATTTATTCGTGAAAAGCACTGGAAATTTCTCAGGTTGATCCTCTGCTGTCAATGGTAATTTGATTGGATTTCGACCCATGTCTGGGTCAAAGTGGAATCGGGCATTAATTCTGGCCGTGATTTGGCCACCGAATGTCATGATTCTGGTTCTGGGATTCAAGATTAAGTATTCTAGTTCTGGAACTCCTAAAATAGAATATTTATTATGTAAACATTGTTTTCTGATATTCTAACTACATCAACATAGTCAATTAACGAATAAGGATTAGTAGATATTGCCGGAATCAGCGACATTGTTACTCTAGCTATGAAAAGAATCGGAGCATTCGACCTTTGCGTCGACTTCGTGGGGATGAATAGGGAAGTTTCCAGGAAGTCAAAATAGATATGGAATAAAAACTGAAAAATAACTATTTTACGACTTGTCTGGAGTTATCGATGTATCGATGGAGCAATTCTTGAAAAAATATAATATACGGACCGAACACCGAGATAAGGATCTTTTACTAATCTTTGGAAATAATACACTAGAATTGATTGGATACAAAATGGGAAAACTATGGAATATCGGTCTGGTTTTACATACTGATATTCCAATGAAATACTATACTTGAATATGGTCCTGGACCATTAAGGCGGTATAATGGTCGGCTGATTACCGAGAAAACTTATAATATTGCATTAGTTTTCCCATGTTGGTTTGACGATGGAATTGTCAGGATGATCTCGAAACATACAAAAAAACAACTTGCAATTGTCATCAAGGACGATATAATCACTCTGGTGGACAAGAATGAGAAATATTCGGTGGCAATAAAAAATGGGATACTTGTATCATGTCTTCAATCTCTGCATTGATCACAACATGCTTCGGAGTAATCATCATCATCTGGAAATACGTATTCTCCGCAGAATTCGATTCCACCGTATTCTGGCGACAAGTTTTCTTTCAAAATCTGACTAAGATTATCCAGCTTGAGAATCGCTCGGATGATGTTGTCTGGATAGTTGCAATTGAATACTTTTCTTTTTATGCAAAAGAATTTCAGTTCCTGGTGATCCAGTTCGGACAAAATTGCCTTCACTACGCCGATACTGCCACGTTTCATATGGTCATGTAGATCAACTTTCAGGCCTGGGTTGTCAGCCAAGACCATCCGAACCAAACGTTCATTCATCCGAAACAATTCCAGATATTCCTGAGGCAATGGTTTGGTCTTGTATGCGGCCAGAATATTTGGGCAAAGTCGGCGGATTGCTATGTGTTCAATATCATCTTGTTTTGGGAATTTGATTAGAAGTTTGGGCTGGTCTTGTTTGAAGGCTGCTTCGAATTGATCTTCGAGTTTGGCGTCTTGCATGATTTCACCTTATGAAAAATTCAGAAGGACTGTATGTATAGATGAATTATTCATTTTTTATTTGGGATAGTTTAGATCTTTTTCTTATTTTGTGATAAATGAAAATACCAATAACCACAATAATTGAAATGTACAATCCTGGCAAAAATACAAAAAAGAATAGCACGCCCAAGATAACAGCGAGAACAATAATGGCCATATCCACATATGGGGGAACCGTAGGTACATACCCGTCCACCCAAGGAGTATCACGTAACATGATAGATACCTGTGTGGGTCGGAAAAGTTTATCACGTAGCCTTTGTTTATTTTTTATGGACCTCAAGCCAATTTCGCATCAAAACCGCTGGCATCAGTACCGAGATAAACTGCTAGATCAGTTCTGCTGTAATCGCGAAATAATTCACAACACATGGTAGTAAGGACAAATTCTCGAGATGGAGCATATGCGATTTGGCCTTGGCCATCGATCATTAGTGTGCTTCCGATCTGCGTTACCAGAGTTTCATATCCTCTCATCGGAATCGTTTGTAGGAAAGCACGTTCATCGCAACGTTCAGTATATTTGGGGATTACAGTAAACTTGTAGTATTGTGTATCATTTTGTGTTTTTACTGGCACAATTGCAACGATTTCGACATCACGATCCCCAATCTCAACAATTGGCGCAAATTCATTGCGATTTGTCCATCGTGTCGTAATTTCTCTATTTTCATATCATACTGTTAATTCAAACGTTAAATTATTCATAAATATATCGAATCGCTGAAAATGTTAAATCAGTAATTCCAATTGTTGTATAGAAATGCGTCTTGGAAGTTTTATCAGGGCAAGAAGACAATGATTAATACCACTGTGGTAAATGGTATAATAGCGAATACAATAAATCCAAACAGTCCAATTCTGGATTGTGTAATATCTCTGTTAAGACAAATAATAACTGTCTTCTCCAATCATCTTCAGAATTCCATTATATTTATATTATTGTAAGCTAATTGTTGAATAATGTATTTGTGTAAGCAGCCTTCAGGACTTAATCTCGGTTATTTTGATTTCATCTTCAATATAGACAACTTTAGATGAAGTCCATTGGCGATATGACTTTGATTGTGATATCATCGGATTAATGATTTCGATGGAATCCGAATGTTTATATTGTGATCATGGCTATTGTATTTAAATCTCAATGTTGATAAAAGTGAATTCCGCGTTCAATTAATTACCAATGAAATTCAATGACAGTCGAGAAGCTGTCACGTACATGGTACAGAATTCCAGACCAGGAGAAGTCTGTATCGTCAATCATCTTTGGGATAAAGCGCACCATGTTTATCAGCTTGAAGATGCCATTGGTCTCCTGGAACTCACTGGAGAATATCATGAGGTCCTATCTGGCACATGTTGTTTCTACATGGATATCGAATATTATCGGGAATCTTATGATCCTAATCCATTTGATCGTATTTTGGCATCGGTGAAATCTTTGTTTCCTGGTAAGCGTCTGGCCATTTGCCAAAATTTTCGCGGGACTCCTCTGAAGCATAGTTATCATCTTGTGGTTCCAGATGCAATCTTTGATTGCGGAAAAAGTATCCGGCGATTTATCCAAGTAGCAGAATCCCTTGGAAATTCAGACCAGAAATCAGACCAGAAATCAGACCAGAAATCAAACCAGAAATCAAATAGTCCCCTGGAAGGTATTGATATGTCCGTATATAAAGATATTTTCAAGCGCCAGTTGTTTAGATTGCCATTGACTCGAAAATCCGGATGTCCGGATTCACTCTTCAAGATTCTTGTGGGAGATATTCGGGATTTCTTCATTCATCGGCCAACTGGAACTCCAACTATTAATGTCCCAGAGGTCAAGACCATGATGGAAATGACAAAGAAGAAGTTTGCAAATCTTTCTCCATTAATTATTGATCCAGATGATCCAGTTTCCAGGCGAATTAATCAATTATTACCAGGGCTTCGGGTTCGATCTTGTGAGGGTCAGATGTATCATCTTCAGCGAACTTGTAGTTCCAATTGTTTGATCTGTCATCGAGTCCATGACCATGATTCTGGTTATGTTCGATTGACTCGTTCATACGAACTTAAATTCCGATGTTTCCGGAATACCGAGGAAATTACATTATTGGATTTGACCCCGAGTCTTGAGCAATATACCTCAAAAAAACTGGAGAAACATAACGTTCTGGATATTGATCAGCCTGATTTGGCCAATGAAAAATATTTGGATTGTCCCGGGGATATAGTTGTTATTTCCGGAACTGGAACCGGCAAAACCAGGATGGTCCAAAGATTTATATCACAGTATCCAGGATCAGTCATTGATATTGTTCCAAGGATTGTCTTAGCTAATTCGCATGCTAAACAATTCGAACTGGATAATTACCAAGATATCACTGTATCCAACAGACTTACCATTTGCGTAAATTCGGTTGGAAAGCTAAGTCCATTCAGCCATTTTGATCTGGTCTATTTGGATGAACTAGAAGCTTTGTTGAAGCATTTATTTGATATGGACATCCATAACCGGAAATATATATTTGAAATCCTATGCAGTCTTGTCCGTGATGCCAAACGAGTCATTGTGACGGATGCCGATTTCAACGATACTGGACTTAGGTTTCTACGAGATTGTGGTCGGGAAAATCTGACCTTGATTCGGAATAAACATATTCCCCATG
>Ga0209541_10010088_pt1 | contig 15144 bp, 8 predicted proteins | sample RifCSPlowO2_01_FD_184027 | JGI IMG/M metagenome (GOLD analysis project Ga0209541, IMG submission 184027) | Groundwater microbial communities from Rifle, Colorado - Rifle CSP2_plank lowO2_0.1 (SPAdes) (version 2) | ecosystem: Environmental > Aquatic > Deep subsurface > Groundwater | place: Rifle...
GTTGTTTGAACCTGCTGGCGGCGGTTCAACGAGTGTTTCGTGCGGTAACAATATTTGTGAAGTGGATGAAAATGCGTCGGTATGTCCCTTGGATTGTCCTAACGTTTGCGGTGATCGTGCGTGTACGCATACCGAAAATAATTTTTCGTGTCCGTTTGATTGTGCGATTGGTTGTGGCAATGGAATCTGTGATGCTCGTGAATCGAAACAAACGTGTCCGACGGATTGTGATCCGACGGGTGGAGGAATTATTGACGTGAATATTAATCGTCCGGATGGAAGCGAAAATCCCATCACGGTTCCGCTTATTCCGCAGAACAAGGCGTGTGAAAGCGATTCGGATTGCGGGGTTTCAACGTCGTGTTCGATTTCCCGTTGTATTCGTAATCAATGTTATGGTGGGCAGTTGCCCGAAGGCGAACCGTGCGACATTGGAAGCGTGTGCAAGCAAGGTGTTTGTTCAAAGATTTCACGGCAATTAGAACCGGTTTCGGAATCCGATCCGATTTTATGGGTCTCAATTAGCGTGATTGTATTAGCCTTGGGCGCGATCGGATACGAATACTTCAAAAAGTGATCAAAGGAGTCAATCGGAATGTTTAATAGGGGTTTTTGGGTTTAGTTTTGTTGATTTGAGATGAAGATTGCGATCTTTGCGGATACTTTTTTTCCTTCCGTGGACGGGGTCGTTTCAAGCATTGTGTCGACCGCAAAAAGTCTTGAAAAGCAGGGTCATCAGGTTCGTTTTTTTGTTCCAAAGCCCGTGAATCTGAAAGAAGCGCGTCGTTTGGCGGCTGGCTTGGATGTTGTGTGGGTTCGAAGCGTTGGTTTTTTCGCGTATGACGCGTATCGGATTTCTTCGCCCACGTCGTGGTCGGCCAAAAAAGCGTTTTTGGATTTCAAGCCCGATGTCGTGCACGTGCACACGCCGTTTTCGTTGGGTTGGATGGGTTCGCGTTGGGCGCGGCGTCATCGGATTCCAGTGGTCGCCACGTATCATACGTTGATTCCGGAATTTTTGATGTATCTTCCTATTCCCGTGTTCAACAAAACGCGGTTGGCCAAGTTTTTGACGTGGCGGTACACGGAATTGTTTTATCGGCGCGCGGACGTGGTGACGACGCCGACCCAAGAAATGGCGGTGGAACTCGAAAAAAACGGGATTCCCGCAAAGGTGTTGTCGAATCCCATCCGGTTTTCGTTGTTTAATCGTTTTGCGGATTCGAAGCGGTCGTCCAAATTGTTTTCGCTGGTTTTTTTCGGTCGTTTGAGTTTTGAAAAAAACATTGAGGTTTTGCTTGAAATGCTTCGTCTTTTGCTGGATCGCAAGTTGTCCGTGGAGCTCGTGATTGTCGGCAGCGGTCCCGCGGAAGAGTTTTTGAAAAAAACCGCGTTGGAATTGAAAGTCGGATCGCATGTGCGTTTTAGGGGGGTTCTTCGCGATGAGCAGTTGGCGTTGGAAGTTGCCAAGTGTCATTGCATGGTAACGGCGTCCACGATCGAGACGCAAGGCCTGACGATTTTGGAAGCCATGGCCGCGGGAGTGCCGTGTGTCGGAGTCGATTTTTTGGGTATTCCGAATTCGGTGAAAGAAAACGAAAATGGTTTTTTGTTTCCGCCGGGGGATCCCAAAACCGGCGCGGACAAAGTTGAAAAACTTTTTTCTTCAAAAACCCTGCAAAAGAATTTTTCGCGTAAGGCGATTGAAACGGCGCGGCCGCTTTCGGAAGAAAGCATCGTGTCCCAGTATGTGGGCGTGTATTTGGCGGTCGTTTCCGGAAAAAAACATCCGAAAGCCCCAAAGTAAACTTTTTTTCGGATAACCAGATTATCGTTCTTCGAATTTGGAACCCTCAAAAGTGTAACTTGCGGTTTTTTTGTGGAATCAAGCGGTTTGGCTGGTGGGCGGGGCGCTTCTCTTGTTTTTGGGGAGTATCTTTGCGACGGGAAAAGAGTTGCTTTCGAGGACCGCTTTGGTCTTTGAATCCACGGTTATTGGTTCATTCTTCGGTTTCTTTTCGTACTCTTTTGATTCGCAGTTTTTTTTACACTCGGATCGTTGGTTGGAAGCGTTTTTTGTTCGTGATTCCGATTGAAAATTTTTTTCTGGTTTTGTTTTGTCAAGCGAATTCTTTTCCCGACTCCGCGCCTGTTTCGATTCGTTTTTTCCTCTTGTTCGAAAAAAAAACGTCGTAAGAGCCGCCGATTTTTTCCAATTAACTCGGATGAAAAAAAAGTTAACGAAAGAAATATATAAGAAAAAACGGATTACATTCCTAACCGATTGCAAGACGCTTCATCGGTTGCAACTCCGGATATCGACGCTCTTTGTTCTTGTGGAACTTGGATCCGTTGCACCTCTGTATCGGGCAGTTGGATTGTTGATTCACCCACACAGCTGTACATCCAAAGTGAAACCATGTCATCGAAACAAAAAAAACTTCACCAAAAAACTCCTGCCTCCGCTTTTCTCCGAATTGGATTGGCGGGTTTGCTCGTGGTAGTCTTGTTGGCTTTTTCGACTACAGCGTTGCTTTCCCCTCTTTCGTCCGGAGCATTGTTGGGGGAAACGGAGAACGCGTTTCTGGACGGATTTGATTCCGATGTTTTTCTGGAAAAAATGACGAACACCGCGGTCGCGGATGGAAAAATACGGCCGGTATTTTCGTTTTCACCGGTCGAAATCGCTTCGTCTTCTTCTCTTGGAAACGGGCTGATTGGATTGTGGCATTTGAACGGATCGCTTGCGGATGCGTCGCCCGAAAAACGTTCGTTGGCGCGAAAAGCGTCGACCCGTTGTTTTGTGACGGGAATTTTGTCCAAAGCGTGTCGTTTAGATGGTTCGCGGGATTATTTGGACGCGGGGGATTTTTCGGATTTGGAGGGAATCCGATCTTTTTCGATTTCGATGTGGGTGAAAAACGACGGGACAAAAGAATTGCAGTATTTGGCGCAAAAAAATTGGGGTTCGGGAGACACGTTTGCGTTGCAGCGAACCACGGATGGAAGCGCTGCCTTCTCGATTTATTCTTCGACCGGGAAACCTTTCTCCGCGATGTATTCCCACGGGTTAGCGGACACGAAATGGCATTTGGTCACCGGGGTTTTCGACGGTTCGAAGGCGTCGGATAACGTTGTCATTTTTGTAGATGGGGTTAAAGGAAATCAGACCGCCAACTTTCGGCAAAAAACATCCGCTTCCACGAGTCGACTTGGAATCGGAGGCCGAAACGACGCCGCGAGCTGGGACGGGTTGATTGATGAAATCGCGGTGTGGGACCGCGCGATCACCGATGCGGAAATAAAATCGTTGTTGGGTTCGCCGCCGTTGGTGATGAGCTTTGAATCAAAATCGATTTCAACGCAAGAATCGTTTTCTTCGCTTACGCCGCGTTGGTCTGAAGTGGATCATCAGTGTGCGGTTGAAGTTTCAACCGACAATGGCGCTTCGTGGTGTTCGGTTGAAAACGGAGTCGCCATTTTGGATTTGAATTGTTTGCTTCCCGCGGATTCGTTCAAGTATCGGATTCGATTTTTGTCTGTGCATGAACTGGATTGGGTGCGGTTTGATTGGAACGTCGTTTCTCCACCGGTTGAAACGCCGGTATGCGGAAACAACAAATTGGAAACCGGTGAAATCTGTGACGGAACCGACATCGGATCGGTTTCGTGTTCGACGCTCGGTCTTGGCGTCGGAGCCGTATCGTGTAACCCCGATTGTTCGGGTTTTGATTCGTCTTCTTGCCGGGAAGTTCCGGATGACCTTGACCCAACCGGCGAGTGGAAACCGCCGATCGGCATTCCCCTGCCTTCGTTTGGAATTTTTGAATCGCATGTGATGTACGCCGGGCAAGAGGGTTATTCGGACGCCGGAAACGGTCCGTACACGTATCTGGTGGATAATTCGTCTTCGGCGTGCACGGATTCTTCGAACAGGGGTTCACCGCAAAAGCCGCGTTGTACGATTCCTTCATCGTTGTCTGCCGGTGACGTGGTGGAGATCCGCGGCGGGCCGTATTCGTATGATGATCGCTGGTTGTTTACTTTGAATGGGTCCAAGCAAAAACCGGTTTTTTTTCGCGGCGAAAATTCGTCAAAAAAACCGGTCATTATCGGAAAGCAGGTCCGTTTTGACGGCAAGTTCGGGATCGTTGAAAACGTGGTGTTTGACAACTCGAATATTTTGTTTTACGGCGACGGCTTTGATCATTGGTCGATTCGTTTTAACGAGTTCAAGAATTATCGTCCGGCAACCGGAGCGGGAAAAGTCATTAATCTGAAAGAAAACGCGTCCGACATGGTCGTGTACAAGAATTCGATTCATGACAACGGCGACGTGTTAAGCGACGTTGAAACCGACGTGCATGGCTTTACGGTGTACAGCGGTTCGAAAAATATTTGGGTGGTGGACAACGCGTTTTTCAACAACGCCGGTGACGCAGTGCAATTTTGTCATCATTGCCCGGAACCGGTTCCGCATCACGTGTACATCGGCCGGAATGTTTTTCACGACGACCGCGAAAACGCGATCGACATCAAGGAGTCGCGTGACGTCGTGATTTCGGAGAACAAGATGTACGGATACGTTCCTGCGTCCGCTTCCGATGGGTCCGCGATTATCGTGCATTATGGTCCGGAACGCGTCTGGATGCTTTTCAACGAGATTTTCGACAGTTCCAACGGGATCCGGATTGACGGGGCGAAATCCGCGTTCGCGATCGGAAACGTAATTCATGATATTCACCACTATTATTCCAATGGATATGATCCATCCGAAATTTGGCAGCCGGGGAACGGCATCTGGGTCCGCGATGTGCCGGTGTTTTCGGCCGTCGGAAACACTTTGTTTTCCGTGGACGCGGGAATCGCAAGCCCGGGTAATTCTTCACAAAAACATTTTTTCACAAATAACATCGTGTCTAATCTGACAGAACCTTCGCATCACCTTGGAGTCGAATACACGGCGGTTTCAAGCCAATCGAAAGCCGAAAATAATTTGTTTTTCCAACCGGGATCCTCTGCCACGGTGAAATGGGGCAGCGATTCCGTCGTGTATTCGGTCTCTTCTTTTGACTCCAAGTTCGGTATGAACGACAATGTGGATCAAAACCCGTTGTTTGTCAACGTGCCGGTTTCGTGTCAAGCGGTGCCGCTTCGCGAAATTGTCGGGGCGAACGGTTCGGTTTCCGAGGTCTTGGTGGATGACCAGAAGCGAACCCAGTTTTCGTCGACAACGGATTTCGAAGCCGCGGGTGTCGTGTCCGGGGCGCGATTAATGGTCAAGTCTTTTGACGATGCGGGTCTTGATTGCGGCGAAGCCGGCCGAGATTGCCGGTTTTTGACAGTTGCTTCCGTGAATGGAAACAAGCTCGTGCTGGATCGACTGGTGAATTCGTCTTCGGTGTCCGGAATCGAGTTTTTGCTTTCGTTTTATCCGTTCACCGCGACCGAAGTGTATGTGTTGAGTTCTTCCGGATACGCGATGGGAGACATTGTGGAGATCGGAAACGACGGGGTCAAGCGAATCGTTGAATCGGTTTCAAGCGACGCCATCGGAAAAAAAATCATCTTGACGGATGCCACAAAGGTGTCGTCCGGAATCGTCGCTCCGACGAGTATGTGCAATTGGAAAAACAATTCGAATATCGCGCGCGATTTTGGTTTGGCGCAAGGCAGTCCCGCGGTGGATGCGGGGGCGTTGGATTCTGTGTATGGTTTGTACACGTCTTTGTACAATGTCGACATAACAAATGATGTCGCCGGAACCACGCGTCCGAAAGGAAACGATTGGGATATCGGCGCGATGGAACAATGATCGTGTTTTTTTCGTTGGTTTCTCAGATCTGTTCGCTTAATTCCTACATTTTTTCTTCGAACTTTTGCATGAGTTCTTTTCTTTTCGTGGTGAACCGGTGGCAAGGCGGTCAAAAAAATCCGCAATTTTTTTGAATCGTCGTTCTTCGTCCGCTAAGAATGCTTTTTTCGCTTGGCATGATTTTTTTTCGCCACCGTTAACCGGCATGGTTTTGTAATAGCCGTCGAATCCTCGGTTTTTGGCGATTTTTACGGCCCGTTTTCGTCGTAGTCTTGGGCTGGCCTTTTGTTCCCGTTTCATTGGTACAATCGCCGATAGCTTTTTATACTTTCCCTGTTGGTATATATATGTGCAATTCTTCACCGTTAGGGTTGAATTGTCTATTTGTCGTTTACCAATTTAATTGGTAGAAATTCTCGCTTTTAGCGAAGAATCTTCGTCTAAATCGCGTTTTTGCGTGGTTTAGGATTCAACTCCATTCCGGGCAGCATTCGTGCTGGGCCGGTCATGAGCACCCGAGTTGTTTTGGGTGTGATGTGGATTGAAGAAGATTTTCTTCAAGGACCCAAATGTGAAGCAAAGCAAATTACAATTCCATTAGGCAAACCAATTTTTTTCTGTCGAGCAAGGATTATTAGAACACCAATTTTTTTGTTGGTGAATTCCAGCTGATCCTGCTGGCGGATACTGCTATCGAAATTCGACTTAGCCATGCAAGTTTTAGAGATCGAGTGTCGGTCTCTGGCGTACGGCTCAGTAACACGTAGTCAACCTGCCCTTTGGATCCCTTAAACCCGGGAAACTGGGACTAATGGGGGATAGTTCATGGCATCTGGAATGAGTTATGAATGAAAGCGCGAGCGGATTGCAGCTCGTTGCGCCAAAGGATGGGACTGCGGCAGATTAGGTAGTTGGCGGGGTAAAGGCCCACCAAGCCTACGATCTGTACGGGCATTGAGAGATGGAGCCCGGAGAAGGGCACTGAGATAAGGGCCCTAGCCCTACGGGGTGCAGCAGTCGCGGAACCTTTACAATGCGCGAAAGCGTGATAGGGGAATTTCGAGTGCTAACACTGTTAGCTTTTGCCAAGTCTAAATCGCTTGGCGAATAAGAGGGGGGTAAGATACGTGCCAGCCGCCGCGGTAATACGTACTCCTCAAGTGGTATCCACTAATATTGGGCCTAAAGCGTCTGTAGCCGGTTGGGTAAGTCTTTGGTGAAATCCATGCGCTTAACGTATGGACTGGCCAAAGATACTGCTCGGCTTGGGATCGGAAGAGGTCAATGGAATTTTGGGGGTAGCGGTGAAATGTTATGATCCTCAAAGGACCACCAGTAGCGAAGGCGATTGACCAGAACGAATCTGACGGTGAGAGACGAAAGCTGGGGGAGCGACCCGGATTAGATACCCGGTTAGTCCCAGCCGTAAACGATGCAGACTAGGTGTCCTGCCACCCACGTGGTGTCGGGGTGCCGAAGCGAAGGCATTAAGTCTGCCGCCTGGGAAGTACGCTCGCAAGAGTGAAACTTAATGGAATTGGCGGGAGCTCACTACAAGGGGTGGATGCTGCGGTTTAATTGGATACAACGCCAGATAATTCACCAGGGGCGACAGCAGTATGATGGACAGTCCAAAGGGCTTTCCTGACGCGCTGAGAGGTGTTGTATGGTCATCGTCAGCTCGTACTATAAAGCGTCCTGTTAACTCAGGCAACGGGCGAGACCCACACTTCTAGTTGCTACTCAGAGGATTTCCTCTGGGGCACTCTAGGAGAACTGCGGTGGTAACACTGAGGAAGGAGTGGGCAACGGTAGATCTGTATGGCCCGAATCTCCTGGGCAACACGCGGCATACAATGGTTGCGACAATGAGACCCTAGCCCGAAAGGGTACGGAAATCCCTTAAACGCAATCGTAGTCCGGATTGAGGTCTGTAACTCGGCCTCATGAAGATGGAATCCCTAGTAATCGCGTGTCATAATCGCGCGGTGAATACGTCCCTGAGCTTTGCACACACCGCCCATCAAGCCATTCGATTGGAGTCCTGATGAGTCCTGCCTTCGCTTCGGTGAGGGTTGGTCGATTCTGGGTTCCGAGAGACGGGCTAAGTTGTAACAAGGTGTCCGTAGGGGAACCTGCGGACGGATCACCTCCTTTCATTGCATGTTCCTAGAACATGCGGAAGACGAGGATGGGGGAACTTCGGTTCTCCCTTCTATCCGTTTTCAAAATGATTCAACAATATTTGCATTCTGGGTCCGAAAAGATTTCTTCAATCCACTTACATTTAAAAAATGCAAGAGGCACTTCAAATGAGTAAACAAGTGCCGAGGCAGGCCGACGGAAAGTCGTCCCTCGGTGCCGTCGAATAATTTCGACGGGCTTGTAGCTCAGTTGGTAGAGCGCCTCGTTTGCAACGAGGAGGTCACGGGTTCGATCCCCGTCGAGTCCAACAACCTTTTTAAAAAAAAGGTTGGCGAAAAATTTTTCGCAATGGATTTGCATATTTCGTTGCGATCCGAAAATTACGTTTACACAATACGAAAACGTATTCCAAGTTTTTTTGGAATGCAAGAGGAGCACAATAATATTTAATTGTGTGTTGATTCGTCAAAGGCAACAGACATAACCAACATGTGAGAAGCATTTTGTTGTTACCACAGTGTCTGTGATACCGTTTAGTGGATAACTTGGCTTGGGCCCCGATGAAGAGCGTGGCAAGCTGCGAAAAGCCCAGGGTAGACGCATGCAGTCTTTGAGCCTGGGATTCTTGAATTGATCCGAAAGGATCGGGGGACGCGGTGAATTGAATCATCTTAGTAACCGCAGGAAAAGAAACCAATTGGGATGCTGTTAGTAGGGGCGACCGAAAACAGCAGAGAACAAACCGAATCCGCTGGAGTAATTCAGTGGAAATGTGGTGTTTTGCGAGCCGGTTACAACCATAAGTTCGAGCAGAAGTCGCCTGGAAAGGCGTACCATAGAGAGTGATAGTCTCGTAAGCGAAGAATAGTTGGTTGATTTCCGGATTTCGAGAGTAGGGTGCGTCGGATTTCGCGCCTGAAGACGCGGGCCATTGACCTGCAATCCTAAACATTGACCCAAGACCGATAGCGTACTAGTACCGTGAGGGAAAGTTGAAAAGTACCCTTGACAGGGGTTGAAATAGCACTTGAAACTAAACGGTTACAGTTCGGCAGAGGCATGAAAGAGAAGACGGCTGCAGAAGGAAGTAATCGCAAGATTATTGTACGATGCGGCCTGATCAGTGTCCTGTCGTCCGTCTTGAGTCACGGCCTGGGGAGTTGTTTGTTGTGGCAAGACTAAGGAGTTAGAACTCCGGAGTCGTAGCGAAAGCGAAACCGCGCATCTTGTAAGAGTGAGGCGGGAAGTCTGAATAAGGCTTTATAGTCACAGCAGGCAGACCTGAAACCCGTTGCGAACTTTTCCTGAACCAGGCGAAGCCTTCCTCCCGGAGGGCGGAGGCCTTAACCAGTTCTAGTCTAACTGTTTGGATGATTTGGGAAAAGAGGTAATAGGCTATTCGAGCCGGGTGATAGCAGGTTCCTCCTGAACGGTCTCTAAGGACCGCTTCGATGGAGCATGTGCATGGTGTAGAGATACTGATTAAAAAGTACGGGCCCGAAAGGGTTCGCTTTTTTGTCAAACTCCCAAGCTATGCATTGCGTTGAAGTCGAGAGTCGGGGCAGTCGGGTAAGCTGATTGTCCGAGAGGGGAAAAACCCAGACATGGGTTAAGGCCCATAAATGCTAGTTAAGTGTGAATAACCAAAAATGGTCGTCTTTCTAAAACAGTGGGGAGGTTGGCTTAGAAGCAGCCATCCTTTAAAGAATGCGTAACAGCTCACCCACCTAGAAAAACGGCGTTGAAAATTAACTGGGCTAAAACTAGCTGCCGAAACCCATGGCCACGCAGTTTTGCTGCGTGATGCAGTATGGAGGTGTTCGGATGGCGTCAAAGCAAGGGCGAGAGTTCTTGTGAAGCCGTCTGAAATATGGATCCCAGGGCTAGTAACAACAAAGAAGGATGAGAATTCCTTCCGCCGAAAGAGCAAGGGTTCCTTAGCGCTAACGATTAGCTAAGGGTTAGTCGGTCCTAACTGTCCTCGTAATGCGAGGAACAGGAATGGGAAACACGTTCATATTCGTGTACCATGCAACTACGTTTTCGGCAACGATAGATCGCTTTTCGACGTTTTGGGCTAGGGATTGTGCGCTCGTCTGCGCATTTAAGTGTCATAAATCCATGGAGAACCGTTAAGGTGAGAAGTGGATTAAAGGCGCGAATAGCCGAAAGGTTTTCCTAATGCCTGGAACCCATGAAAAGAAAAGCGATAAGGACGTTGCGTGACCGTACCAAGAACTGAGAAAGGTGCTCTGGCTGAACAGGCCTAGGCGTATCGAGACAATCAGGTTATGGGAACTCGGCAAATTAGCCCCGTATCTTAGGTATAAGGGGTGCCAGCGCTTGAATAAAGTGCTGGTTTCAATCACGCGAGGAGTCCGACTGTTTATCAAAAACACAGCTGACCGCAAGTCCGTAAGGATGAGTATGGTCAGTGACTTCTGCTCACTGCCAGTAGGTCAAAACCCAATTCAACGGGTCTAAGCCCTGGTGAAGAGCGGGCCTAACTCTGAGGCTCTTATGGTAGCGTAATACCTTGTCGTTTTATTGGCGACTTGCACCAAGGAAGTAACGAGATTCCTACTGTCCTTAACCTGAACTCGGTGAACTCACTATGTGGTGAATATGCCACAGACTCCCGATGGGAAGAGAAGACCCCACGGAGGTTTACAGCATTCTGATGTTGTGGTGTGAATTTTGTTGCATAGCGTAGCTGGGAGCGTCGAACCCACTCTTGCGGGGGTGGGGAATGCGAAAGTGTAACACCAGCCTACAAAATTCACACTGCTTACCGACCCTTTTTGGGTTGGGACACCATTAGATGGGCTGTTAGACTGGGGCGGTACACCCCTGAAAAGATATCAGGGGTGCCCAAAGGTCTGCTCAGGAGAGTCAGAAATTCTCCGTAGAGTGCAAGAGCAAAAGCAGGCTTGACCATCATCCTAAAAGCACGGATCGTGGAATGGAAACATGGGTCTAGCGAACATCAGTGTCCCCATTAATGGGGGCCTGGTCTGACAGTGAACTTACCCTGGGGGTAACTGAGTGGTCGTGGGTGAGAGTCCACATCGACCCCACGGATTGCGACCTCGCCGTCGGCTCTTGGCATCCTGGCTGTGCATAAGCAGCCAAGGGTGGAGGTGTTAACTCATTAAAGCCGATCGTTAGTTGGGTTAAGAACGGTGCGAGCCAGTTTGGTTACTATCTATCGGGAGTGCGGAGTGTCTGAGGGAAAGATCCATCTAGTACGAGAGGAACAGTGGGTCGTCGCCTCTGGTGGACCAGTTGTCCGACAGGGCAATGCTGGGTAGCTACGCGGTACGTCGATAAAAGCTGAATGCATCTAAGCTTGAAGCGACCCCCGAAACTAGACACTCATTTCCGAACGTCTTTGCGTTGCGACGTGAAGATCGTAGGAACAAGCGTGCCGGCTAGAATACCGGTTTGATAGGCAGCGAATGTACGCACGAAGCTTCGGCGACGTGTTCAGTTCAGCTGTACTAAGCACGCGAGGGACACTAGATAACTAAAAATAAAAATGCTCCCGCGAGTCTGTTTATGTCTGTTGCCGTTGCCGAATCAACACACACTTAAAATTTTTTTCTGATTTTGAATTAGCTATTCGTAAGAAGGTCCACCGGAGACAGCTTAATTAACCCTAATTTTTATTGTATTAATTGTTTTATCCTATACTTGTTTTACTGTAACAACCCGTAACCGGGCAATTGCAGAAATAGAATATTATCTGTTTTGTCTTGCGGGCAGCATCGCTTTGAGTATTTCAATCGTGGCGTTGCTGGCATTGAGAATTTCAATTTCAACCGGTTTATGGTCTTTGTTATAGTGAGTTATAATATCGCCTTCTTGTTCTGCAAAGTCAGGTTTTTTATCGGAAAGGACGATCATTAATGTGTCGGTTTCTTTATCGTAATTATATTTCATATCGTTCCCTCTTAGCTCGGTATACCGTAATGATTGTGTATAGATTACGGTTTTCCTCGTATATAACTCTTAATACATAACCATTAAGTCTTTTTTGTGCAATTTTACGCTTGTTGTTTGAAAGCTCGATTCGATCTGGATTTTCAAGACTTTCAAGAACAAGTGTGCTTGGAAAATCATATTTTTTCATTCGCTCAAGTGCGTGATTTGTAAAAACTACTTCCATGCATCACGAACGTAAAATAGTTTTCTTTAATATTACGAAAATTCGTTGATTGCCGTGTGCGATTCACTTGTTGTTTTGTTTTACAAAGACAACCCCGTCAAGTTCCATTTTGAGTTCTTGGGTTTCGGGATTCGTGTAGGGGCGTTTGGTAATCGAGAATTCTTTTTTGACGACGAATTCGAGCGTGAGTTTGTCGTTCGTAATGGTGACGGGTACCCCTGAAAGCGTGGTCGTGGCTGCGCCGTCGGTTCCTTCGTAATCCGCGGCGCCGCGGGAATAAATCGTTAGGGTTTGTCCAGGCGCGATCCATTCGCCGACAAACAAATAATTTTCCTGGGTGATTTCGGTGTACTCAAGGCACCCGAACAGGGTTACCGCGAACAGCACGAGTAAAGCCAGAATTTTTTGGGTCATCACACGAATTATTCTTTTGGTCTTTTTATGGGTTTCTTTTTGGAGTTTTGATAAATTGTTTGATTTTTTCAAGAGAAATCTGCCCAAAATCGGTTATCACCACATCGCTTGCTTCCAATTCTTTCTTCGCGTTCGGAGTAGCCGCGAATCCAATGGTTTTCATTCCCGCGTTTGTCGCGGCTTGGATGCCGTAAGGCGCGTCGTCGATCACCACGCATTTTTGGGGCGCGATTTCGAGTAGTTTGGCGGCTTTCAGAAAAATTTCTTTTTTTCCACCCCTGTTTGGAACGTCGTCTGCGGAAACGATGGTTTTGAAAAACGGTTTGAGTTTGAGGAACTCGATGATGGCGTTCGCGCGTTTTTTCTCGGACGCGGTTCCGATGGCAAGCGGCACTTGGTTTTGCTTTAGTTCGTTTAGGAATGAAATGAGTCCGGTGTCGACTTCGGCGCGCTGAATTAGTTTTTGGTATTCGATTTCAAACGCGCGTTGTGAAAATTCTTTCGGGGTTAATTTGAGTCCGTATTCCTGGTTCCAGATCAATACGACTTCGCGCAGGGGTTGTCCGAAGAATCGTTTGTGTTCGGTTTCGGAAAAAATGATTTTTTCTTGTTGCAGCAATTCGTCGAACGATTCATGGATGCCTTGCATGGAGTCCACCAGAACGCCGTCCATGTCGAAAATAACCGCAAAATCAAAGGACATAACGGAAAAAGCAGGGATTGTTTTTTTATTTTAGTCGCTTGAAATCCGGGTTTTCGTTCTAAAGGAAATTATAATAATCACCGCATGCTTTCTTTTACATGCGTTATTGGATTGTTTTTTTTGCTGTTCTTTTTTCCCCGCTGGTTTTAGCTGCGAATTCGTGTGGTGATTCGAATCGCGTGTGTACGATTGATTCGAATATTTCTGTGGATCAAAACTGGGTTGATGGTAATACGTATGTGATTTTGGCGGACGTGAATGTTACTGGAGCGGGAACGGATTTGAATATTGCTCCTGGGACTGTGGTCAAGTATGGGGTGGGGCGAAGTCTGATTGCGCGTGACGGGGGCCGGATCGTTGCGAACGGAACCGTGGACAAAAATATTATTTTCACTTCTTGCAAAGACCAGAACTCCTATGCGGGGGCAACGAACGCGAATACGTCAACAATGGCGAATTGTTCGGGAATGCCTCTTTCGACTGATTATAATACTGCGGTTTGGATTCGGTCGAACGCGGGTCATACGAAAAGTGATTCGTTTTCGTTTCTCAAAGTGTTTGATGAAAATACGGGGGTTCGTTTGGATCAAAATTTGGGTAGTGTGCATGATTCGAATTTTATGGTTATTGGGCAAAGCGGGATATTAGTAAGCCTTTCAAGTGATGTCAACTTGTTCAATAATTCGTTTCAAAATATTAAGGGTCCTGGTGGGGCCAATGGGATATTGATTTTGGCTCAGTTTGTTGGAACAATTCATGACAGTCGTTTTGTGGGAATCGTTAATCCTTCCAACGGGATACAGATTAACGGGTCCCCCACGGTCGTAGGTCAAATCTTTTTCAATCATTTTTTTGATTTCAACGGAACGGCCATTTTGTTTCCGGCCGGAAACGGAGGGTATATACAAGACAACAATTTTTGGCATGTGTTACCCAACGGAATTGGGATTCGAAGTGTCGGAGCGGGAGGAAGCGTGTTAAACAATCGTTTTTGGGATTTTAATGCCGCTACCGCTATTTCGCTTGGGGGAGACAGTGAATGCTCCCTCACCTACAATCGATTCTCAGATTTTAAAGCCGCTTCAACCGCAATCTTCCATGATGGGGCGTGGTCTATGGTTGATTCTTCTTACGCTCTGTATCATGATTTCAACAACTCGATTGGAATCAACAGCACTGCTGGGACACTGTTTATATTCACCGGTTTGGGCATTACATTCGCTTCCTTTCACTCCAATTCCATTGCGATGAAAAACACTTCGGGTGGCTTTGCGGACAGCGCGTATCACCAGCTATTTGCCAATGTTGACACCGCTTACAGCGGCTCATTTTCTGGGAGTCCATTTTACCCGAACGCGTATTACAACGTAACCACTCCCGGTAGGACCCCTGCTTCTCACGCCAAAGACATCAACGCCCAAACCGGATTCACTACGGATCCGTTTATCGCCGACAATTCTGATCGAAACTTCCTGCTTAATACGAATCCAACGGGTGGCGCCAAACTCGTTGATGCTGGAACCGAGGCCATTTCCGGATTTTGCCTAACCCGAACAACCCAACTCAATAACAAACTCGACTGCAACATTTATGACATTGGATACTCCTACGACCAAAATGCACCCTACGTGCAAGTGCTTTCTCCGAACGATTTTAATACGCTCACTGGAACCCAGACCATTGATTTCAATGTTGAATCGGCTTATGATTCTGTTAGTGTGATTACGGCGGCTTTGGCTTATTCATTGATTGGAAGTGGAAACGGGACCGCGATTGTGTCCCAGTTATTGAGTAGTTATTCGTGTTCGCAGGGTCCGGTGTTTCGATGTAGTTATTCTTGGAATACGACTGCTGTTTTGGACGGGAACTACTTTATTCGGTTGGCGGGAACTGACACGA
>Ga0209541_10010089_pt1 | contig 15144 bp, 14 predicted proteins | sample RifCSPlowO2_01_FD_184027 | JGI IMG/M metagenome (GOLD analysis project Ga0209541, IMG submission 184027) | Groundwater microbial communities from Rifle, Colorado - Rifle CSP2_plank lowO2_0.1 (SPAdes) (version 2) | ecosystem: Environmental > Aquatic > Deep subsurface > Groundwater | place...
CTATTCCAATCCATATTGCCCCCTTTGTTCCTTACTTTTTAGGTATATTATTACCCAAACTGACACGCCCAGAAAAACAAGGGAGATAATAATCATGATATGCATAAAAAAATCAAACATTTTTTTCGCCTCCTAAATCACAATATTTATCAACCGCTTCGGGATAAAGATGATTTTGCGCGGTTGTGAAGAACCAAGTATATTTGTAACTCTTTCCCGCGCCAAAGTCAAACGGGTCGCTTCTGCTTCCGAAATATCAATCGGCGCCTCAAATTTATCCCGCATTTTGCCGTTTATCTGCACCACCAATTCAAAAGTATTATCTTGAACCAATTTCGGATCATATTCCGGCCACTTACTTTTATGAATGCTTGTAGTTTGTAGTTTATAGTTTGTAGGAAGCTGACTCCACAATTCTTCAGTAATATGAGGTGCGAATGGAGCGAGTAGACGCAAAAAAATGGAAACACGTTCCTTGGTAACTGCGGACGAATTTCCCTCCAACTTATGCAAAAGCGTCATCATGGCAGAAATCGCCGTATTGTATTGCAGATTTTCAATATCTTCTGTTACTTTTTTGATGGTTTTATGGAGTGATCGATTTATATTGTCATTCTTAGTCCTTCGATCACGCTCAGGATAAACTCCACGAAGAATCTCTTGAGATCCTTCGGATTTCATCCTCAGTATGACGCCTTGTGTCAATTTCCAAACACGTTCCAAAAATCTTGTGATACCTTTTATGCCGGTATCCCTAAAATCTCCGCCTTGCTCAAAAGGCCCCAAAAACATCAAATACATGCGCAAGGCGTCCGCGCCGTATGCTTTTATGTATTCATCCGGATTTACCACATTTCCTTTTGATTTTGACATCTTAACCCCATCTTTTATCAAAAGTCCGTGTGCGCGGAATTTTGTGAACGGCTCATCTCCGCCAAAAGTAACCATTTTGGCGGATCCGCCTAAATGGCCGTTTTGCGGCCTTTCGGCGGAAAAATGCAAAACGCCAATATCACACATTGCCATCGAAAGAAATCGAGAATAAAGAAGGTGAAGCACAGAGTGCTCTGCTCCCCCGATGTAAGAATTGACTGGTAACCATTTTTTAATTAAAGATTTGTCGTAAACTAACTTTTGACTTTTGACTTTTGACTTTTGACCTCTAAGGGTCAGATACCCGAGGTAGTACCACGCCGAATCCAAAAAAGTGTCCGAAACATCAGTTTCTCTGCGCGCCCAAGATTTACACTTGGGACAGCGGGCTTTGTAAAATTTTTCCACGGTTGCCAGAGGTGATTTATCCGTTCCGGTCGGCCTGAAATTTTTTATATAGGGCAATTTCACCGGTAAATCTTCCTCTAGTACAGCAATCCAACCCGGATTCTCCAGTTCCCCTTTATTTAAATTTTTAGAAGTCCGGCTTCCTCGAGAAGTCGGACTTCCCGAAGTTGATTTGGCGCAGTTTTCGCAGAAAACAAGCGGAATCGGTGGCCCCCAGTAGCGTTGTCGAGAAATTAACCAGTCACGAAGACGATATTGGATTTTCCGTTCTCCGCCGACAAATTTAGTAATTTCCCATTTGGCTTTTTCGGAATCCGTGTCCGAAAATTCTCCGGAATCTATCAAAAATCCGCTACCAGTATAGGCTGCATCCTTTTTGTATTGCTCCCAAACAAATCTCTGCGAACTGATTGTGATAAAATTTTCTATCTCCTTTGCTTTCATCCAATGCATCATGTGCTTTCCTTTTTCTTCCTCACTGACCGGCTTTTGTACATCATTTATCAGTTCAAAGAGTAAACCATCGGCATCTGCAAGACGATTCTCTTTTTTATGTGCCGCGAAATAACTGCCATAAGATCTACCCAATTTTCTGATAAATCGCATATTTTGATAGCCCGACTCCTCCTGAATCTCCCGCATGGCCGCAGCAATTAAATCTTCATCCTCTTCGACACCACCGATCAAAAACGTATGCCATCTAAATTCTTTCCAGTCCAAAGTTAAATATGCGTCTATTCGAGGATTATAAACAAGACAATAAACTGTTCGGCGCTTTACGGTTTTATATCCATCCTGCCGTTTGGATCCTTCATCTTCAAAGTGGGGCGCGATAACCTGTTTTATCAATAACGAAAATTTCTTCGAAAATTCAAAATCGCGCTGGTCGTGCGCCGGAACAGCCATAATTGCGCCGGTCCCAACTCCGCCCAAAACATAATCCGCCACCCATACCGGAATTTCTTCCCCATTTGCCGGATTTACAACTTTGATTCCCTTTAATTCAACTCCGGTTTTTTCTCGCCCTGAGCCCGTCGAAGGGTCTTTTCCCTCCGCAATCCTTTCTTCCTCGGTTTTGGCTTTCGCCTCTTTTATGTATTCCTCCACTTCCACATAATTCCTAATTCTTAATTCTTTATTCCCGACAAATGAATGTTCCGGCGCGAGTACAAGATACGTTGCCCCAAAAAGCGTATCCGGCCGCGTGGTAAAAACTTCAACAGCCGGAAATAACTCGTCTACGATTTCCGGCTCCATGGTCCCCCGAAAATGTGGTTCTGATCCCGTAACTTTTTGTAACTTTGCGCCCAATCGCCGGGCAATTTCTTCTAATTGATCCTTGGGTACAACATGATCTTTGATATCCGCTAAAACAGTAATGCGGTCGGCATAATCTTTAATCCCGCTAAAGTTAAACTTCCAATCGCAAGCGCTTTCTAAATTCGGCCTCTTTTTGCCATCCAGAAAATCAGTTCTCAGGGGCGGCGCGATCATAAATAATTGAGCAATCTTTTTTTTCAATAATGGCAATAGCTTCATGGCGACCACGCCCCCAAGCGAATGAGTAACTAAAACAGTTTTTTCGCCAAATGAATGGCGTTTTAAAATATACCGAACCTGCTCATCTATATTCGGCGCATCGGGATTAGGAAGATCCGGCGCAAAGACATTAGCGCCGCGCGATTCTACTTCTTTTTTGAGCCACGGCCAAAATGCCTCTTTCGAATTGCCATTATAGCCGTGTAGAAATACGAACTCCAAATCGCGAATTGGAAATTTGAAGTTAGAAATTGGAAATTTAATTAAAGCGCCTTCGGATTTCCCGATCCAGTTTTTTTGCGCGATTTTTACCCGTTCCGACCAATCCAGGGTTTCCAAATTTTTCAAAAGCCGCTCGGCATAATCCGTAATTTTGAAAAACCACTGCTCAAGTTCTTTTTTAATTACGCCGCTTCCGCACCGCTCGCACTCTCCCGAAACAACCTGCTCATCCGCCAAAACGGTTTTGCATGAAGTACACCAATTGACTGCCTGCTTTTTACGATACGCCAGACCATGCTTGAACATTTGCACAAAAATCCACTGGGTCCAGCGATAATATTCTGGGTCATACGTTTCCAGCCGCTCGCGCCAGGCAAATCCATTCCCAATCGCCTCAAGCTGACGGTAAAAGTTTTTCTCTGAAATTTTGGCTTGCTTGGCCGGATGGCGTCCTACTTTCATCGCATAATTTTCCGAATGGATTCCAAAACCATCCAAACCGATTGGTTCAAAAACATCTCGCCCCCGTAGTCGCATGAAACGGCCGTAAATATCCGCGCCGGTAAACGCATACATATTCCCGACATGCAATCCTTCGGCCGAAGGATACGGAAACATCATAAGATTATAGAACGGTTTTTTGGCATGCCTAAAATCCGGCTCATAAGTCCTTTTTTGAGCCCAAATTTTTTGCCACTTTTTTTCTATTTTATCGGGAAAATATCGCATAAACTATAATCAGATTATAGCCGAAAAAATGCTGCTTCACAAGAAGATTTGCCTAAATTTATGCTTAGGGGTATAAAAACAATGAAGATCTTTCACAAGGAACGCTTATGTCCCTTTCAAAATACGTTTGGAAAAACGGGAAAATCATAAACGGATGGAACGCCAAAACCAATATTTTCTGCCAGGGGCTTCATTATGGCATGAGCGTATTTGAAGGAACACGTTTTTACGATACCGGGGAACGTGGTCCGGCTATTTTTCGGCTTGATAAGCACCTGGAACGTTTTAACTATTCCCAGCGCAAAGCATATATGCTCCTGCGCTATTCGCCGGAAGTACTCACGGATGCCATAAAAGAATTGATCAAAAAAAGCGAGCTTCGCGAAGGTTATATACGACCAATCGCATGGTATGGGGAAGAACGCCTTGGATTGCGCCTCGGAGAAAAAACTAATGTCGCGATTGCCGTATTTCCTTGGAACAAACGCTTGGAACGAGAACAGGTCCGCGCAAAAATTTCAAAATATTTACGAATTGATCCGAGAAGCACCCACGTTGAAGCAAAAATCAGCGGGCACTACGTGAACTCAATTCTGGCGCTGCGCGACGCTATTGATTCCGGATTTGACGAAGTCATACTTCTGGATTGGACTGGTATGGTTGCCGAAGGATCTGCCGAAAATATTTTTATGGCGGTAAACGGGAACATATACACTCCGCCAAGAGGATCAATTTTGGACGGCGTTACGCGGCGCACGATCTTGGTGCTTGCGCGGGACCATGGCTACCGCGTTGCAGAAACATTTATCACGCCCGAGGCGCTTTTTAAAAGCGATGAGGTGTTTCTTTGCGGCACAGCCATGGAGGTTCTGCCGGTTGTGGAAATCCAACGCGAATCCATGGGACAAATTACCACCCGGACAAGCAAATCAAACGAAGTTACGAGTAAATTCGCGAATCTCTACGCCGAGGTTGTGCGCGGGAAACATTCAGAATACTCACGCTGGCTTACATATGTATATGAATGAGACCGCATTTCGCGGTCCTTTTTCAAACTAATTTAGAACTAATTTTAGGATATACCGAAAATCCGCATAGCATTTTCCGTGGTAATCCGCGCTATTTCAGAAAAATCCTTATTCACTGTTTCTCCGATTTTACTGGCCACCTCCTCCACATATAATGGTTCATTTCTTTTGCCTCTAAACGGCGTAGGGGTCACATACGGAGCATCGGTTTCCAAAAGTACCCGATCAAGCGGGATGTATTTCAATACCTCATCGTAATCCCGCGCAAACGTAATCACGCCGCCGAAAGAAAATGAAAAACCGAGATCAAGAAGTTTTTGCGCGTCATCAACGGTGCCGGAAAAGAAATGGACAATGCTGGGTTTAAGTTTATAGTTTGTAGTTTGTAAAATATCAATCAGATCACCAAAAGCATTGCGGCAATGTATCATCAATGGCTTTTTAACTTCAACCGCCAACTCAATTTGTGTCCGGAAAGCTTTTTCCTGCTTGATTCTTGATTCTGTATTCTTAATTCTGTAATAATCCAGTCCGCACTCTCCGATTGCCACGACTTTCATATCTTGCGCTAACTTTTTGTAATATTCGTAATCAAAATCCTCTCCCCGGGAAACAAAGCCGCTGTCGTTCCCTAATTCCTTATTCATAATTCCTAATTCCTGTTCATCGTGGTATGATTTTTCCGTATGGATCGGATGAAGCCCCACTGTCGCATAAACGCCTTCAGGATATTTATTCGCAATTTCAATGGCTTTGGCCGACGTATCGCGTTGTGTCCCGATATTCACCAGCCATATTCCTGCGTCTAACGCACGTTTAATTGCCGCATCGGTTTCGTCCTTGAATGCGACGAATTGAGTATGGGTGTGCACATCAAATAGTTTTAGGGTTGACATGATTATAGTCCTCTGATAAACTAATCCCAGATCTTATACTGGAGTAAAAATGACACGACCTCTTTCTGGATCAGACTACATATCACAGTTCGTAGTAAAAGTGGAAGTAGTTTCCCAAAATGACGACAGATACTATTGCGATGGTAGACCAAGCCATCGACACGCCGAGGAAACGACCTTTTCCCTCGTTTCCTCCAAAGGCCGAGTGGAATACGTTGTTGTGCAATGCCAAGAATGTAAAGCGCTATATACTTTCTCGGCAGAAATTCCAAAAATAATCCAAATACTCCTATAGTTTTACCAGCGCGGGAATAAATTCCCGCTTTTTTTTACTTTGATTTCTTCGTCGTCAATATATATTTGTTCTTTTATTTTTTCCGCGGTTTCGGGCAAAAACGGTTCCAAAAGTGCCGCGATTTCAAGAATCAAAAGTAAAAGATCGGAAATTACTTCCAGCTTTTCCCCGCCCTGAACCTGTTGAAGGGTTTTCTCCCATGGTTTTTCTTCATTTATATAGCGATCTCCCGCATGAATTAACTTCCATATTTCCTCCAACGCTTCGTTAAGCCGGATTTCCTCCATAGCCTTCTCATAGTTGACTTTCACGTTTTTTAATAAATCCAAGAGTCGGCCGTCCTTAATACTTAATACTTGATACTTGATACTTGATTTTTCCGCAAGCGTTGTCACGCGAGCGACCAAGTTTCCCAACCCATTCGCCAAGTCCCCGTTATACCGCTCCTCAAATTTTTTATACGAGAAGTCCCCATCCTCGCCTGACGGAATTTCCCGCAAAAGATAATATCGAACAGGATCGGTGCCATATTTTTGTACAAGCTTAATAGGATCAATTACGTTCCCCACGGTTTTGGACATTTTCTCGCCATCCACCGTGATAAAACCATGAACGAAAATAGATTTCGGTAAGGGCAGTCCGGCGGATAAAAGCATCCCCGGCCAAATTGCGGCATGAAAGCGAATGTTGTCTTTACCAATGACATGAAAGTCTGCGGGCCACCATTTCTTAAAAAGCGCCCGCGAATCAGGATCTTCCTGTCCGTAGCCGATTGCGGAAATATAATTCACTAATGCATCACACCAAACGTACATTGTCTGCGTTGGATCATCTGGAACCGAAACTCCCCACGGCAAATCTTTGGCGGGGCGAGAAAAACTAACATCCTCAAGTCCTCCGGAGATAAACGACAAAATTTCGTTTCGGCGCGATTCGGGAATAATCTTCAATTCTTGATTCTTGATTCGTGATTCTATTTCTTGAGAGTATTTTGAGAGCCGAAAAAACCAATTTTCTTCCTCAATAACTTCCGGCTCTTTTTGATGGTCCTGGCACTTTCCATCCACAAGGTCTTTCTCAGTCACAAACGCCTCATGCCCCACACAATATAGACCCCGATATTTCTTACGAAAGATGTCGCCCGATTTTACGAGCGCCAACCACATCTTTTGCGCACCGGGCCAGTGTCGTTTTTGGTCAGAAGTTCTGATAAAATCGTCCCACGATATATTCAGAAGTTTATGCATCGCCCGGAACTGCCCGGAGTTTTTATCAACAAGCTGCTTCGGGGTTTTATTCTCTTCTTCGGCCTTGCGCACAATTTTTGCTCCATGCTCGTCCGTACCAACCAAAAAACGCACTTCACATCCTTTTATGCGATTATACCGCGCAAGAGCATCCGCAATAAGCGGGTCTAAAACATGACCCACATGGGGAGCGGCATTCGCATAGGGTATTGAGGTGGTGATATAGAATTTTTTCTTTGCGGTTAACATGAAAGTATCATGATAATACCATTATTTTTAGACCCTTTCCAAGGAGACAGATATGCGAATTCGGAAGCAACTCATTCACCAACTTGTATTCGGAGTATTCTTTGTCTTAATGCTAGTTGTTACATCGATGTATCTGGTGTATTTCCCGTATTTCCTAATCAAATAAAAGCATTCCTCGGTTTAAATTAGCGCCCTTTAGCGCTTCTTTTATTACAAATTTCTTGGTATAATAATTTCATTCGCGTCCTTAATTCCTAATTCATAATTCTTAATTCATGACATTGACCACCCACATTGCCATTGCCGCCGCCGTTACCCGACCGATCGCGCACATACACCCCGCGCTTACTTTTGTTGTGGCGCTGGCATCACATTATTTATCCGATGCCATTCCCCATTGGGATTATGAACTTCGCTCTCCTGAAAAAGATGAATTGGCGCGCGTAAAAAAAATTAGCGTCCATCATCCGGAATTTGGCCGAGATTTCATAAAAATGTCACTGGACGGAACTTTGGGACTTGTTCTGATGTGGTTTATCATCGGGCCCGTGTCGTTTGAAACCACAATTTGGATAGGGCTTGCCGCTGTAGGCGGATGCCTTCCCGATTTTTTACAAGGAGTTTATACGATTCTTGATCTCAAATTTCTGGCTCCTCTCCACCGCTTCCACCACCTCATGCATACCAAAATACGTCTTGGCCCATATCCTAAAATGGGCATTCCGTTTCAATTGGTAATTCTTTTTATTACGCTTTATTTTCTAATATAATTACAGGATTGATGTAAATAACGCAACGAAAGCTCAACATCTCCGTTGAGCTACATTTAGCAAACTCATATTTTCCCTCCATCTAATTCCTAAATATAATAAAAAGGTGAGATCTTGGGTATTTAAGATTTCAAACAATGGAAGGACAAATTTGTTTGGTTTCTCCTCTAAAAGCGGAAACATCTATTAGTTATCTCCTCCTAATCTAATTCCGGAGTAGGGTTATCGAGGTAATATGATTTTGAAACAATCAGGAGGCGCGCGGCATGGTGTCCGACTTCAGTCGGACCGCGCGCCGGATGCTTAATGCGGCCGTCGCTGGACGGCCGCATGTGTTTCAAAATCATATTACCGAGAAATACCACCCTACTCCGGAATCAGCGCCCTTTTCTTTTTATCCCAATCATTAATCAGCTCCGCCCCAATCGCGGTTAAGGGCACGGATAAAAGTATCCCAAAAATTCCCCCGATCTTCGCTCCAATCAAGAGGGCCAACACCACGATCAAAGGACTCAAACCAATAGTTGTACGCATTACCACAGGGACTATCACGTGCGATTCCAACTGCTGAACAACGACATAAAGAATAACCACCCAGATAGCAAGCGTTGGGGAAATAAACGCCGCAATTAAAACCGCCGGAACCGCAGCCAAAATCGGCCCGACTACCGGAATTACCTCAAATAGCGCGGCCAGAATCGCAAAAAACATGGCATGTTCCAATCCCAGAATGGTAAGCCCGAAAAATATCAGCACCCCAACAATTGCGCCCAGGAGCATCTGCGCCCTGACCCAACGGCCAAGTTTTCTTTGCGAACGATGCCATAAATCTATTAAATACGGCTCGTATTCCGCGGGCGCAATCAGCCGCAAAAAACTCTCAATACCTTTTTCCTGGGTAGCGAGGTAAAAAGAGAAAACAATAATCAAAAAAAACGAAAATACTCCGCCAAATACAACCGAGGCAAAATTGATTACTCCACCGCTTAATTTACCAAAAAATTCCGCAGGTATCTGAATTACACCCTCTACATTTTCGCGAAAATATTCGCCAAACGGCAAAATATCCACCCGCTGCAATTCCGTGATCAAACGAGTCTGCAATGAAGGATACGCCAAAGAAATTGCTTTAAATTCGTCAAAAAACAGCGGAAAAACAAGATATAGCGAAAAGAAAAGCACGGCGCCGATGGCAACATAAATCAACACTACACCCGCAATACGCGGAACTTTGTATGATTTCAGCCATTCAATGGATGGCTCCAGGGCTGACGCTATAATCACAGCAAAAAGCAGCGAGGTCAATATATCGCGAATTATATAAATTAAAATGATTCCAAAAATTATCAAAAAGAAGCGGATTATGGTTCCGGTAGGAATATGCATAAATTGTAAATTTTTATTGGGCATTTTAAAAAAACTAAAATTTCTGAAGCAACTTAATAAATGGAGTACTATCTTTACCTGGTCCGATCATGGCAATACTTAACCGCTCCGGGTGCATCATATCTTTGGCAACTGTACAAATTTGGTCCGGCGTTACTGCCTCTATCTTAGCAAAAACTTCGTCAACTGTCATGGGTTTGCCGGTCAGCATCTCCTCCCCGCCCACAAAACTTGCCACCGCATTGGATGACTCCAGCGCGATCAAGGTTGTGCCGCGGATATAGTCCTTAACTTTTTTGAGTTCACGATCGTTCACATTCTCCTGACAAAGACGCTTATATTCCCCCAAAATCGCCCGGATGGTTTTCTCCACATTCTCATGCGCCACTCCGGCATATGTCGTCAAATATCCGCGATTTGAGTATGACTCGTGAGCAGAAGATACGGCATAGGCAAGCCCCAACCGCTCCCGGATCTCCGTAAACATGCGCGAGGACATTCCGGCCCCCAACACCGCAGCCAAAACATCAGCCGCATACCGATTGGGATGATTGGCATCATACCCCCGAAACCCCAGAGCAATATGGGTCTGATCAGTATCTTTATAATGAATGTCAATTGCCGGCGCTTTTTGCTCCTCATAAAAATCGGCCTTTTTTCGTACCGGCGGATCATGACGTATATCGCCAAAAATTTCTTCTATTCTTTTCTGCATTGCGTTTTCTTCAAAATTTCCTGCGACCACAATAGCCGTATTTAACGCAACGTACTGATGAAAAAAGTAATTAACAAAATCCTCGCGTTTTAGTTTGCGTATAACCTCTTCGGTGCCGATTACATCCCACCCAGCCGGCTGATCGCCGTAAAGCAATCTTTCCCAAATCCACCAAATATAGAGCATGGGGTTATCGCGGTCTTTATGCATTTCCTCCACCACAACTTGTTTTTCCTTTTCAATTTCTTCTTCTTTCAGGAGCGAATTTTTGTAAATATCCGAAAGAATATCAAATGACTGGTCAATATATGCCTTTCCGGCCTTGACAAAATATCCGGTTAACTCATGTGAGGTAAAGGCATTTGAAATAGAACCCATGCCATCCAGCTCGTGCGTAATATCGGTCGGAAGTGGGCGTTTTTGAGTGCCCTTAAAAAACATATGCTCCAAAAAATGGGAAATCCCGCTGATTTCACGCGATTCAAAATCCGAACCCGTGCCGCAAAGCACCAGTGTAGTTACGGTATTAGTGCCCTGCATGGGTGCGGTGATGATGCGGAGACCATTCTGTAGGGTAATCTTTTTAAACATTTATTTTAAGTATAGTGCAGATGCTCTTTAAGTGCAATTGGGTGAAGACAAAAAAATATTTTGTTATATATTGCAATTTTTCCTGTATCTTGGTAACATAAACTAAAGAGTTCTTTCACTAGTGAGGATCTCCGCGATGAAAAAATCAGCATATCAAAAGTATAAATATCTTCTGGCGAGACTTAAAAAACTTATTAACGACGGCAGGGGAGAAACCGAAAACGCAGAAAACTTGCGTAAAAATATGGATAAACTTTGGCTTAAGATTCCGGAAGACAAGAGAAGGAAGATTAACCAAAACGTAAGTTTGCCAAAACCCATGACATAGCATCGCTCTATTTTATAAATCAGACCGTCCGCATAAGGATGGTTTTTATTTTGTCCTGCAAAAAACTTATTATTTATGCAAGTAGCTCTAAAAAATATTCAACAAGTGACTTTATGATAACTCTCTCCTGTTTCGCCGTATCCCGATCCCGTATTGTTACCGTATCATCCTCCAATGTCTGAAAGTCAACGGTGACGCACCACGGCGTGCCAATTTCATCCTGCGCAAAATAACGCTTGCCTATATTTCCCCGATCATCCCAGGCTATTTTAGCTTGTAGTTGATAGCTTGTAGTTTGTAGGGCCTTATAAATACTCCTTGCCTTTTCAACTAATTGCGGTTTATTGGCAAGCAAAGGAAATACGGCAACTTTGATAGGCGCAAGCCGGGGATGAAGTTTTAATACCACGCGTTTTTGCTCTTTTATTTCTTCCTCGCAATACGCATCCATCAAAAACGCCAAAAACGCACGATCAAGCCCAAGCGAGGGTTCTATGACATGTGGCACTATACCATCAATTTTAAATTCTATACCGGAAGCCTTAAAATAATTTTGCAGATCAAAATCGCCGCGATTGGCAATTCCTTCCAGTTCCGAAAATCCGCTTTCATTCAAGCCAAAGCGGTATTCAATGTCAGTGGCGACACTTGAATAATGCGCAAGTTCGTCTTTGGCGTGGTTGCGAAAACGTATGTTGTCTTTTCGGATTCCAAGAGACAGAAACCAGTCCATCCGCATCTTCCGGATATCATCAAAATACTCATCCGTTTTTTCCGGATGACAAAAATACTCCAGTTCCATCTGCTCAAATTCCCGCGCACGGAATAGGAAATTGCGCGGCGTGATTTCATTGCGAAACGCCTTGCCAACTTGCGCAATACCAAACGGCAAAGACGGATGAAACGAATCCACCACATTTTTAAAATTCGCAAAAATTCCCTGCGCGGTTTCGGGACGAAGATAAACCACCGAAGAAGAATCTTCTACGGGTCCGGCATGTGTCTTAAACATCATATTAAATTGGCGCACGCCGGTCAGTCCCCCGCCGCATTCCGGACACTTTTTCGCTTTAAGTTCGTCTTCCCTAAAACGCTTCTTGCACTTTTTACAATCCACCATTGGGTCGGAAAAATGCTCCACGTGTCCGGACGCTTCCCATGTTTTTGAATTCATCAAAATCGCCGCATCCAAAGGATAAATATAGTCCTCACGCATCATGTGACGCCACCACTCGCGCTTAATATTTTCTTTCAAGCGCACCCCCAAAGGGCCATAATCCCAAGTTCCGGCCAACCCACCGTAAATTTCCGACCCGGGAAACACAAACCCCCGCCTTTTTACCAGCGACACTATTTTTTCCATTAAATTTTGTTCTTTGTTTTCCATAAAAATGGTTCGCGCGGATTCATGGCGAATATTTAAAAATCACCAATATATCTTAAGAATACTAAAATTATGCTTAAATCACAATAACCCCATAAAATTTCAAAGGCGGCTCGGGATGAATCGAACCGCCTGTTTAAAACGAGTCGTATCGCAGTTTGAGGCAATACGGTTTTGAAACAACCAAGGTGGTCCCTCGATAAACTCGGGAACTGTTTTTTGATAAATTGAGTGACGGGCGCGTAGCGCCGCCTTAACAAACCCTTAAGCGAGGTCAAATTAGTTCCCGTGTTTATTTTTAAACAATGGGAGGCGCGATTTGCTTGGCTTTCCGCCCACGGGCGGAAAAAATCGCGCCGCCCCTTAGCGAGATTTTCGCAGGAAAAACCGAGTCGTGTTTAAAAATAAACACGGGAACTAATCTATCGAGCCACCTGCCACTCCTTGGATGTCGTTAACGTATCCTGCCTCAACTCGGTAGTCAGCGGTTCAATCTTCTCATCTATACTGCCTTCAGTAAAACTATCAAGCGCGATCAGGCGCGCATCATTAGTCAGAGGTATGGCTCTGCCTGCGTCAATCTGGGACGGCGTCACCGCAATCTGAAACGCGCCCACCAAGGTCTTGGAAATCACGCCGGTTCCGGCCGAAACATCTCCGATGAACCAGCGCACTTCGGAGGATGATTCATGAAACGTGATTTTGGCATCGGATGGAGAAACAACCCCTTTCCATTTAATATTAGGAGGCAGCGCAACTTTTATTTCCGCGTTTTTCAAATCATTGGTGAAATTCTTAACTTCCCAAACAACCGCATATGTTGTTTCCGAACCGACCTTGGGCGGCAAAGGCCCGGAATTCGGAATGGGCGATACGCGATGGACACTTTTCCCGGAAAAAATGACTTTAGACGCGACCTTAAATTCCGCCGTGCCTTCCGCTTCCAAGTCGGTTCCGGCAAGTTCCGGAGGAATTTCTCCCGGACGCGCCAGCGCCTGTACCCGCAACAAAAGATTTTTATCCGAAATACTCTTTACTACCGGCTGGGTCCTCGTCTGGACTGAAAAAGAAAATTCGCCCTCCTCTTCCGGAGCAACTTCCCGAAGTTCAGGAATATTTCCCGGACCCCAAATCATGGATTGGCTAGCACCGTCAAACACTCCTCCCCGACTTACAAAAATCGTATCCATAAGAATTATATCTCCCTTAATAGATGCGCGAACCGAAACATTGCGCAGTAAAATCGGGGTGTTATTGCGATAATGCACGGAAAATGTCGGACGATCCCCGGGTGCCACTACCTTATCCGATTCACGATCAAGCGAAATCTTGATAGACAAAGGGTCGGTTGAGAATTTCAAATCCTGGCTCGCGTCAACATATGGCTTCCAATCGCGAGTTGCGGAGTTATACAACCCAATACCCGCACGAAATGCTTTCACCTCGCCCTCCTGTCCGGTAATAATTCCGCGGACGCGGATACTTCCACCCATTCCCGGATCCAAAGTGCCAATCCGCCAAATCATATCCCCGCTATCGGGTTTAGGATCTGCGGATATGAATTTAAATCCCGGCGGATATTCAATCCTAAAATATAATCCATCAAAAGCTGTGCGGGCGTTTGAAATATAATTTACCCGAAGTTCCATTTCTTGGCTTTGGGTAACCACCCCTGGAATTTCCCATGAAATTGCAATGGGCACCCGGCTTATGGTAAGTGATTTGGAGGTACGCGCGGTAAATCGCGCCCGAAGATCAGCCGGACGATATTGGAATGTGGCAGAGACCGTGCGCTCTTCAAATTCCGCTCCGTAGATTCTGGCCGTCGCCTCGATTGTCTCCTCGCCGCCCGCCGGAATAGGTTTGATTTTTTTAACCAGCCGCGGCAGAGCCGGACGCTCTTCTCCCTCTTCAATCAAAGTGGAGCCGGACGGAAAAATTAAAACAACTTCCCCGTCTTCCAGGGCAGAACGCGAAACATTCCGCACTACAACCGAAAAAGTTATGCGTTCACCGGATTCAACGGTATCGCGCGCAAAAATTGAGATCTCGGCTTCTTGACCTTGGGTCTGAAAATAAAAATACCCAAAGATCGCTGCGGCAAAAACCGCCAAAAACACCAAACCCCCGAGCAATAAAATAAGCACCCGGCGATCAAAAATAAAAAACCTCGGCCTGACTTTTTCTTTAGTCGGCGGGGGCGATTCATATTCCTGCCACGAGGTTTGATCGGAGCGAGGAGGCGAAGGCAGTTCGCCTTTATGGCGCAGGCGTTTGGCCAAATCCTCCGCCGATCCTTTGCCGTAAAGTTCTTCTTCGAGATTCTCTAATTTGGACATAATTACAGTATACCATAGCTTGCTGCACTTTTTGCATCCCCATAACCGAGCGTGACCGAAAACTTTTCTTCAAAAGAATGGAGAAAAAATCGGATATCATCAGTAGAAAATACGCCGCGCTCAAGCAGAGTAAAACTTTCCAGCA
>Ga0209541_10010091_pt1 | contig 15143 bp, 15 predicted proteins | sample RifCSPlowO2_01_FD_184027 | JGI IMG/M metagenome (GOLD analysis project Ga0209541, IMG submission 184027) | Groundwater microbial communities from Rifle, Colorado - Rifle CSP2_plank lowO2_0.1 (SPAdes) (version 2) | ecosystem: Environmental > Aquatic > Deep subsurface > Groundwater | place...
TGGAGCATTATCAATTATAATAAGTTTGACAAATTTAGCTTATGAAAAAAATGTATTTTTTGTTTTAGGAATTATATTTTTAGTAATCGGACTTTTGCTTAAATTCAAAAAACCAAAAGTGGGCGGTTGGAGATGGCAAAGAAAACAAAAAATCCCTCCAGGAACTCCCCCTCAACAGCAAAAAATTATTTATCAACAAAGACAAAGAGGTGTTTATGATTTATCGCAGAAATATGAAGCTTATAAGATGACAATCTTTAGAACAAATTTAAGTCCGCACAAAAGAAAAAGCATGTTAAGAGCCATGTATATAATAAGAAACCAGCTAAGAAAATTAGGAGCGTCGCAGCCAGGTCAAGCGCCAGAGGATATAGAAAGAACTCTTAGAAATAATCGAATGATTTAAAACCATTTCTCAAACATAAACATCTATAATTTTTGAATTTACTTTGTAATGTTTCAAAAGTTTTACAATGTCCTCTCTATATTCTGCAGAGACCATAAAACTGCTTTTCCCTAATTTTTTTCCATTAAAATTTTCTATTAATCCCAAATATCTTTTTCCATTTGAATTGAATCCATAAATTTTATTTAAAAAAGCCCCGCGATTTTTTCCTATTTTATCCCAAAAAAAGATTACATATTTTTTTCCTTTAACATCGGAAGCGATATAATTTCCATAAAGAACAACTCCCGTGCTTTCAATGCTCTTTTTTAAATCAGTCCAATCTTCTAATTTTCCAACAACAACATTTATTTTATTGTCAATTCCTTTTGTCTTAAATATTAAAGCTTCTCTGCTTTTATAAAAATCATTGACTAAATTTATTATTTCCTTTTCAAAGCCTTTAGAGTTTCTTTTAACTTCTATAAAAAAATCTATGTCACTGGACTTCTTTGCTTCTCCCTTTGCAGCCGAACCAAACAGAATTATATTTGAAATATTTTCTATTTTTTTAAAATTATTAATCAAATAAGAAGCAAAATAACTTGCATAAGCCTTAATCATTTTTCAACTTCCTTTTTTAAATCAAAAAATAAATTTATCTGTTTTCTTAAAAAATCTTCAGAAACAATTTTTCCATAAGCCAATTCGTTTCTTTCTTTTTCAATTCCACATACAATTTTTAACAAATCATCAAAATTAGGAATATTCTCAACAGGACAGACAATCTGGTTTGAAATTAATTTTTTAACATTATCCAATTTTTTCTTAAACCAAAGATGATTTATTTTTGCGCCAGATTTTAAAATGTTCTTTTTAACTAAATATTTCTCTATTAAATTAATGCAGCCTAAAGATAAAGAAAAAGCGATTCTTCTTTGATGAGCCTTTAATCCTTTAGTGTCTTTTAAAGCAGAGTCTATCTCATCTAAAACTTCTCTGATAATCTCTTCGTATTTATCTTCCATTTTAAGACACTTATCTTAAATGAATTAAGACATATGCCTTTTTAAATTTTTCCATTTTAAGACACTTATCTTAAATGAATTAAGACATATGCCTTAATTTAAAACCACTTCTCCAATCCTTTTTGCTTTCATTTGGCCACGCTTTCGTTCAAAACTAAAATTTTGAATGAATGAGAATGCTCGCATTCGCTTGGACGAATGAATGAAAAATTCTTTACATCCATTTATTTAAAGAATTTTGCTTATTTTTCTCTTTAAATTCCCTTAATTTTTCTAATTGCTTTTCAATTCTTTCTTCTGAAAAATTATGCTCTTTAACTAAAATTTCTTTTATTTTTTTTTCATTAACCTCTCCAAAATTAAAATCAGCATTTTTTACATTTGGTTTATGAAACAGTTCAAAAATCTCTTTCCAGTCAAATTTATCTTCTTCAGGCAGAGCATTAATTTTTTCTTCAAATTCTTTAAAAATTCTGACAGGCGTTTTGAGTTTTCTGACAAATTCCAAAGCCTTTTTTTGGCCAATTCCAGGAACCCCCCTCGGATTATAATCTGTTCCAACTAAAATTCCCAGGCATATTAATTGGTCTAAATTAATTTCTAGTTTATTAAAAACATCCTGCAGTTCAATAATTTCCGGATTAATCTCCATATATCCTGAATATGTTTTTTTTCTTCTGGAAATAGTTAAATTTCTTATTAGATTTGGCGCTCCAAAAAGCAAACTGTCATAATCCTGGCTGACTGAAGCATAAACCTCGCTTTTCTGACGAGCTAAATAAGCTGCTTCTGCTTCTCCTTCCGACGGCGCCTGAACAACAGGAATTCCCATTGCTTCTAAAAGTTCCTTGGCTTCTTTTATTATTTTATCGTCCAATCTAATCAACTGAGAACTGTATCTTTTCATTTCTTCAATATTCTCTTCCTGTTTAGCGCTTTCATATTTTCCTTTTGCAATATCACGCGCCTCTTTTCTTTTTGTGTAGGTTTTTATTTTCAGCTCCGGAGCCTCGCCGTCAAAAACATAAACTAATTTAATGCCCTCAAAAAGAAGATTAACATTTCTGTAAAAAATCCCGGACAAGTGGCTTGTAATTCTTTTTTTATTATCCATCAAAGGAGTTCCGTCTGGCTGTCTGATTGTGGACAGAAATTGATAAAGCGTATTAAATGCATCAACGCAAACTATTTTTCCTTTTAACTCTGAAATTTGAATTTCTTTTCTTGGAATTATCTCGCGAATGTTTAAGCCCATAATATTCTATAAAAAATGAAATATAAATAATTAACTGAAAGAGAGGTTCCGTTGAAAATGTTTTGAATCTGTTATTTGATATCTGTGTAAGGAGGTTAGTTTAGTCCGAAATTACACTAATCACCTAAATTATTAATCGCAATTAAAGTTAGGAGTAAAGCAAATATTATGCAAATAAAATAAGCAGGGATTTAGTTAAGTATTTAAATAAAATTTCTTTTATGAAAGTATGAAAAAGGGAGGACAGGTTTGGATTGAAACTGTAGTTTATACTTTAATCGCGTTTGTAATAATCGGCGCAATTTTAGGTTTTGCAAAACCAAAAATAGAACAAATTCAAGACAAATCAATTATTGAACAATCTCTTGGAATTATGGAAGATATAGACGGAATAATTGAAGAGGTTAAAGCGGTTTCCGGAAACAAAAGAGAAATTGAGCTTGGCATAAAAAAAGGCTCATTAAATATTGATGCGCCAAATGACCAAATAATTTTTGAAATAGAAAGCAAATATGATTACAGTGAGCCGGGAATATCAATTAAAAAAGGAGATATAAAAATTTACAATAAACAAGTTGGAAAAATAAATAAAATAAATGCAACTTTGGATTATTCCGACAGATATAATATTACAACTAATAATCTAGACAAGCCGGAAATCGCGGCAAAATCTTCTGCGCCCTATAAATTGTTTATTTCCAATAATGGCGAGGAAAATAATTTAACAAAAATAAATTTTGAATTTGCATAAAATAATTTAAAAAATGAAAAACCAAAATAAAAATCTTTTGAAATATCCACAGCCCGGCATTAACTTTTCTCCCCAAATTCCACCGCTCAAAAAAATAAAAGACAAGACAAAAATAGATATAAGATATTGCTTAATTGCTCCTTATGCTTATGCCCATATTTACTGGGATCCCAAGGAGTTCGAGCTTTTTTATGAAATAGAAGAGCCTGAATTAACAATAGAAGAAAAAAAATTAAAGGGCCAATTAATAGAAGCGCTAAAAAGTTTGGTTGATTTTGATATTCTTATAGAAAAAGATTTAGAAGCGCTTTTAGAATATATTCATCAGAGAGCCAAAATTTTAGCATTTGAATTAGAACTGAATATTCCATATGAAAGCTACAATAAAATATATTATTACCTTTGCAGGGATTTTGTTGGAATGAATGAAGTTGAGCCAATCTTAAAAGATTTTTTTGTTGAAGATATTGAATGCAACGGCATTGACACTCCAATTTATATTGTGCATCGCTATTATAGAAATATAAAAACAAATATTAAATTTGAAAATTTGGCCAAAGCTGAAAGCTTCACAGAAAAACTCGCCCAAAGATGCGGGAAGCATATTTCCTATTCGCAACCAATTCTCGATGGAAACTTGAACGACGGCTCAAGGGTAAATGCAACATATACAAAAGACATAACAAGCAGGGGCCCCACATTTACAATCAGAAAATTCACACAGACTCCCTGGACTCCCCCGCAATTAATTTCATTTAAAACTTTAAGCTTGGAAATGATGGCATATTTATGGATGCTTGTTGAGCACAAAATGAACATTCTCATTGCAGGAGGGACTGGCTCGGGAAAAACGACTTTGCTGAATGTTCTTGCTTTTTTTATTCCCCCTGAAGCAAGAGTTGTTTCAATTGAAGACAGCGTTACTGGAGATTCAAAAATAATTATAAAAGAAAAAGAAAAAATCAGAAATATTACGATTAAAGAGTTTGTGGACAAGAAGATAGATGCGGAAGTAATGACTCTTGATGAAAAAGGAAAAATAATTTTTGTTAAACCCTCTAATTATATAAAACATGTTGTAAAAAAAGACATTTATGAAATTCTAACTTCAACAGGGAGAAAAGTAAAAGTAACGCAAGACCATTCTCTTTTTTCTCTTGGTAATGATGGATTAATAGAAATAAAACCAACAGAACTTCAAGAGGGAAAATCTTTTATTGCTGTGCCAAGAGTTCTTCCAATTGAAGGAAATACAACAAAAGAAATTAATCTTATGAATCATTTGGAAGTGTTTAAAGAAGATTTTATTTGCGGCGACCCAATAAAAATGCTTTTAGATAAGTATGATTATCATATTTTAAATGTTGAAAAAGAAAGATACAGATGGTGGAAGAACAATAAATTGATGAAGATTGAAGATTTTATGAAATTGGATGCAGCCTTTTCTTATGATGAATTACTGAAACTAAAAATAAAAAGTAAAAATAAGGCTTCAATTCCATTTATTTTTCCTATAAGCAATGAATTTTTACACTTCTGCGGATTATGGCTTGGAGACGGCAGTTATGATAATTATAATGAAAATTCAGTCATTCTCTCAAATATAGACGAAGAGTGCATAAATGTTTTTAAAAATATATCTAAATCACTTGGCTCAAATTATTCTGCAATGAATGATGGAGAGGTTTCTTTAAGAATTCATAACTCTGTTTTCTACAAGTTTATGAAAAATGTTCTTAAATTAGATGGTTATTCAAATTCTAAAAAAATACCTGATTTTGTTTTCTCTCTTTCTAATGAACAGATAAAACATTTTATAAGGGGGTATTTTAGCGCAGATGGTTGCGTCAAAAAATATGAAGTCTCTTGCGCATCTCAAAGTTATGAATTATTAGAAGATTTACAATCAATGTTATTAAGGTGGGGCATACTTTCAAGAATAAATGATTTTAATAGAAAAGATAAATGCATAAATATGTCTATCTCTTCCTCTGAAAATATCTTAAAATTTAGACAAATAGGATTTTTACAAGAGAGAAAAAATATTAAATTAAATTCAATTAACACAAAAACGCATCATGCTTACACAGACATTATTCCATTAAGCATCACAAAATTAAATGAATTACACAAAATTTCAACTAAAAAATTACAATCGGGATATTTAACGGGTCTGCAAAATATTGGAAGAAATTATCTTCAAACAATAGCTCCAAGAGGTTCAGAATTTAATGACATATCACATACAGATATTTTATGGGATAGAGTTAAAAAAATAAAGAAATTAATTTCTGAAGAAGTAGAAGTATTTGATTTAAGTATTCCAAAATATGAAAAATTCCTATGCAACAATATATTTGTTCATAACACGCGCGAATTAAATCTACCGAGGGAAAATTGGCTGCCGGGAGTTTCAAGAGGCGCCACAGGAACTGGAGAGTTTGGAGAAATTGATTTATTTACTTTATTAAAAGCTTCATTCAGGCAAAGACCGGATTATATTATTGTTGGGGAAGTCAGAGGAAAAGAGGCATTTGTATTATTTCAGGGTATGGCTTCTGGGCATCCGTCAATAAGCACAATACATGCCGAATCTGTTGAAACCGTGATAAAAAGACTTGAAACCCCGCCGATTGAACTTCCTCCGACGCTGATGAATATTCTTGACTGCGTTTGCATAATGGGGCAGGCAATTGTAAACAAGCAGGAAACAAGAAAAATAAAAGAAATTGTTGAGATTGTTAATGTTGAAGAATCAGGAAAAGCATTAACAAATACCCCTTTTATTTGGAACCCAATAGACAATGATTTTTATTTTAAAAGAACAAGCAAAATTTTTGAAAAGATTGCCTTAAGATTTGGAAAAAGCCGGGAGGAAATAGAACAGGAATTTAGAAAAAGAATTCATCTTTTGTATGCTCTAATCCAGCAGAAAAAATACGGCTTTAATGAAGTCCAGAATATAATTAATGAATATTACAAAAATCCGTCGGCAGTTTTAAAAAAATTCGGGGTTCAGTGATTTTTATATAACAAAATGAAGCACAAACTAGCAATAATTTTAGTCATCTTGGGAATGTTTTTAGTTACGCAATTCATCGGCTTGTATGTCGTCAATCATTATTCACAAAACACTTTGCCATATGGAATGGAGCCGCCAAAAGATATTGATCCTGTGAGTTTTTTTCCATCAATTATCATTTCATTTATTATCGCGATTGCATTATTTTTTTTATTGACTAAATTTAAAATAGAATTTATTTTAAAACTTTGGTTTTTTATTGTAATAGTTATTGCTCTTGGACTTTCTATAAATTCTTTTCTTCCAAAAACCCAGTACCTTCCTTTAATTTCTCTGATTATTGCTCTGCCTTTTGCTTTTATAAAAATTTTCAACAGAAATATACTAGTCCATAATGCTACAGAATTATTAATTTATCCAGGAATCGCCGCCATTTTTGTTCCGCTTTTAAATATTTGGACAATGATTATTTTGCTTATTTTAATTTCAATTTATGATGCTTGGGCAGTCTGGCATTCGGGAATTATGCAAAAAATGGCAAAATATCAGATTAACACCTTAAAGATTTTTTCAGGATTTTTTATCCCATATCTTTCAAAAAAAGACAGAAATAAAATAAAAATGCTGAAACAAAAATATAAAAAATCAGAATTAAAGAAAAAGAAGATTAAAATGAATATCGCAATTCTCGGCGGAGGAGATGTTGTATTTCCGATAATCTCAGCAGGAGTTATGTTAAAAACGCTTGGAATATGGCCTGCAATTTTTGTAATAATTGGCGCTGCGCTTGGATTAAGCTATCTGCTGTTTTTTTCCAAGAAAAAGAAATTTTATCCTGCAATGCCTTTTATAACTGCCGGAATATTTTTAGGAATGTTAGTTGGAGTGATTTTATTCTAAAAGAAAAATTAATTTAAAAAGGGGTTATTATCGCCGCAATTTTTGAAAGAAAGTTAAACCCCTCTGATTAATTTAACTTAAAATTCTCAAACTGTCAGAGAACATTTAACCTAATTTATTTGTCCTTATTAAATAAAATCTTATAAGCTATTTTAAACCTGTCTAAAAAAGAAATTTTCTCCGGCTTATTTTTCTCTTCCTGATTATTGTTGCTTGAAAGGCAGTTATGAATAATGCTTGTTATAGTAGTCGGCTCAAAAGAAAGCTTGGTTAAATCTGTAAATAAATCATAATCTTTGTGAATTAATTTGTAAAGATTTTTTCCAAATCTCTTGCTGTAGGATATTCCAAAATAAGGATTAAGAGTTATTTTTCCTTTTTCAGAATCTATTTCCTTAATTTTTCCAACATAAGAATCATTTACTCCAACGGGGCGAAGAATGTATTCTTTTCCGAGATACTTTTCATATATTCCTTCTTTAGGTGAAAGGCTAAATGGGTTTGGGTGGGCTTGGGTGTACATCTTCTAAATATCAAGAATCACGCCTTTTTAAATTTTATGTGTTTCAACTTCTAAAAGGTAACAACCGAAACATTTATAAATAGTCTTTTCTTAGTGGTTACAAGATAAAATGACAAACGATTTAGAACACAGAACAAAAATTAGATTAGATAACATAGGAGATCTCATGGTAGATGCGGAAAACTTAATAAAATATGGGGATACTCCAGCTATTATTTTAAAACAAAATCGAGCGTTATATGAACAAAATAAAATTATAATTGATTATCTTCAAGAAATTTACAAAGCTCAAACAGGAGAACAAAAATGATAGCTAAACAAGATTTAGTTAATAAAATAAGAGATTACTTTGACTTAAATATTTATGAAACAAAAGTATGGCTTGCTTTGTTAGGAAAAGGTTCTGCTTCTGCAGGAGAAATTGCAAGTATTTCAGGAGTTCCGCGTTCAAGAACTTATGATGTCTTGGAGAGTTTGGAAAAAAAAGGATTTGCGATTGTTAAAATTGGAAAGCCCGTAAAATACTTAGGCATCAAGCCAAAAATGGTTATTGAAAAACTTAAAAATAATGTAAAAACTAAAGCAGGAGAAAAAATTTTCAGTTTATCTAATGTTAAAGACACTGAGGAGTTCACACAGCTTGAAGGATTATACAGAGATGGAATTACTCCCATAAAAAGAGAAGATCTATCTGCATCATTAAAAGGAAAATCAAACATTTCTAATTTTTTAAAAGACTTGCTTCAAAACGCAAAAAAAGAAGTTATAATCTGCGCATCTGCCGACGAATTATCAATGAAAATCAAGCTTTTTATACAAACCCTTGAAGCTCTTAAAAAAGATAATATAAAAATAAAGCTTGCTCTTTCGGGGGATGAAAAATTAATCAAGCAAATAGAAGAAAAACTTGGAATAAAAGTTAAAAAAACTGAATTAGACTCAAAATTTTTTATAATTGACAGAAAAGAAATTATATTTTATATTTCAAAAAATACTGAAGCAAGCGAGGAAGTTGCAATCTGGCTTAACTCTGAATTTTTCAGCCAAGCATTTGCGGTTTTATTTGATTCAGCTTTGAATAACAAAGGAAAATGACAAACTTAAAAAAATAATCCATTATATCAACACATTTATAAACCAAAATAATGTTAAAATCCATTAAAATAAAGTAGTAAAAAAATGATAAATCAAGAAAATCGTGAAAATGCTCTGGAAAAATCAACTGAAAATAACCCTCTCAAAAAAAATTCTTTTTTAGGCGTAATTACTAACTTTTTTTTAAATTCCAGAATTATTTATTACAACTCAAATATTGAACAAAAAAATCATTATAATAACTTAAACGAAATTAAATATGTTGGTTTTAGAAATCAGATTTTTTAAATTTCTGTATAAATTTGTTAGTTATTAATATTTCACACAACTTTTTATCAAAACTATCTGAACGACAATCAATTATAATTTGAGTGAACATTTTTAATTTTCCATATTCATTTTTTGTTAGTATCTTATGTCGCTAATTATATTTTGCTTCTAATAGAATGTTTTGCTCCGCAAGCTAAGCAATGAAGAAAACTTAATCTGTCTTCTTTAATTATTTCTGTGTCTGGTTTTTTGCACTCTCTGCACAACACAAATTCATTTGTGTATTCTTCTATTTTTTGATTTATTTTTGCGCTCGGGATTTTATTGTTTAAAATTAATCTCTCTCCTTCTAACTGACCTTGTGTAGCAAGTTCTTTAAGCAAAAATTTCTGAAAATGCTCAACGGGTCTTCTAAAATGAGAAGTTATTTGCGTAAAATTAGTCAAAATTGTTTTCTTTCCTTCAATTCTCCCTTCTATTTTTGGAATTTCAAATCTTTCTCCAGTTCCCTGAACTTGTTTTACCTTTTCATATGCTTCATTTAATAATTGTTCATAAGATTCCATAAGAAGTTTAAATTTTTTGCATTTATAATGCTTGTGATATTTATTTTTTGATATGAGATTTGCTCGCGAAGTCTGACGACTTCACTTGAATTTATTTAGGATCTCTGTTTAGAAAACTTTTTATTTATTAATTGGTTAACTTAACTTCTTAAAATGTTTTCTAATGTTGCATTTTTATTAATTTTTTCTTTTTCACCCCAAATATCTTACTTTTCCCGGTCTTGGTTCAAAAATCATTCCATCTTCAAGAAGCTTTTGAATTTCCTGCTTGATTATTTCAGGTGAAACATCCCGAATTTCTATAATTATTTTTTCTGTTTCAGTTCCTCCGTCTTTTTCAGAATCTCTTATTTTATCAAGAATTCTGTCTTTCAGAATTCTAATTTGTTCTTTCGCAATTGGCTTATTTTCACTAGAATCTGAGCGTTGCTTTTCTAATTCAAGCTTTCTTACAAGAAGGTATTTTTGATCCTGCTCTTTTATTATTTCAGGAGAAATATAAGTTTCAGCATTCCAATTTCTAATTAGTCCTATAACAAGCACAGTTTCTCCATGGCGGATCTCTTTGAATTTTTCCAAGTCATCTCCAAAAATTTTCAGATGTATCTGGCCAGAACCATCATCAAGTGTAAAAAATAAATACTTTTTCTCTCCTTCGCTTTGATATTTGTCAACAATATTTCCAATTACATTTACTCTTATTATCTTTTTATTTCCTAATTCAAGAAACTGGAATTTTTCTTGATTCATAATAGGCTTTCCAATCAAGATATCGCCGATTCTTAGTTTGTATGCAATGTTTCTTTTAAATTGCTGGTCTGCCATCTTTTTTTATTTTTATTAAAAACTTTATTTGTTTTATAAATATTTAGGGTGCAGTAAATAATTTTTCAAGTTTAGATTGTTCTTGTTTAGATAATTCTTTTTGTTCATTTCCTGATTGAGGAAATTTTTTATTAAATAATTCCCTGCATGCCTTATATTTTTCCTCTTTTGTTTTTAAGTTTAATATTTCTATGATCTCCTTGTATTTCAACCAAATATTTTCATATCTCTTTTCAAGTCTATTTAATGCCCCATATGAATTAACACAATATCCGTCTGCTTTTGTTTGAGGATTTTTTATCCAAAAATGTTTCCAACTCATTTTTTCAAAACACTCCGATATACCCGTGTTTCGGACGATATATTTCATTGCTTTGAATTAATTTTTCAATTGATTCATCAATATCCTGCTCTCTCATTTTATCCCTCAAATCATTTTTAATTTCTTCAATTGGAATCTCTTTTCCCATTCTGCTTGAAAGCGCAATAATTGTTTCTTTAACAGTAAATATCTTGCTTCTTTGAGAGTGGGAAAATCCAGAGCCGATCCTGTCAATATCAAAATTTTGAGATTCATAATCATATCCAACTTTTATAAGATAATATTTCATAAGTTCAATTGACTGTTTTGCGTCTTCTTTTGAGATTGTTTCGCTTAACCTTACTTTTGCAGATGCTTCAGCCATTCTTACTAAGGCCTGTAATTGTCTTGCCGAAATTGGAATTGGTCTCACAGCGCTTTCAGAAGAAACCGGCTTATTTCTTAATTCTATATAAAAATTTTTTAATTCATCAGTTGCTTCTTTAGTCAGAACCGGCTTTATTTTTTGCTTTGCATAAGCAATATATTTTCTCAGCAAATCTTTTGAAATCAGCAAAATTTCTGTATCTTTTGTATGTTCTGATAAAACATGTCTTGCTATTTTTTCATCTTTTTTTCTGTCAGGCAAATCCTTTAATGTAAAAATTATATCAAAACGATTTATCAGCGTTGGAGGAAGATCAATTTGCTGGGCAATTGGCTGATATGGATCAAATCTTCCAAATTTTGGATTTGCCGCCGCTAATACCGAAGTTTCTGCTCTCAGCGACGCCTGAACATTTGCTTTTGAAATTGTTACAGACTGCTGCTCCATTGCCTCGTGCATCGCGCTTCTATCCTGAGGATCCATTTTTTCAAGCTCATCTATACAAACTAGACCTTTATTTGCAAGCACCATTGCGCCTGCTTCTAAAGCCCATCCTTTTAAATATTCATCTCGGACAACAGTTGCGGTTAAGCCCGCTCCTGAAGTTGATTTGCCGACGACATATCTTCCTTTTGGAGCGATTTTTGACATAAAGCCTAAAATTACACTTTTAGCAACTCCGGGATCGCCAACCAATAAAATATGAATATCTCCTCTTGAACTTGAGCCGTCTGATAATTCTTTTTTAACTCCTCCAAACAACTGCAAGATTAATGATTTTTTTATTTCTTCATAACCCCAGACACTCGGCGCAATACTTTCCGCTAATTTATCAAAAATATTTGGAATCTGCGATAATTCCAAAATTTGTCTCTCGTCTTCTTCATCGTATCCAACTTCTTCAAATGTTTCTTCTAAAGGAATTAAATTATTTGCCTCAATTGCTAATTCAAATCTTGTTGATAATCCTCCCGTTGGTAAGGGAACTGCAACTTCTTTTAAAATTCCAATAACCCTGACTCTGCTTCCAGGAGTTGTTTTTTCTTCCATTTTTGGCTCAACTAAATCTTCTTGCACAAAAACATTCATTCTTTTTGGCTGTTCTCCTCCTGAAAGAGATTCTGGAGATTCTTCTATTACTAATCTTTGGGTGTCTACCATTTCTTTTGAAATCAATTTAAATCCGCCTTTTCTTCCGCAAGAACATCTTAACGGCTCCCTGAATTTTTTCTCTATTTGCAAAACAGAAATAATTGTGCCGCAGCTCGGGCATTCAAATTTTGCATTAACTACTTGCGGTCGGACATCAGAAGCCTGCCTTATAATTCCTTCAATAACTATCATTTCATTTAAATGTTTTGAACGGATATCCCTTATTTTTACCACCTGAAATTTTGGGAAATTTTTCAGCCTGATTCTGACGCTGTCAATTAATGGAGACTGCTCAATTGCCTGTTCAAAAATTCTTAATGTTTCTTCTGGATCTTCAAGTATTCCATCTGAAAGGATTTTTGAAAATTTTGTCAGGCTCTCAAAATCCAAAAAAACAACATTACTTCCCTTTTTTTTTGATTCCAACAATTCCTTTTTATGCGCTTCAAAAAAGTTTTTTGCCTCAATTAATAAATCCTCTTGTTTTGTTCGGCTTTCTTCATTAGAAGGCAAAAAATTTCCCGGCCTTTTTCCTTCTGTTTCTTCAGGCATATTCTCCTCATCAGGGAATTTCTCTTTTTCCATTTTTTATATCATAGTCTGTTAAAATTTCTTTTTATAGATTTATATATATTTTTAAGTAGTTTTAAATTATGATTTAGAAAAAATAAATTAACCAAATATTCATACTAAACAAGCTGAAAATATAATCAAGTATTAAACTAAAAAAAATTAATTTATATATTCTATTTTTCTTCAGGATGTTTTTTTAAATATTCCTGTTTTTCTTTTTCAATTTCTCTTAAATCTTTTTCAAGCTGTTCTCCTGTTACTGGACTATATTTTCTAGGCAGTTCACCTTTTTTTCCAAGAGTTTCATCTTCAATTTTTTTTACATATTCTGAAATTTCTTTTGCAGCGTCTGCATTAACGCTTATGCTGTCAATTCCTTTTTCAACAAGAAACTTAACCATCTCTTTTTTGCTTCCTGCCTGTCCGCATATGCTTGTTTCAACATTATATTTTTTGCAGACTCTTATAACATACTCTAATTGTCTTAAAACTGCTGGATGCATTTCGTTGTACAAATGCTGGACTTGCTCATTTCCCCTATCTATGGCAAGAATATATTGCGTCAAATCATTTGTTCCAAAGCTGATAAAATTAATTTTCTCGTCGCACAAATCATTTATTATCTGCACTGAAGCAGGAGTTTCAACCATCACGCCTAACTTTGCATCTGAAAAATTAATTTCTCTTAAAATCTGTTTGACTTTTTTTACTTCTTCAACTGAAATTACCTGAGGCAGCAAGGCTCCAATTTTAATTCCTTGTTTTGCAACTCTCTGGAGAGCTTTTAGTTCAGCTTTTAATATTTCTGGATTTTTAATGCTAAATCTTATTCCATGCATTCCCAGCATTGGATTTGCTTCAATTTCTTTTGGAGCGCCTTCTAAATTTTTGAATTCATCGCTCCTTATATCAGAAGTTCTCACCCAAATTTCTTCAAAATATCTTCCTATTTCATTAATCCCTTTAAAAATAATTTCTTCATAATCTTTTATTTTATTTTGCTGCAAAAAATAATTTGGATGTTTCCCCGATTCTGCAATTATGCCTTCTATTCTTGTTAATCCAACTGAATTTATTCCTGATTTTGCTGCTCGCGGCGCAAATGTCGGCAAATCAACAATTACTTTTATTTTGGTTTTTGTCTGCGCAGTCATGGGAGCGATTTCCTTTTGTATTGTTTCAGCAACTTTGCCTCGGTAAATTTTTCCAGAATAAGCATCAAGAGTTATAATTTCACCTTCTTTTAATTTAGCTGTTGCATCCTTGGTTCCGACAATGCAGGGAATTCCCATTTCTCTTGATACAATTGAAGCATGCGCTGTCAAGCCTCCCTCATCAGTAATTATTCCTGCAGATTTCTGCATAGTAACAACCATGTCAGGATTTGTCATTTCTGTAACTAAAATATCTCCTTTTATTATTTTTTGCAAATCTTTTATTTCCTTGACAATTTTAACTTCTCCAGATGCAATTCCAGGGGAAGCAGCAAGTCCTGTTAAAATTATTTCGCCTTTTAATTCTGTATGCCCTGTTTTCTCAACTCTCTTTTCCAGTGTTGTAATCGGGCGAGTTTGGACAATAAAAATTTTAGAATCTTCAACTGCAAACTCTATGTCCTGTGGTTTTTTATAATGTTCCTCTAATTCCAAAGCATATTCTGCAAGAGTTTTTATTTCAGAAGCCGTCAAAACCTGCTCCTTTGATTTTTCTTCCCTTAAATTAATTGTAATATTCTCGCCTGAAGAATTACGCGTCAGCGCAATTTTTTTATCTGATATTTTTTTATCAAGAATCTCTAATTTTTCTGAAACTTCATATTTATCAGGAGTTATTCTCCCAGAAACAATTCCCTCGCCCAAGCCAAAAACAGCTTCCATAACAACATTTTCGCTTTTGTAATTTGGGTCTTTTGAAAACATTACGCCTGACTTGTCTGAATTAATCATCTTTTGGACAACAACCGCGAGGCTCGCCTGCTCGTGTTTAAAACCTTTTTTTATTCTGTAATAAGTTGCCCTTGAAGTAAACAGCGACGCAAAACATTCTCTTACTTTATTTATTAGCTCTTCATTTCCTTTTACATTCAAATAAGTTTCCTGTTGTCCTGCA
>Ga0209541_10010093_pt1 | contig 15143 bp, 18 predicted proteins | sample RifCSPlowO2_01_FD_184027 | JGI IMG/M metagenome (GOLD analysis project Ga0209541, IMG submission 184027) | Groundwater microbial communities from Rifle, Colorado - Rifle CSP2_plank lowO2_0.1 (SPAdes) (version 2) | ecosystem: Environmental > Aquatic > Deep subsurface > Groundwater | place...
TTCGAGCCCAGCACATCTGCGCTATACATATCGGTCAAGCTCGTGAACGCGACGAGCGTCGAATCACGCGAGCAGCGGCGAGCGTGCCGCTGCCAATTCACGAGTCTCTCGCAATTCACGGGACGTCCCCCCGACCTCCGTTTATAAGTTGAGCAAAAGGGGCTCGACTTCAAGGCTGCTAACCCATTTTTAAGTCTCGTACCCTGTATCTACCGAACAATAGAAAGATTTATATATTCGCTATGAATAAAATAGTTGTTAATCAAACAAAGGTGGTATCATGGGTTTTTTTGACAGATTAAAAGGAAGGATGTCGGGTGCTTCTGATGTGTTGGACGAGGCAGAGGAAGAAGGCTATGTTGAATTAGGCGCTGATACTAGCTCAGGATCAGCTTCAAAGATAACTGTAAGGCCTTTTGTGATTTCCGATTTTGAAAGCATAAAGCCGATTCTTGATTCTTTGAGGGAAGGGCGTACAATCGCTTTGATTAATATAAAGCCGTTAAAAGATAGGGATTTAATTGAGCTTAAGAGGGCAATCAGCAAAATAAAGAAAACAACTGATGCAATTGAAGGCGACATAGCAGGATTTGGCGACAACTGGATTGCTGCAGTTCCTTCATCTGCTCACATTTACAGGTATAAGGCAGCAGATATACCCAAGAAAGGACCAGTAAGCGAAGTTACTGAATATGATTGATTAATAAAACGAACCAAAAACTATAAAAACAGATTTCTTTTCTCTAATTTTATGCCGGAACAGGAAGAAGATAAAATCCAAGAAGAAACAATTAATGTATGCCCTCTTTGCCACCAAAAAACTTTAACATTGATGGAGAAAGAAACTGAAGTACCTTATTTTGGCAATGTGTTCTTGTTTTCAATGACATGCTCTAACTGCAAATACCATAAATCAGATGTGGAATCTGTTGAGCAGAAAGAGCCGTGCAAATATGCTTTTGAAATCAGCTCTGAAGAAGACATGAAGGTAAGGGTTGTAAAAAGCTCAGAGGCGACTGTTAAAATCCCGCATATAACAACGATAACTCCAGGCCCAGCTTCCCAGGGCTTTGTTACTAATATAGAAGGAATACTAAACAGGGTAAAATACCAGATTGAGACTTTAAGGGATACTTCAGAAGACGATGAGGACAGGAAAAAAGCAAAAAACTTATTGAAAAAATTGCTGAACATAATATGGGGCAAGGAAAAGCAGATGGTAATAATTGAGGATCCAAGCGGAAACAGCGCGATAATAAGCGAGAAGGCTGAGAAAAGCGCATTAAAAGCCAAATAATTATTTTTCTGATTCTTTTTTTAATCTACTAAGAAACTGACTAAAATATTCCTCAAATTTGTGCTTAACGAAAGGAAAAATTATTGGAGCCAAAATGCCTTTGAAATATTCCTTATTTGCTGCTTTTGTATTATTATTGCTGATTTTTTCAATAAGCTTTTTTTATGCAATCTCTTTAGCGAGTTTCATAGTTTTATTAATTTAGAAAAAAGGCGTGATTCTTGCCAGCTGCGCTCCTCTGCCCCCCCAATCTTTTTGTGCCATCTCTTCCAAAGTTAATCTTAATTTTCCCTTTCCGCCGCCTGTTAGGTAAACCACATGGATTTCACCCCCTAATTCTGGATGCCTTGCTATTGCTTGCCTAAAACCTTGATATGCCATAGCGCCTACAAATTGGGGGGTTAATTGTTCTCTTTCAACGAGCTGAACTAAACCGTCTAAAGTTTCCTCGTCAGGCACAGCCACTGCGCCTCCTCGAATTTTTTTCCATTGGGAAAAGTTAGTGGAATTAGGATGCGCTAATGATTTCATTGTATGCAAAAAGCTTCCTGGTTTTCCTATAGCAACGCTTTCCACAATCGTGCCTTGTGGATTTTCTCCCTCAATAGGATTTATTTGATTTTTTATGTTATCATAAGACTTACCAGCTAATAAGGCAGGCAGCACCTGGCTGGTATAGCCCTGCACCAGAGGCTGATTAATCGTGGGCTGAACAGACCATATTCTTACAGGATTTTTGAGTATGCCTAAATCCTGAAGCACTTTTGACGCTTCTGTCATCATACAAGTTAGCTTTCCAGAGCCTCCGCCTATGTAAATGTTTATTGGCTTTCCTTCCTCAATGCCGTGCTGGTAATAAAGCTGAGTAAAAAGCTGGAATGCGGCAGTCCATTCACCCATTCCATACCATGTTCTTGGGCCGCGGTTAGGGCTAAAAGCTCTATGTAATTCTCCATTACGATTATGTCGGTCTATAAGTTCGCTTGTTATTATATAATTAATATAGTCGTATGTAAAAGGATGGTAGCTGACTTCAATGCCCCTTCCATTCCCGTTTATACTCTGGATTAAGTTACTGACTTTCGCTTTTTTCGCCGGGCTTAACGCTTCCGGCAGCAGCGCATGGACATATATTCCTGCATCAGAGCCTATTTGGAGGGAGGAAAGGACAAGATTTCCCGTTGATGCAACATACATTCTATTGTATCCAGATTCGACAGCTATATTTATTGCCATTGCTACAGCCCTGTCCTTGAATGAGCCTGTTGGCAAAGAGCCTTCATCTAAAAAGTACAATTCAACGCCCAATTCGCTACCAATGGCTATGGATTTATTCAATGAAGAAAAGGGAAAATCCCTTACATGTACCCTTGGCTTTCCATCATCCCATACAAGGGGCAAAAGCTCAGGAAACAAACCAAGGTATGTAGGGCTGTTTTCATACCTCTGCCTTGCTACATCCCTTCCAGTAACTCTGGGGTCAAGAACATTGCTTAGCCTTTTTAAATCAAGTACCGGAAGAAGTTCTCCACCGTCCATTCTGTCGCATGCGTACACGAATGTAGTGCCAAAACTTTCTTTCATTTCAGAAAGAGGTGTATATGTACCGCATTGCGTGCATCGAACTCCGGTAACATGGCCTAATTGTGATGGTGACCTGTCTACCTGCCTTACCTGTATTGCCATTCCACACTGCTCTACAAGTTTTATATAAATATTTTTATGACAAAAATATTCTTAAAGGAATAATGATACCTAATAAAAGAACAGTTGTGGAAATAAGAGCACACCACCACGGTGCTATACTTGATGTAAATATGTATCACCCTCATCCTGAAATAGTTAAAAAGATTATGAGGGAGATTAGAGGCAGGGCGTCATTTGTAAACGAAACAAAAGCAGAGATAGACATTTGAATTGACTCGAGATCGGGATTCTATTGGCATAACTATGAGAGTAGGTGGTTAGAAAGATAGGTAAAGGTTAATTCTAATATTCAATCCCTCAGGCAGCGGAAAAAACAAGTTTTTTCTAGCCATTCGGGATTGATGCAATGTTAAACTAGAAGTCTTATTCTATCATCTCAATCTCTATATTCAATCCCTCAGGTATGGGCACCCTCATAACCATCCTTAAAGCCCTTTCATCTAAGCCTAAATCAATTAATCTCTTATGCACTCTCATCTCGTACCTTTCCCACGTTGCTGTTCCCTCCCCATCAGGGCTTTTTCTTGTTGTAACTTTTAATTTTTGGGTTGGTAAAGGTATAGGGCCCCGCATCTCAACTCCAGTTTTCTTAGAAATATCGTTTATGTAGCTACAAACCTCATTTATCTTGTTTATGTCGATACTAGCTAACTTAATTCGTGCTTTCTGCATTTTACACCATGACAAGCTATTAACTAATCATGAAATTAATTAAAGGAGTGGATTCATTTTTTTATTTTTTGACAAGATCGATGCACATTCCTGCTGCTACGGTAGTTCCTGAATCGCGTATAGCGAATCTTGCCATCTGTGGAATGTCTTTTTGCTTCTCTATAACTAATGGTTGTATAGGCTTTACCTTGATTATAGCAGCATCCCCATTCTTTATGAAATCAGGCTTTTCTTCTTTTGCTTGGCCTGTAGCAGGATCAAGCTTCTTCTCAATCGCAATTATCTGGCATGCTACCTGTGCTGTGTGTATGTGGAATACGGGGGTATAGCCAGCTGTAATAACCGTCGGATGGTTTAAAACAACAACCTGGGCTGTAAATTCTGTTGCAATTGTAGGAACATTATCCACGTGCCCTAAAACATCCCCTCTTGCGATGTCTTTCTCGCCAATACCGCGAACATTAAACCCGATATTGTCTCCTGGCTCAGCCTGCTGCATCTGCTCATGGTGCATCTCTATTGTCTTTACTTCTCCCGTTACACCCTTGCCTTCCCTTGCCGGTACAATAATAACTTTGTCATTGACTTTCATGACTCCTGTCTCAACTCTCCCTACAGGGACAACTCCTATGCCCGTAATCTTGTAAACATCTTGTATCGGGAGCCTTAATGGCAACTGAGTTGGCTTTTCAGGCTCTTTTAGGTCGTCAAAGCTCTCCAGCAGGGTTTTGCCCTTGTACCATGGCATATTTTGCGACCTGGTAGCGAGATTCTCGCCAAGAAGCGAGGCTCCGGCTAAAAATGGAATTTCATCTGGCTTGTAGCCAACGCTTTTTAACAAAGCAGAAACCTGGGTTTTTACTTCCTCAAACCTCTTTTGGTCATATTTTGCCATGTCCATCTTGTTGACATATACGATAAGCTGATTTACTCCTAAAGTCCTTGCTAAGAAAACATGCTCTTTAGTCTGTGCCTGCACTCCATCTCCTGGATTTGCAGAAACAACTAAAACTCCAGCATCAGCTTGTGATGCTCCTGTAATCATGTTTTTGATAAAGTCCTTGTGCCCAGGCGCGTCAATGATTGTAAAATAATATTTTGGAGTCTCAAATTTCTTATGCGCTAAATCAATTGTAACTCCTCTTTCCTGCTCTTCTTTTAGGTTATCCATCACGAAAGCGAACTCAAATCCGGCCTTTCCAAGCTGCTGAGCCCTTTCCTTAAGCTTCCTCATTGCCTGCTCGTCTATGTTTTTGGTGTCATAAAGCAGTCTGCCTACTGTTGTGCTTTTTCCATGATCAACATGACCGATAAACACAATGTTAATGTGCACTTTTCCTTTAGCCATTTTTATTAATCCTCCGTCTTAATGATTTTTAAATTTGCCTAACTTGGGAATAGTTGGATATTTATAAAGATTATGGTTTTTTCTTGTAGTGTGTTATCCGTTTATTATTTCCTTTCGACAAAATAATTTGTTTCATTATATTAAACCTCCGCTTGCATCTTCCTTACAAATGCCTGCTGTGGCGTCTCTAAATTTTCAAAATCTAAGCTTCTATGCGGCCTTACTTCATTGTACCAATAAACAAATTCGTCCTTGCTTTTGAACAAGCATCGCTTGTTCTGGTACAAGTCAAAGAATTTCTCCACTTTGCCATTGCTCTGGGGGTGTTTTATCTTGCATAGAATTTGTTGTATCCCATTATTATCAAGAAATTCTTTGAATCTGGAATCGCCGCCTATGTTGCTTATGAATTGTGAGCCATGATCGCTTATGCATTGCTTTATTTTGCCATGCTTTAAGGCTTCTTGCATCCCTTCTATTGACTTTTCAGTTGTTGGGCTGTTGCACCCTATAAGGGCAAGAATCTTCCTGCTTGCGTCATCTATGACAGCGAAAACCCAAAGCTGCATTGGGGCAGAGTAGTACCAGTCTATATGAACGGCAGTCAGGCTATGCCTTCTCTCATACCTTATCCAATCCTTCTTTCTTATGTCCTTCTTGCCTTTGCTTTTTGCCATGCCTAATGCAAGCAGAATCCTATGGATTCTGTTGTGGTTAATGTGCCTGCCATAATCCCTTTCTATCAGCTTCATTAAAGATGAGGCAGATACGCTATATTTCTCAAATGCTTCTTTTACCATCTGTATTTCACAATCCTCTATTGGTCTTGCAGGTCTTCCGTTCTTCTTGCCTATCTCAGGAATCTGCTCAGTAAGCAGATATTGCTTGTAGACCTGATTGACTCTTCTTATTGAGATTCCTGCTATTTTCCTCGCCTGGTAGGTTGTCCATCCTTGGTTTTTCCTTCTTATTGTCTCTATCAATTTCCCTTTAGTAAGTTTCATACTAAAAAGAAACTTGTCGTAGGGAAATAGTTTCTGGATAACACAGGTTTTTTCTTGTAGCCAAACCTCATGAACTTCTTGCACTCAAGGCAGTAATAAGTCACATGGCCCCTTGTTGTCCTTACCCTCAAATTTTTGCCTGGAACAAGGAAAGAAAAGCAGTTTTTGCATATTCTTCTTTTTAAGATTAAGGGAGGCTTGAACTTGTATTTTAATGCTATTCTTCTGGATTTTTTTGCATATTTATGCGCTAACTCCGGCTTAGCGTCAAAAACTTCCCGGGCTTTGGCCAATATGCCGCTAATCTCGCTTAAAGCCAGCTTTTGCTGCTGTTTTTTCGTTCCCTTGAATTTTTTTCTCATATTCAAGCAAAGCTTTTTAAGAATTTAATAATTTTCCCTTTATTATGCTCAAATTTATCAGGAACCTGCTTTTGAAAAAAGAAGCACCAGAGGAAAAAATAAGCATTGACGAATTGGACTCATGGCTAGACATAAAGGCAAAACCGATATTTGATGATTTAAATGGTAGGGTCAATGAAATAATTGAAAAAATAAATAATGAAAAAAATACGGCAAATGAAAACAGGGATATATTGAAAAATGCCCGATTGCAGAACCCGAAAATTCCGGAGCGTGTAAAGGCAATAATGCAGGGAAACAGGGAAGGATTCATAAAAAGGGTTTCATTGTTTTTCAACAGCATTGACCTAAAGTATGATTATTATGAGGAATTAGCTGAAAAATGCAGGAATATTGAAAAGGAAATAGACTTATTGGGAAAAGGGACTGCAAAAAACTACCAAATACTGAATGAGTTCTTCGCAAGGGAAGCGGAGAAAGTGGCAATGAACATAAAGAACATTGAAAGTTACTGTAAGGAATTGATAAATACAATTAATAATAGCAAAATTTCCAATATTGATAAAATAAAAAGCGGTGTAATTGACTTAAAAAATAAAATAAAATTGAAGGAAAGCTATTCTATACAATTGGAGAGCAGCAATAATAACCTCAATGACAATAAAAACAAAAAAATCGATATTGAAAAAAAGATTAATGGACTAAAATCCGACCATGATTACAAAAATTATGAGAAATTGCTGGAGGAAAATAAAAAAGCTGGATTGAAAATAAATGAAATTGAGAATATATTGTTCCATGACTTTTCTGTCCTTGATAAGGCCCTGAAAAAATATGCAAAGATTGCTTTTGAGGATGAAAATAGTGTTTTGGAGTATTTAGAAAACCCAATGGCAGCATTGATTGAGGATGCTGATTTTAGAATACTAAATGTTCTCGACAATTTAAAAGGTTCAGTCCAGAGGGACGATCTCGGATTGGAAGAGAAGAAGAAAGATAAATCAATTGGGAAAATTAATGAGATGGACAGCGTTTATTTAACAAAAATCAAGGATGATTTCATAAATGCGAAGAAAAGGTTAAATTACTTACAAGCGGAAATAGAAAACAACAATTCAAGGAAAAACTTAGATTTATTAAATGAGGAACTGAAAAATATTAATAAAAGCATTGAAGATATTAATAATAAAATTATGAATTTGAATAGCGAACTTGGGAAAATTAATATTGGGAAATTAAGAGAAAACCTGCAGAAAGAGATTAATGATGCGGTAAATGTAAAGATTACTCTTCTTTAACAACCATCTAATCTTTCCCAGATGCCAAAATAGTAATTTTTATATATAACCTATATATAATTAACATATAAGTGATTATATATGCCAGAAGCTTCAACAATTCAATTGGATAAGAATGTTATAGAGCAGCTAAAAAAAGCCAAAGAGTATCCAAGGCAGACTTATAACGAGCTTTTGCAAAAAATGAGCAAAATTTTCATTGAAGTCAAAAAAAGTAACCAATATGATGAGTTCCTGCACAAAATACAGCAGCATAAAATGAAAGAGATCTGGAATAATAAGGAAGACGAGGCATGGGAAAATGCTTAAATTTGGTGATGTTGTCTTAGCCCAAATCCAGTTCACAGATACTTTTGAAATTAAGCAGAGGCCTGCAGTTGTTCTTTTTGAAGAATATGGAAACGTTGTTGTAGCAGGAGTAACAAGCAATTTGGAAATGGACGGTATTCCTTTAACAAAAAAAGAAGGGGCAATAAAAGACAGCATAATAAAGCTAAACTATATCTTTACAATAACGGGAAATATGGTAAAAAAGGCTTTATTTCATATCAGCACTGAAAAGAAAAAGTTAATTGTTTCTGAGTTTATTAAAAAGCTAAGATAAAAATCACTCTTCCTTATCCCTCTTATAAGCCTTTTCCAAAGCAACCAATGCTGGCAATTTGCCTTCCTTCTCAATAAACTCCAAAGAAGCCCCTCCCCCTGTGCTTACATGGGTTATCTTGTCTGCAAGGCTAAATGCGTTTATAGCAGCTCCTGTGTCTCCACCACCAGCTATCTTGACAGCATTTAATGTCCCTAAAAATTCTCCAATCTCCCTTGTTCCATGGGAGAAATTCTCCATCTCAAATGCGCCTAAAGGTCCAGCCCAGAACACTGTTTTTGCATCTTTTAACTCATCTTTATAACTTTCAATAGTTTCTTGTCCTATGTCCAAATCCATCCATCCTTCTGGTATGCTGTCTACAGCAACAGTTAGCGTGTTTGCGCCATTATCAAACTTATCAGCTACAACTGCATCCGAAGGGAATATTAACTTATTACCGGCTAAATCAATTATTTCTTTGGCAAAATTAAATGTTTCTTCATCAAACTTTGAAGCTCCTATACCAATGCCCTTTGCCTTGAGGAAGGTATTGGCTAAAACCCCACCAATAAGGATCTTATCAGCCTTTTTTGCAAGTACCTTCAAGGCTTCAATTTTATCGGCTTTCGCCCCTGCAACTATAGCTATAAAAGGCTTTTCCGGAGTTAACAGCTTGCCTAACTCCCTTACCTCCTTTTCAACTAAAAATCCTGCGCAGCTAGGCAAAAATTTTGTTATTGCGCAAAAAGATGCATATTCCCTATGGCTCTGAGCAAAGCCATCATTCACATAAATGTCTGCAATGCCTGCCAGCTTTTTAGCATATTCCTCATCATTTTTTGTTTCTCCTATATTGAACTGTATATTTTCCAGTAAAACAATGTCTCCCTCTGGAATTCCTATATTCACAAAATCTGGTCCAATAGAATCTTCAGCAAAAACAACATCCATGCCTAAAATCTCGCTTAAATCTTCTGCAACCGGCTTTAATGTCAACTCTTTTTTGACTTCCTCAAAGCTCCTTCCTTCTTTTAACAAATCCTTTGGTCTTCCTAAGTGGCTCATTAATATTATCTTGCAGTTTTTTTCAAGAAGAAAGTTTATTGTCGGTATTGTAGCTTTTAGCCTTGTATCATCTTCCACCATGCCATTCTTAATGGGGACATTATAATCCACCCTAACAAGAACTTTTTTGCCATCTATTTCCATATCTTGCAGTTTCAGGAAATTAATTTAAACCACCCTAAATATAGATTATTAATTCCTTATTTAAATTTGTTGTTTTTTAGAAATTATTTACTTTTAATCAAATAAACCAAGGAACAAAAACCAAAGCAACAATTCCCATGAGTTTTATTAAGATGTTCATTGCAGGTCCAGCGGTATCTTTAAACGGGTCCCCAACAGTATCTCCTACAACCGCTGCCTTGTGCGCATCGCTTCCTTTTCCGCCAAAGTTTCCTTCCTCAATGTATTTCTTTGCATTGTCCCAAGCGCCACCTGCATTGGCCATGAATACGGCCATCAAAAATCCGACAACGGTCTTTCCTACAAGCAAGCCGCCTAATGCCTCTGCACCAAGAAAAACTCCGACAATAATAGGAGCAGCCACAGCAATTAAACCTGGAATAATCATCTCCTTTAAAGCGCCATCAGTGCTTATGTGTATGCATCTTTCATAATCAGGCTTTGCCTTTCCTTCCATTAAGCCTTTAATTGTCTTAAACTGCCTCCTTACCTCATTGATTATTTTAATGGCAGCTTTTCCAACTGCAGTCATGAGCAGCGCAGCAAAAATAAAAGGCAATAATCCTCCAAGGAAAATTCCGACTAAAACTTTAGGATTAGTTACATCCAAAATAATATCAATTCCTTTTGCTCTCAAAACTTCAACAAAAGTAACATATAAAACAAGCGAAGTTAAAGCTGCGCTTCCGATTGCAAACCCTTTTCCGATTGCAGCAGTTGTATTTCCTACGGCATCCAAAGCTTCTGCCCTTTCCCTTGTTTTTTTGCCTAATTTAGCCATCTCAGAAATTCCAGCTGCATTATCAGCTACCGGACCATAAGTATCTGTAGCTAAAGTTATGCCTAAAGTAGAAAGCATTCCAACAGCAGAAATTGCAACACCATACAATCCAGCCTTAAAGTCTGTTGAGCCTCCCGCAAGATAAAATGCAGCTAATATTCCTACGCATACTGCAACAACAGGGATTAGTGTTGACCACATTCCAACAGCCAATCCTTCTATTATGTTTGTACCAGCTCCTGTTTTTGACGCCTCTGATATACTCTTAGCTGGCTTCTGATGGGCAGATGTATAATACTCGGTTGAGAGCCCTATGGCAATTCCCGCTACAAGGCCCGTAATTGTCGCCCAGAATATTCCAGTATTGCCCACAACATTTTTAATGAGTAAAAATGTAAGCACCGCCATTATTATTGATGCTGCAAGAACACCCATATTTAATGAAGCTGTTAGATTATTTTTATTTCCTGCCCTCACAAAAAATGTCCCTATAATCGAGGCAAGTATTCCGATTGAGGCTATTCCCAAAGGAAGCAAAATATATTCTTCCCTGTTTGCGCTGAAAGCCAGAAATCCGATAAGCATTGCAGCCAGTATGCTTTCGACATAGCTTTCAAGCAAATCTGCGCCCATTCCGGCAACATCCCCAACATTATCCCCAACATTATCTGCTATAACAGCGGGATTCCTTGGATCATCCTCCGGGATTCCCTTTTCCACTTTTCCGACTAAATCAGCTCCGACATCAGCAGCTTTTGTGTATATGCCTCCCCCTACCCTTGCAAACAGCGCAATATAGGAAGCGCCAAATCCAAATCCAAACAGCCATTCAGGGCTGTAATCCGCATATAAAGCGCTAAATACATAATGCAAAGAGGCTATGCCTAAAACTGCTAATCCAACGACAAACATCCCCATTACAACTCCTGAAGAAAAAGCAATCTTAAGCCCCTTTCCGATATCGCTGTTGCAGGCCCATGCAGTCCTTACATTTGCTTTTGTTGCTATGTGCATGCCAAGCCTTCCGGCAGTTGCTGACAATATACAACCAAAAACAAATCCAATTGCCTGTAACAATCCATGAGGAATAGCAAAATAAAGAATTATGGCAACAACAACCATGAAAGCAAGCATAATCTTATATTCCCTGTTGAGAAAAGCCATTGCCCCCTTATGTATCGCATCTGAAATCTCCTGCATCTTTTCATTTCCTGCATCATATTTTTTAACTTTAGAGCCGAGATAAAGTGCATAAAGAATTGCTATAATGCTGACAAGAAAGCTTCCAAGCAGAATTTGGTTTTGCATCTAACCACCTCTCAAAATAGAACATTCTAACAATGCTTATTTAAAATGGTTTTGATTTGTAACTGTATTTATGACCTCGCTTTAACCCAAAAGTAAAGATATACTATAAAAGCTAGGATTAATAGAAAATTAACCGCAGTAATAATTATAGCAATCCAAGCCAAAAATTTCTGCTTCTTTTTTTTATTGCTTGACTTGTTTCTCATTCTTAAAGCAAATCAGCCAGCTTTTTTATGTCTTTGTTCGCTACATGCGTATAAATCTGCGTCGTTTGTAAGTTTGCATGCCCCAATAATTTCTGGATATGCCTTATATCAGCTCCGCCCTCTAACAAGTGAGTTGCAAAGCTGTGCCTTAAGGTATGAGGGGTAACCCTTTTAGTTATTCCAGCTTTTCCTGCTGCGTTTTTGACAATCATCTGGATCGTCCTTTCATCATACTTTTTGCCAAGGCTGGAGATAAAAACATGCCCTTCTTTCTTCAGGTTGAAATATTCAATAAATTCCGTAATTTTGCAGTTTTCAAATGGATAATTCCCCTGTCAAAATCAATATCTTCCCATTTTATGTTTATCAGCTCATTGAGCCTAATCCCAGAATAATAAAGAAACGATAGAACAAGCCTGTGCTTTATATTCAAAGTTGTATCAATCATTCTCATTACTTCTTCTTTGCTCAGCACTATTGGAAGCTTCCCTTTGTTTTTTGCTAAAGGTATTTCCTCATCAAAATTCTGCTTCAAAACATTTTCATAAAAGAACTTCAAAGAAAAATAAAAAGATCGCATGCTTGATCTGCTTTTATCCAACTGTCCCAATAAGAATCCCCTTGGCTGCAATCCGGATCGAATGAAAGCATTAACAATTGAAAGATATGCTTTCCCAGTCTGCCCCGAATATTTCCTAAGCCTCAGTTCCTCAGACAATTTTTTTGTATAATCTGCAGTGCTTTCATCCCTTCCATCCATAATCCAGGTAAATAACTTAAAATATATAAAACATTCGCTTTAACCTACAAAACAACTATTAAACAGCAATTAAAACTGCGTTTAATAGTTGTTAAATGCAATTCAGAAGTCGGCTAATTTTTAGAAGAGGGCGGAATTTTATTTTCTATTCCAACTATCTCTTGTTTTTCCATCTGGTTTTAGAACATGAATAGAATCTTCTACAAAACACTTGATGTAACCTTCTTCCATAAATCTTCTCATAGAAGTATACAAACAAGAGTCTGTAATAAATCTGTAATTACCTGCTTTTTTCATTCTTGTTAATAAATCAACATCTTCCATAACCATTAAGTCTTCTCTATACAAAGAACCATCAGGTAACTCTATTTTTCTTCCCAAATCTTTAGCTAAAAATGTAAATGCTCCTGCTCCAGAATCAATCCAAGACCAATATCTTGTTATTCTGCTTAATGCTTTAGAATACCAGCAGAAAACTTTTGCTCTAAGTCTGTCATCATCTAGTGGACGAATCTTTGCTTTTCCACAATCAAATCCCTGAACAATTGATTTATACACCTCTTCAAAAAGATGTTCTTCAGCCATGCTATCGGCATCCATGAAAGAGCAAATATTTCCTTCCGCATTTGAATAACCCACATTTTTAGCATGGGAGATTCCTTGTTCTGGAATTTCTATGACTTGATCAGCAAATTCTCTGGCAACCTTCGCTGTATCATCGTTACAAGCATTTGCCACAACAATAGTCTCTAATCTATCATAAGTTTGATCTCTGATTGATTTTAATGCTTCTGCTACATAATCTCTCTCATTATAAGCAGGTATTACTATTGATATTAGTGGTTCTTCCATATTTTAATATATAACATATTTCCTTTATAAATCTTTCTATTTATAACTATCTTCTAGTAGTTAATAATTAAATAAAATTCCGCCCTTTGATGAGTTTAATAGACTGGGCTTCGCCCTTGAAGACGCCGACTTCTGAACTTTCTCCGCTTCGCTCCGAACCACGTTGCACTCTCCTCCCTTTGGTCGTCGGGGCATTTAACAGCGATTAAGAGGAAAGCTCGTTGCACTTCGCTTTCCCAAATTCGGTTTTGTGAGTTACCTCAAAACCGAACTTCTCTTAATCGCATACGTTATATTCAATTTTTGAAAATGCCTAAAAACTAGAATGGGGAAAATATTTTAATATTTTTAACTGATTTGGGCTGGGCTTAATTATCTAATCATCTGTGGTCTTTAATTAATTGATGTCATGCCTATATCTACATGTACAGAGTAATTACCATCAGCAGTATCTATTGATGGATATAAATGGAAAATCATATTTGTTAATGCTCCAAGATTTGCTCTTATATTCCTCACAATATTCTGTCTATCTGGAGAGTGACCTGCAATTACATCAAGATAACCTATTGATTCTCTACCCATTTTTGGCGTATCAGTTTTTAACATTGCAGAAGCCATATTTGATAAAAATTTACCATAGTCTTCAATTCTTAATCTTATAACTCCATCTCTTGCCAACATTTCTAATGTTTCTTCTGGTTTTTCTATGAATTCTCTATCATGCATTTTTGCTTTATATTCCCATATTCTTCTTGAATCCAAAATATCAACAGAAACATCAACTCTATCAATAGTTTTGTCTACTACACTTTTACATAACTTTGACCACAACCTTAGAGAATATTGGGGGTTTTTTGTGTCACTAGGTTTACTTCTTCCATTTACTAAATCGGTTAATTCATCAAACCTACCCCCTTGTGAGGTATAACCCCCAAGTAAATAAGTTTCAATAAAGAGGGAATCAGCCTGTTTTTCAACACTTAACATAGGACCTCCTCTAGTAGTCAAAATGGCTTTTGCGTAACTTTCTTTTGTTGGTGCTTGATGTTCTCCAGCTTCTTTATGTCCTGGATTTAACCGCTCATACCAAGGAGTTGCATCAACTTGAACCCATTGTTTAGTATCAGGATCTAGAACTTCAACGTAATTTTGGACAGAACCTTCATTGCTTCTGGTAAATTTATACTTTACTTCAAATCCTTTTTCTCTTAATTCTTCACCCACTCTAAAAGCAGTTCTGCCACAATCCCACCCATCTCTAAGTTTATCATTTCTTACAACTAAATCTCCAGACATAGGATACGAAGTAGTAATCCATAAATGCGGAACTATAAAACCATCTCTTAAACCAAAGTTACCATTACCTAAAGCATGAACTTCTTGGACATACTTATCCAAAGTATTTTTTATTTCAAGATTTACCATTTTCCCTTATAAACATCAATTATAACTGGTATTTAAATCTTTCTATTTTGTTACTACATTATAGAAACAAATATTAAAGCCCAGCCCTTAAATATTTTTTAAAGAGAGATTTTCCCTTAAATCTTTTTATCTAGTGTATGACGGCATTTTCAAAAACTTTTCGGAACGAAATTTGCCAGAACTCCGCTTTGCTCGTAACTGGCAAAGAATATAACAGCGATTAAGCGGTTCGCAGGGTCGCTTCGCTAAAATGCCAAGCATTTTCCCCTGCTCTCCCAAATGCCTC
>Ga0209541_10010095_pt1 | contig 15141 bp, 19 predicted proteins | sample RifCSPlowO2_01_FD_184027 | JGI IMG/M metagenome (GOLD analysis project Ga0209541, IMG submission 184027) | Groundwater microbial communities from Rifle, Colorado - Rifle CSP2_plank lowO2_0.1 (SPAdes) (version 2) | ecosystem: Environmental > Aquatic > Deep subsurface > Groundwater | place...
TATTGAAAGAATACGAAAAAATTAAAGAAGAAGCTAAAGACCTAACCTACAAAGAGTATCAGGTAAGAAAATATGAGTTTTATAATAGGATTTTAGGATTAAATAAGGTAGAAGCTAAATCTTATGGGGTTATTCCAATTTTCAAGAGCAAAGAAGGTTTTTATATTCTGCTTGTAAAAAACTCAAAAGGCGGTCATTGGGGCTTGCCCAAAGGAACACCAGAAAAAGACGAAAAACCTATTGATACTGCAAAAAGAGAATTGGCTGAAGAAACGGGTATAAGGGATATTGAGATAAAAATAGAACCCACCCTTGAGGAAAAATATGATTTTGAACAAGATGGCATACAATATACCAAAACAAATACCTATTATCTTGGGTTTGTAGATGATATGACCAAAGGTAATCAGTTGGATGAGATTGATGAATTAAAATGGGTAAAAATAGATGAAGCCCAAAACACCCTCACCCATCAATCCGCCATTGATGTGATTAAGAAATTAGCCGAATTATTGAAATAAAAAAGAACTTCACAAAGGAAGTTCTAATTGCTCGCCATTTTTCATTTCGTCTATCTTAACTCTCATAGCATCAAGAACTGCATCAGAGTATCCAAGTCCGAACTGTTGTTCGGCAATCTTGGCCATCTGCCTATAATGATATTGAGATTGGGCGATATTATCTGGAAGTTTGCCCTCAAGGTGTTCCCAGATAGCACCAATAGCAAGTGTGTCTACAATGTTGTTCCACTTATTGCTACCGTAAGGGTCTTCAACTGCACCGCAATCAGTGCATCTGTATAATTCGCCGTGAGACCAAGAAAGGTCTTGGTTTTTGTGCTTACATTCTTTGAAAGTAATTAACTTGCCCATAAACTCGGCTTCACTGACAGCAGTTGCTCATAGAGTTTTGGATTTCGGGTTATCTCCGTAAAGATTGGCTTAACTGGTCCAGTAGGCCAATTAAATGGAACTGGGTTAGATAATCTCCTCAAGTTTTTGAAGAAATACCCAATCCTTAAGGGTGCGACATAATATCCATATTCATAAATAAAGAATGGTGCTTCTGGGTCATTTGTTAGACCGTTTCTGCGAAGGACCTTGTTCAAATCACGGGGCGAAAGATTATTGAAATTACAAACCATTTTCTTTGCTTCTTCAGTAGTCAATTCTCTGACGTCAACCAAATCAGCAACTCCAACAATGACCTTATGCTTATCTCGGCCACCTTCATATCCATAGACCTCTACCGCTCTTTGTTCAGTTCTGCCTGAAGTGTAGAAAAGAACTGGTCCACGGTAATTCCAACCGTAGCTCCTTGTTTTTACAGCACAATCTCCAACTTGGAGACGACCATCAAAAACCATATTGTTATAGGGATACCAATTCGGGAAGACGGGAAGTTTCATTGCTTTCTCCTGATTGTTTGAGAACTTTGCTCAAAGTATCAAATTAGCCATATAGGGTCAATAGAATGTAGTAAGTAGCGGGGTGGGGTAAAAATTGATAAGAATAAGACAAGGTGCTATATTGTCTCAAGTAGGATTAACAATAAAGGAACTCAAATGCTATCACCCGAAGAACAAAAAACTCTTGAAGCATATAAAACTCTTGGTCAAATAAGAAATAAAACTCACGCTAATCCCGATTTTTGGCGTTCCGAGTTTGAAAAGTTCAGAAAACTACTTTCATCTGGAAAAGTTATAGACATTGGTTGTGGCGGAGGAAGAGACGCTCTACTTTTTACGGAAGCTGGTTATGGATACATCGGGATAGACCTGTCGGAAGAAATGTTAGCTGGGGCAAAAGAACTTATCCCTGATGCCGATTTTAGAAAGATGGATATGTATAATCTATCTTTCCCAGCAGATAGTTTTGATGGTTTTTGGGCGGCGGCTTCACTGCTTCATATTCCCAAACTAAATGCGGTTAAAGTTTTGGACCAGATTAAAAATGTTGTTAAATCTGGTGGTATCGGTTTCTTCGCTGTGAAAGAGGGCGACGATGAAAGAATGGTAAAAGGTTCATTAAAAGGAGACGAAAGGTTCTTTGCTTTTTATAAAGAGGAGGAGTTCCTGAAACTATTACAAGAAAATAGATTTGAAGTTCTTGAGTATAAGAGAGATATGCGTGAATACAACCCTCCAAAAAATCTTACTGTTTGGTTGTTATATTTTGTGAAAGTAAAATAGCCAGCATTATGCTGGTATTTTTATAAATTAGAGAATGTCGGAATGTATATTGTGGCATCATTTAGCCGCTCAAATACAGTTCTAACATCCTCTACGATGTCCTGTATTTATCAGGAAGAGACCTTTCGGCGACTAAGTCAAAGGGCTTTTTCCATACCATATCAAGGGTTCCTTCTTTCCAAACAAAGTTTTCCACCATAGATTTCAAAAATCTTCGCTTCTGTTCGAAATCCATCATTTTGTAAAGCAGGATTGGATTTTTCAGCAGTTTTCCAAGTTCATTGAATAATCGATAAACTCATGATATACTAATCCTATATGCATAAATCTATCGTATACAACTTACCGGTCTCTTTTCTTAGAGAATCCGATCAATTTGTGGCTTACACACCAGCTTTGGATTTGTCTACTTCCGGACCTACCTTGGAAGAAGCCAAAAAGAACTTTACCGAAGCTGTCGGAATCTTTTTTGATGAAATTGTGGAAATGGGCACGTTCGAGGATGTCTTATTGGATCTTGGCTGGAAGAAGCACAATGAAGACTTTATTCCCCCAGTTGTTATCTCTCAAGGCATGGAATCGGTGAGGGTGCCATTTGCTGCCCACTCATAATAAATGGCCCGACTTACTCCAACATCTTGGAAGGAGTTTGATAAATTTCTTTTGTTTTTGGGTTGCAAGCTCAAGCATCAAAAGGGCAGTCACAGAGTATATAGTCGTTCAGGATTAAAGCGCCCATTGGTTGTTCCAGTATACGACGAAATCCCGATGTTTGTAATTCGTAATAATTTACGTATTTTAAGTATGACCACAGAGGAGTATTTAGAAATTTTGAAACAGCTATAGCGTGGTTTACAAAATTCTTTTTTTGGAGGGGCCACTTCTCCGCATAAAGCTACGAAGTGTAAAGCAAGGGGAATGGAAAACTTCTAACCATTGTCGTCGTATATTTTACCAAAAGTTAAGCTAGGTAATAGTAAAAAGTCTGGAAAAGGCCTTTTTACTATTGAGGATATTAAAAAAGACGAAATAGCTAAAAAGAGCCTGGTGAATAATGCGATTATCCCACTCATCCACTCAAGAATTTCCATGATGCTGGTAAGATAGCAGTTGGCACGGAAGTTCTTAAGATGACGAGTCCTCTCTTCACCAAGTTTAAAAACCCTCTTCTTTCTGGAAAAGTATCTCTCAATCTCCGATCTTTTGTTAAGAAAGCTGCGGTTAAGGGTTCTACCGCCTTCTTTGCCCTTGCGATTTCTGATAATCTCGTCAGAATGTAATCCCAAAACCTCTTTATGGGTGCGCCTAACTGGTATGCCTATCTTTGCACCTTTCCATTTCTGTTTGATTTGAAAAACAAACCCTTCTCCACCATAGCCCATATCAGCTAAAAAACTTTTGACCTTTCTTTGCCATTCTTTAGGCGAACCGCGAATTAAGTTTTTACCAAGCATAATATCTGATCTGGCTCCAGGAGTAGCCACCTGAAGTAATGGCAGCCGGGTCTGATAATCTATCATTTGATGAAGTTTAAAGCCATTCTTCTCCTTGTAGCCATTGTATTCTGAACCGATCTCATCTTTTCCGGAATATGTCTCGACAAAGGATGAATCAACAATTAGATTTAATTTTTCTCGGTTCTTCACTATCCAAGAAACCAGGGCTTTAAATATCACGGGAAACCAGAGTTTTTTAATCAATCTGTCTGAATTTTACAAAGGTTGTATGGTCTATTCCCGACATACTTTCTAAATCCCGGTAACTGCAACCCTGGACTTGTCGATACATCAGCCAGCAGAACATGATTACTTTATCATAGCCTTTTCGGCCCCTTGGATTAGCTCCCAGAAACTTACTGAGGGTGTTTCTTACCCTTGGATGATTCATCCATTGAAATCGGGCATAGACTGGGATAGGATTAAAAGAACAAGAAGCGCCTATTTGGTTAAATGGTGTGGTCATATACCCATTTTACCAGAGATGGCGTTTTTTGGCGGGGTAATCGCATTATTCACCGAACTCAAGGGGGGCATTGACAGATATAAGTTTAGTATGGTATTGTTTGATCACTTAATTCCGAAGGAGGTGCAGGGTATGGTATATGCTAGTACAGATAGTAATAAGGTTAAGTGGGAGATTGTAACAGAGTATAGAGTTATCAAAACTCATACTAGGTCTAGTGAGGACCCATATTACAGCTATATGACCAATAAAGATGTAATTGCAACCTATCAGGTAGGAACATTCAAAAGTGAACAATCTGCCCTCAGAAAAGTTAGGATTCAAATGAAAGATTACCTCAACGAAGGTTGGATAAAGGCTGATACGATGATGTCACTTACTAAGAGTATTAATGATGACGAAGTAGACCAGATGGATTTTACCGTTGAGGAAGTCATCGTATCTAGAAAAAGGCTCTAACCTTTGGGCATGCGGTGCGATAATCTCGCCCGCTTTTTAATTACAAAAAGCTATGTCAACCTCGAAATATAAAGGGTTTTTAACAAAATAATCATAGATTTCATTGAACAAAGTTTTCCAATGTTCTAGCTTGACAAGCTCACTATCAAGATCTATTGGCCCAATCTGGTAATTTTTATCGGATTTTGTTCTAATACGGAAGATGAATAAAGATTTTAAGAAATGGCACGGTGTTAAGGAAAATTTAGACGGGCGTAAAAGCGAAGTATTTTTTCACGAAAGAGAAATCTGGTGGTGTTCACTCGGTGTAAATATAGGTTTTGAGCAAGATGGAACTGGCACAGATTTTCAAAGGCCAGTATTAATAATCAAAAAGTTTAATCTCGATGCTTGTCTTGCTGTGCCGTTAACCACAACTCAAAAGAAGGGCAAGTATTATTTTAAGGTAGGAGGGGTAGATGGCAGAGATGCAACAGCTGTTTTATCCCAAGTCAGATTTATAGATCGCAAAAGATTGGCTAATAAAGTCGGTGTTCTTGAAGAAGATATTTTTAACCGTTTGTTTGAAGCAATAATCCAGGTAAACTTTAAGAAAAAGGAGTTCTGAAAAGTTCTCCCCCGCTTTTTAGGAAGGGGGCGAGGCCGAAGCCATTTGTATATTAAGGATATCAAATCAGAGATGAAAAGTCAATGAGCCGTCCAGTTAACCATATGAGGTGACAAATCTGATAGGATGGGGTGACAAAGGTTAACCATCTTAATCTAAATCACTAATATGGCCAATACAAAACAGTCGGCCGCGTATCCGCCTAAAATACGCAGAAAAATGTATTTCTTAGTAGAACAAGCCGGAAGAACAATTAAGGAAGTCTGCGGTCTGTACTTCATATCAAAAAAGACATATTACAAATGGCGAGCTATTGATCGAGGCCTCCGAGAATATATTCCCAAGAAGGAACATCCCCAAAAGAAAATTAGAGGCGAAGTTAGGATTTGTATCGAGAAAGAAAAGCTAAGACTAAACTATGGGCCCAAGAAGATGAGATTTTTGGTTAAGCGCAGATTTGGTATTACAATATCAACAACGGCTATCTACAAGTTTTACCTAAAGCGTGGCCTTGTCAGGAGGCCGCAGAAAAAGCTGCCTTGGTATCAACCCTTGAAAGAGCATATTATCCCCGAAAAGCCTGGAGAAGTGGTGCAAACTGATGTTAAATATGTCTGGATGGATAATCAGAGAAAATATCAGCATACATTAATAGATATCTTTACTGGCTTTCATCATGCGGTTATCTGCGATACCTTAGAGGCTAAGGACACAATCAAATCTTTCATCGAAGCTGAGAAAGTATTTCCTTTCAAAATCTTAGGCATCCAAAGCGATAATGGTTCAGAGAACAGAGGAGATTTCCATCAGTATCTTGGGCAAAGGGGCGTAGCTCATTACTTTATCCCCAAATCATCACCTAATTGGGATGGGGCTGTTGAAAGAGCGCATGGAGTAATTGATCAGGAATTTTATTTGAATCCGACCAGACCATGGAAGACACTGAATGAGTATTTGCAATATTACAATTACGAGCGCATCCATGAAGGCAGATATTTAAATGGTTTAATTCCAATTGAGAAATTTTTCCAGCATCAATCAAAAAGTGTCACCCCTTAAGGTTAACTGAACGTGAGCTATCAACACCAGCAGTCTAACGGCTCAAATACTGGATTTCTAATAAAATACCCGTAGATTTCATTGAACAAAGTTTTCCAATGTTCTCTATTGGCCCTGCTATTTGAGGAATAAAAAGACTGCTTCACGCAGTCGAATTAGTCTAAGGATCTGGACGCTTCTCTACTTGTCAGCTTCCTTTTGGTATTTAAAGGAGACATTCGGGTGAGCTTTGATCATCTTGTTCACTGATTCAGTATCTCCAAGCATTCTCAACGCTTCTACAAAAATTTGCTGGTCGGACATCTGGTCATGGTGGTACTTAACTCCTTCGGGCCTAACGTTGTTACGCAATATCCCGTAGAGTATAACCTTTAGATCAACAGAGTTTTTCGCGTTATGCAATTCGATTCCTGCAAAATCTGACATTACTTTCGTCTGTCCGAGTAGCATTCCGTCGACTGTGGTTATGCCCCCGGCCCTTTCAATGGCGCTGTTATAATCTTTTTCGTTGATGATACCACCTAGACATAGATATCGCTGGTAATTGTTTTTTTCCAGAGGATTCTGCACATCCGCACCTTTTTCTAAATGTTCTTTATGCATGATAAAAGAGTACTATTTCTAGCGTTAGCTTACAAGGGGATTTTTAATAAAATACCCGTAGATTTCATTGAACAAAGTTTTCCAATGTTCTCTATTGGCCCTGCATTAGTGGATTTTTATCGTAGAGACGCTCATAGCCATTTTGTTTTACAAGAACTATTGACGTGGATAACTGTCTCTGATAGTATTAAGATACTAAACGTGAAAAGCATCCTTCGTGGGTGCTTTTCGTTATTTCTGCTCGGTATAAGAGATTTTGGTCTCAAGATACTCAAAATCCCTGAAGTTACTGCCAGTAAACTGCTTAATCTCTTTGGCAGTCCTTGGTCCTCTGGCAAGCATAAGGACCTCTTTATTCTGCCTTTTTAGGTATTTAAGGACAGGAAGAAAGTCGCCATCGCCAGATAATATAATAATTTTACCAAAGTTATCCTTTTCCTTCATTAGGTAAAAAGCCATATCTACATCGCAATTAGCTTTTCTTTTAGTAGTGCCGCCCGATAAGTAAGAGCTCCGCCTCATTTAGTTTTGACCCTCCGTTTTTAATTAAAGTTGTAAGGTGCTTCTCAAGCTCATTGAGTGGAACAGTCTCGTTTTTCTGGTAATCGTATTCAAAATTGTGTATTTCAACGCCGCCAAAGTAAAAGGTTTGGCTCACGCCATATTTTTCTTTGAGGTATCCGATGAGCTTTTTGTAATCTATTTTCCAGCCCAAGCTCTTTTCACCACCGTAAAAAAGATTTGAGGCATCAATAAAAGCATAGGTCTTCATATTCAATTAGTGTAGGGGTTTTATTGAAAAAATCAAACTAATAAAATATAGTGAGTGGCAGGGTGGGGTAAAAATTGATAAGATTTAATTATGAATAAGGAGGTCAAATTAAAATTATTAAAAGCCACTCTTAATATAGGGGCAGTATATTATTTGGTGGGAGCAGTTGTTCATTATTTTGGTTTAACAATTTTTCCTTGGTTTGATGGCAGATTATACACTCCCTACCACGATACTATCATTTCTTTAGTTGCAATTGTTCTGACGTTATTTCTTATTGCAATAGCAAGAGACCCCATCAAAAACATAGATACCCTCAATATAGTTATAATCAGTGCGCTCATCGGTTCAATAGTTAGCATAGCTATTATCTGGAAGGTGGATTTTGTATCTCTTGGAGCACCAGCAAAAAAACTTCAAACTGTTGTAGAGGGTGTTCTTGGGTTTATTTTTGTTTCGGCTTTGATTTATTTATATCCCAGAAAAAATAGTTATTAAATTGAGAATGTCGGAATGTATATTGTGGCATCATCCAGTCGTTCAAATACAGTTCTAACATCCTCTACGACGTCCTGCCCAAGGAGAATTGTCAGCATGAAATGACCCCTCCGTCACTAAAGCTATGGAGGGCGAGGCAAGGAAGTATATGGTTAATTAGGTTATCTAGAGTTTTCCTAAAACAGCTTTTTCGGAGGGGCCTCGCCTACGCCAAGGCTACGGCGAAGCACGACAAGGGGAATAGAAAACTATTATCCCAAAAGACACTAAAAACGGTTTTGTGTTATTTTGACACGCCATGATTTTATAGTTATCTTAATAACGCTTTAAAAATGATTCAGGAAACAATAGATGTTCAGAAAGCTAATGTTCGTTAACATTTTTGCTCTATTAATGGTTTCTAGCGCATATGCTCAAGACAACGAGGATTCTAAAGGTTTTTATAGAGTTGGCATTGGAGGTGTTAACTTTGAACACTCTAGTTGTATTGGTGACCCAGAATATGATGGATACCTACATTTTCACGAAGCTGGTCTTACCGCTAATCTTGCCCTAGGATACGGGACGGATAAAATTCGAGCATTAGCATTTTTTGATCCATCAATTGTCGATGGTATTCAAGGAGCCTCTGTTATTTCTGCTGGTGCAAAAGGTGAAATTGGAGTTCCGCGACTCACATGGTTAAAACTTGGAGGAGGGGTTATGTACTCCTATAATCATGTAAAGATTTCTGATGACATTACAATTTATAAGAGGGCTAGCCTCGATACTCTTTGGTCGCCATTTGTAAGCGTAGCATTTTTACCCAGAGCGGAAGATCTAGCTCGATTTTTTGCTGATATTCGAATTGGGCAAATAAGGGGTGGGGATGTTATACAGCCTCAAACTGGCAAACCAGTAGCCGATAGCTACGTCTCTATTAGTTTGGGAGCGCAAATAAGACTTAAGTAGATAGATATATTTAGAGCCGAATAGCGGCTCTTTTTAATTACCTAGAATCGTGTTAAATTAAAATTACCAACATGACAACATTCCCAAGATTGATTTGATATATAATATTTTAATTTGATAATATAAAATATGGTTAAGAACAATAATAAAATTATTACTCTGGAAGTTTTAATAGACTACCCTATGCCAAATGAATATGAATAAATTTGAATCAGAAGAAAATATTACAACCGATGAACAACCAGAACAACCGATAAAAGAAGAAGTTTGGAAGCTAGAACTAGAAATCCGGGAGCTAAGAGAAGCTATTCGGCATCTATTGGAACAATTACATGGCCATATTGATGCGGGAGAATATAAACTTTTGATCGGTGGTGATGCTTCCGGCCGAATTCCAGCTCTTATATTCGATAAGATTATAAAAAAGATTTATCGGGAAAAGGGTTTTGATATTCCGAGAACGATGTCATTATTTATCGCCGGAGGTACAAGTTGGATTTCCCCATTAGATGAAAAAAGTAAAAGAATCTCAGATCATATCAGTAAACACTATATTGGTGAAAATTTAAATTTAAAAAGCCCTGACTATACAGTCTATACAGTTATGGATAAGCTTAAAATGATGTTAGGCAAAGAGGATAAAATCAAATATGATGGCCGAGTTTTAATTATTGAAGATACCATAGCATCGGGAGCTTCCATAAAACCAGTAACAGATGCTCTAAAAAAAATGGGGATTGATTTTGATATTGCTACTATCGGTCTTCAAGCTACTGATGAGAAACGATATATTGAAAAAATTTTAGGTGGTAAAATATTTTACAGCTTAGAATATACACCCGGTATATATAGAAGTAAATCCCTGTCCGGTGTTAAAAAGGATCGGGGAGATCTCTTTTCTCAACCTAATATTTCTGATGCTTCTAGAAAGGCGAAGTTAGATGTTAATAAGGTTGCTAACGAACTGGCTGAGTGGTATCTCTCTAATTTTTGAGCCATTTCTTGCCCTGTCGGACAAGGAGTTCTCTTTTCCTTTCCGGTTCAGCCATTATTTCTTCGACGATTTTCTCCATTCTTGCGCCTTGTGAACCTTTTACTAAAATTAAATCACCTTCTTCAATGAGTTCCTGAATTTTTATTTTCGCCAAATCGGAAGTAGTAAAGGAATAAATATTCTCTTTCGACATTTGATTCTCGGCCGAATCAGCAATAAACTTAGCCCGAAGTCCGACAGTGACCAAAATATCGACATGGCCCCCTACCAGGTTGCCCATCTCTTGGTGAGCCTGGACAGTATATTTGCCAAGCTCAAGCATGTCACCTAGAACGGCGAGAGAACGAGTCGTTCTGCTCTGAGCTCGTCGAAAGGTCACAAGGTCTTTGAGGGTTTCTATCGCCAAATGAGTAGAAGCTGGAGCAGCATTATAAGTATCGTCTATTATAACTGAGTTCCTGATTCCCTTTAAAATTTTTAGCCTTCCCTTCGGTCCTTGATAATCAACAAGGGCTTGGCTTATCTCTATCAAGTTCATTCCGTAGATTATGCCGACTGCCGCCGCCGCTCCAGCGGCTAAGGCTTGAGATCTACCCAATATGTCATGGAGAATAACTGGAACAAATGAAGCATTGTTGCCGTGGTGAATTTTGAATCCAATACCCATGGGTCTGCCGTCAGAGTCAAAACGAAAATCAAGGTTAGATAACTTAACCATTGCCTCGCCCAAATTCATACTATCTTCAGTAACGTCTGTATTCTTGTCTTTCAAGTGGGCCGTAAACCCATAACTCATAACCCTTGCTTTTGTCCTTTCTTTCATGTCGTAGACTGCCGGATCATCGTGATTTAGTATCGCATAACACGATGAGTCCATCTTTGATATTAATTTTGATTTCTCCTTGGCTAACCCATCGGGATCCGAAAAATACTCAATATGAACCGGGATCTCCCCAACAGCGGTGATAATTCCGATTTTTGGTTTATATTTTTCAGCTAACCTGGCAATATCACCAGGCCTATCAGCGCCATATTCGAGAACAAGAACTTCCGGATAATTTCTGCTAAATAACCCAAATGGAGTTGCCATAAATACTCTAAACCAGAACCACCCACTATTACCCGCCTCATAGTAATCATCGGACCAATCCCCCAAGATAGTAAGAGGCACTCCGAATTCGTTATTTAAATTTCCTTTGCCCGATCTAACTCTTTTGACTTTTTTTAAAACACAAGCAATCGCCTCTTTAGTCGAAGTCTTTCCAACATTGCCGGTAACCGCAATAATTTCAGGCTTAAAACGCCAAAGATATATCTTGGCCAAATGGTCTAATTTCCAAACAACGATTTTCTTGAACAAATTTCTCATTTTATCTTTAAGTTTTACTTTCTGGTGGGCGGAATATTGTAATAATTTAATAAGAAGGCTGTAATCTCTTTAAAAACCGGCGACAAACTATCAGCGGCAAACTGAATCCCTTTCGGCTTATCCATTTTAATCAAAACTACAAACTTAGCATTATATGCCGGAGCAAAACCGACAAAGTTATGAATAAATTCCTTTTCAGAATAGCCTCCGCTTCCATCAGGAACCTGAGCCGTCCCAGTCTTACCGGCAACATCATATCCTTTTATTCTGGCCTTATCAAAACCATTATCGACAACGCTCACCAGCATGGATTGAAGTTTAACTGCTGTTTTTTCAGATATTGGAATGCCTACCACCTCTGGCTGAACTTTTACTTCCTCGCCGCCCTCCTTAATAATCCTCTCTACTATATATGGCCTCATCAGTCTCCCGCCATTAGCAATGACTGAGTAGGCGTTTATCAATTGCATCGGAGTAACGGCAATGCCCTGCCCGAAAGATGAAGTAAGATAATTAATTTTTCGACCGCTATAAAGATTATTCACATCCCCGCTCACTTCTCCCGGAAGATCAATGCCGGTCTTCTGGCCAAAGCCCATATTGATGACGTAATTCAAAAAATTATCATCTCCGACTAAGTTTTCAACAAACATTATTCCGGTATTAACCGAGTTCTCAAGAACTTGAGTCATAGTTTGAATGCCAAATACCCGATCACTGAAGTTGTGAATCGTATATCCGGCTATATTCACAAAGCCATTATCTTCATAGCTTGTTTGAGGAGTTATCTTGAGCAGATCCAAACCTGTTGCCATGGTTACCGGCTTAAAAGAAGAGCCGGGTTCATATATCTCTTGAATCCCGCTATTCAAAAAAAGTTTTGGTTCGGTAGCGGCGTATGAGTTGGGATTAAAATTAGGCCAATCGGCCATGGCAATAATCCTGCCCGATTCCGGTTCCTGAACAATAATCGTACCCGCTTCGGCTTGCCATTTTTTTGTAATATCTTCGAGCTGTTTTTCAATAAAAGTCTGGGCATTTTTATCAATAGTGAGCACTAGGTCAGAAGGCCGATCAAACTCCTGGCTAGAGCTCGATCCAGAACCAGTACCACTGATCTTCTTAAAAATTGCCATCGGACCTTTGCTATTCAGGAGGCCCGATAAATTCTGATTTCGACCAGACAGTTCACGGTCATAATAGCCCTCGACTCCATATTGACCAGCTCTTTTACCGTCATAATCATATCCCAGAAAACCGATCACATTAGAAGCCAGATTACTGCCGGGATAAAAACGATCGGCCTCATAAGAAACACCGACACCCTTTAATTTTAAATTTTTTATTCTATCAACCTGTTCATTGGTGATTCGCCTAGCCAGAACTTTTAAAGATTTGGACTGAAAATCTATCTGGCTTTTAACATCCAGACTGTTCAGCCCTAAAATTTCAGCAACCAGATCAATCGCCTTATCACGTGCCTCAGCTTCTATATCCCTTGGAACAATATGAGCAAGAGGAAATTTTTTGTTAGTTGCGGCTAGGAAAAGATTCTGACCCTGATCAGACAAATAAATATTGCCTCTAGCCAAAATATTATTGATATTTTCCTTCTGAGCTTTAGCCGTAAGAGAGTAAGCCGAATGCCTTACTACAGATAAAACAAAAAGCCTATAGAGAATAAGGCTTGATGAAAGAAGAATAATTCCGAGAAATAAATTTATCCGCAAATTTGGATATTTTTTCATCACTCATAATCTACCTTTGTAATGCTACATTGCTATTCTCAAAAATATACGAAACATTTCTCGCCTCGACAAGATTGCTTGATTTTGCGAACTCAAGAATCGCTGCCGGTGATTCTAATACCAACCGCTCGGACATAAGAGAACTGCTTTTCTCGTTCAAATAGCTGACCCTTTCCCTCAACGCTTGGATTCTGTAATTTTTGGAAGTGACCGAATTCGCCATCGTTACGTAGTAAAAAAGCAGAAAAGCAACCACACTCATAAGCATAATATTAACCCACACAACCGTATCTTGCTCTTTGATTGTATTCATTTGATGCTTCATGTCTTTTCTATAACTTTTCAATAATTTTCATTTTTGCTGACCTTGCTCGGGGATTACTCTTAACTTCTTGCCATTTGGGTTTTACCGTTCCCTTAACAACCCATCGAATCATCCCCTCTTTGGCCTTCTGTTTAAAAATTTCTCTGACTATTTTATCTTCGAGGCCATGGAAAGATATTACAATCAGCCTCCCGCCTTTGTTCAGAATATCAATCGCAGATAATATCCCCTCCTCAATATTTTCAAGTTCATTATTAACGGCTATTCGGATAGCCTGAAAAGTCTTTGTAGCCGGATGTATTTTCTGTCTTTTGTACCAAGCTGGCGTCGCCTCAAGAATCACTTCCACCAACTCGCTCGTTGAGTTCAGTGGATTTATCTTTCTCCTATTAACTATTGCTTTTGCGATCTTGAGAGCAAATTTTTCTTCCCCATATTTACTCAAAATATCTGCCAGCTCCTTCAGATTTGAACCATTTATAATATTAGCTGCGTTAAGCGTCTGAACTTTCGGATTAAACCTCATATCCAGCGGCTGATCCCTCATGAATGAAAAACCCTTTCCGCTTCTTTCGTAATGCCAGGAAGAAACTCCGAGATCAAACAAGATTCCATCCGGCAGAAAATCACGATTCTCAGCAATTGTTTTTAAACGGACATAACTGTCGTTCACCGATATGACTTCGCCCGCGATACTGTTGGACTGAAAATCTTGAAAAATATCCGGATCCAGTTCTATCCCCAAAATTTTAACATCGGGATATTTTTCAAGAATTCCACCGGTATGGCCGCCGCCGTTTAAAGTAGCGTCGATTATTTTTGAACCCGGCTTGATATTCAAATACTCAATTACCTCGTCCAGCATTACAGATTTATGAACCATCATAAATTACCACTTACAATTTGCCAATAATTTGCCATTTAGTCATTGGGTTATTTTCTGAATGAAATTGATAAATGAATCAATGATAAATCAATGGAAATTGGAAAATGATAAATGTTAAATAATTTTTATATAATTCCCAATTCGCCCAGCTTCTCAGCGATATTGTCAGAATTCTTCTCCAAATCTGATTTGTATGAATTCCAACGCTCTTCATCCCATATCTCTAAACGATTGAAAAGTCCGGCTACAACAACTGATTTATTTAAATGAGCATACTCTTTCAGGACATCCGGTATCAGTATCCTCCCCAGCGAATCAAACTCGACCTCAACTGCTCCCGATAAAAATAACCGGCTGAATGATCTGGTATCTTTCTTGGCCATCGATAACCCGGCCAGCATTTCAGCAAACGGCTTCCAGGATTGTGAAGAAAAAACAAACAAGCAATTATCAAGCCCTCGGGTAAGCACCGCTCCATCGCCCAATTCTTTTCTGAATTTCGAAGGTATCGACAGTCGTTTCTTGGGATCCAAGTTGTGCTTGTATTCGCCTATAAGCATGAGAGAGGAGGATATAACGGATAAATGGGGATTTATCATCCCATTCATTTATCCACAGGTTTACTTCATTTTTAACACTTCTATCCACAATTTAACACTATATCCACATTATATATCCCCAACCCTCCACTAAGCAATAGGAATTGTGCATAACTCA
>Ga0209541_10010097_pt1 | contig 15135 bp, 11 predicted proteins | sample RifCSPlowO2_01_FD_184027 | JGI IMG/M metagenome (GOLD analysis project Ga0209541, IMG submission 184027) | Groundwater microbial communities from Rifle, Colorado - Rifle CSP2_plank lowO2_0.1 (SPAdes) (version 2) | ecosystem: Environmental > Aquatic > Deep subsurface > Groundwater | place...
TAGTTTCTGAATACCGCCGGTCTCTGACCGGCGGTCGTTTATACAGGGATAATCAAAGTTGTCTATAATAGCGAATCTCGTTAATTGCTCAAATGGGTTTCATACCCAGCAGCTCTGCTGCGGTTGGATTTTTTATTATCAAACATTTGCGAGATTCGCTAAATAGCAGATTGCAAGCGAAAAGTTTTGTTATTTTTGCAATCTGCTATAATCACGGTTCAGCAATCACATCTCTTCCAGTCGCTTGATGCGTTCCTCTATCGGGGGGTGAGTTGAGAACAGGCCCATGACAAAACCGCGCTTCTCGCGGAATGGCGTAGAGATGAACAAGTGAGCTGTAGAGCGGTTTGCATGGTCAATCAGTGGGTCAGGGTCATTGGCGATTTTCTTTAACGCTGCTGCAAGGCCTGGCGGGTAGCGCGTCAGCACTGCAGCGCTGGCATCTGCAGTGAATTCGCGGCGCCTGCTAATCGCAAGTTTGATAAGCTCGCCTATAAGCGGCGCCAGAATGGCGAGTGCAATGCCTGCAACAATAAGGATGACCTGAAGCTGGCCGCTTGAGCGGGAATTGTTGCTCTTGTGCCTGCTCCCTCCCCACACGAATGTTCGAAGGAGGAAATCGCCCAGCAGGACAACAACGCCGACCAGCACAGCCGTCATCATCATAAAGCGGATATCATAATTCTTCACATGCGACATTTCGTGGGCAACAACGCCTTCGAGTTCGTGGCGATTTAGCGCCTTGAGGAGGCCGGTAGTGACAGTGATGGATGCGTGCTTCGGGTCGCGTCCTGTAGCAAAAGCATTCATGGCCGTGTCATCAATGACATATGCCTTAGGCACCGGAATGTCGCCAGCAATGGCCAGCCCTTCCAGGGTGTGGTAAAGGTACGGGTGCTCCTGTTTCGTGACCGGCTTGGCGCTGGAGATGCCAAGCAGCATCCGATCGCCGGAAAAAAACATAATTAGCGAGTAGGACAGTGAAAAAATTACCGAGATGGCCAAGCCAAAATAGGCATTGCCGTAGGCAATTCCTATGGCGGCGCCAAGCGCGCCAATGACCAGGATGAACACGCATATCAATAGCACTGACTTCAGCTTGTTGCTCGCAACTTCATTGAACATCTGCCTCATCATTGCTCACCTTGAACGCAAGAAAGAACTAAAACTGTACCTTGACATTTTTGCGCTCGGCTTCGGCTGCCTCGAACAACTCTTCCTTTTTGAAGCCAAACATCTTCGCAAACGCGTTATTTGGGAAGGTTTCCAGGCTGTTGTCGTACGCTGTGACCATGTCGTTGTAATGCTGCCTTGCGTATGCAATCTTGCTCTCGGTTCCTGTCAATTCCTCCTGCAATTGCAAAAAGTTCTGGTTTGCCTGCAGTTTAGGGTAGTTTTCCGAGACTGCAAAGAGTGATTTCAGCGTTTCCGAAAGCATATTGGACGCTTTCGACTTCGCGCCTACCGTCTCGGCAGCAAGGACCGCTGAACGGGCCTTGGTGATGTTCTCAAGCACAGACTGCTCGTGTTTGAGGTAGCCCTTCACGGTTTCGATGAGATTCGGAATAAGGTCGTTTCTTCTCTTTAGCTGGACATCAATCTGGGAAAACGCGTTTTTTACCTGGTTTCTGTTCCTAATCAAGCCGTTATAAATGAAAATGATTAGCAGGATGACAACGCTGGCGGCAATTGCAGCTATGGTTAAGGCATTCATGGAAATGGTTAAGCACAAGGTGCTATATAAACATTTGTGTCGTTTCGTATTGTTCAACCTGTAGATGTTATATCTGACTGTTAAGCGGCGGGTGTTCTGGTATGGAGGGCTCAAACCGACAAAAACAACTTTTTCTCAAAGTCTAACAGTCCAAAAATTCTTCTTTTTGAAGCCTGTAATTGCAACTCTTATTCGAAGCCTAGTCTCAAGCCCAGTCTCTGAAATGAAGACTGGACGGGATAAAATAAATTTCAAAAAAAGCAAGTAGACGGGTCACTATAAACAACTATCAAATTGAAGCGAGCCCTCTTACGAACCCTCTGAAATCAAATCAATGACTAGAACCAAAGTGAGACCGACAGGCAAACCAACAGGCAAGATTTGAGGTTTTAGTCAGCTAAACCTATTTTTCAAGATTTCATTTTTAATTAGTGGCATAATTGGTTTGGAGCCTGTAGTGAAGCCTGTAGTGGAAAAATGAGAGTTGGTGCAATGGACATAACATTTGAGAGTGACACTCTTCGACGATAAGATGTTTCAAAGTCCAGTCTACAAAAAAAGTAGGTGGCTGAAATCAAATTTGTCCAGTATTAAAAGTCCATTGTTAGAATTTCTAAGAAAAAATCTGTCCACTGCTTGTTTTTTGAGAATTTGCTTGACAAGTCCGACCTATTTTCAAACGTAAATCAGCCTATAGACTTGACATGAGTCTAGTGATTTACACTAACCTCGTTTGACTTTCTGGCACTGGACTTTGCATGCTTTAGTTAGAAGTTCTTTCCAATCTGCTTTTTGGTCTATCTTTGCTTTTTGTGCAGGAGTCATTCCAATCTTTGAATGCTTTCGTACAAAGTTGTAGTAAGTTTGAAAGTTCTCTGCATATTGCTTTTGATTTCCTTTGAATCCTCGCATTACTTTATCTCTTTGCCTGAATGTTTCGTGGAATCTTTCAATTTTATTGTTGTTTCCCGATTTCTGTCTTAATGAGACATAACGATTGGAGTGAACCCCTAAAAATAGACAAGTAGATAACGTAATTTGTCTTTGAAACCAAATATGGAGGGGATACACTCATGAAACGCCAATTTACAGCAGATTTCAAAAGAAGCATTGTATTGGAGCTAGAAGGCAAGACTCTCACGGAAGTATGCAGAGAACATTCCTTGCATCCCTCAACCGTGAGCAGTTGGCGCAGCAATTATGAACAGAACCCGCAAGAAGCATTCAAAGGTCATGGTAACCTCTGGAAGCCTGAAGCAAAAATTGCTCAGCTTGAACGCATCATCGGTGCGCTCCATGTAGAGAATGAGTTCTTAAAAAAACTTTAAGTTTACTCCAGGAAAGACAAGCCGAAGATCAGCGCGTGAAAAGAGGTACAAAATGATTCAAGACAGCACTCTTCCCATCAGTTCTACCTGTGCAGTTCTTGACATTAAACGAAGCTCTTACTACGCGTGGAAGAATCGTGAGCAGCCCACAAGTTCGGATTTGATTAGTTCAATCCATCAAATCGCACTGGAATTTCCAGGCTATGGCTATCGCCGGATCACGGCAGCGTTGAAGAGGCAAGGCAAGCTCATCAACCACAAACGCGTGCTGAAGCTAATGAGAGAAGAACACATTGTTTGCAAGCGTAAAAGCTTCAAACCACAGACAACAAACAGCAACCATAGCGAGCCACTCTACCCCAATCTGACAAGCAACCTGGCCATAACAGGGCTAAATCAGTTCTGGGTTGCAGATATTACCTACATTCTTCTTGCAGTATGGTGGGCGTATCTTGCCGCTATTATTGACCGTTTCAGCAGAAAATGTGTAGGCTGGGCATTGAGCAGACGTATTGATACGAGCCTGTGCGAAGATGCCCTGGATATGGCAATTACCAAGCGCCAAGCGCTTGGCATAAACGGGTTGATTCATCACTCTGATAGAGGTGTTCAGTACGCCTCGCACGCATACGTCAATCGTCTACAATCGGCAGGCATTAAGATTAGTATGACGCAGACTGGCAACCCACGAGAGAACGCATTTGCTGAAACTTTCTTCAAGACATTAAAAGTTGAAGAAGTTTACTTGCGTGAATACCAGAACTTTGAAGAGGCTCATCGCAACCTCAAGCAGTTTATTGAAGATGTCTATAATGCTAAAAGACTACATTCAAGCATTGGCTACCAACCACCTGATGAGCTGGAAGCGGAGGTTTTAAATATTCGCTTACTTACTGTCTAAAAATAAGGGTTCACTCCAGATAGGTATGCGATTATTCATGTTATTGCCTATAGAGAACTTTGAATAACCCCATCATTTATGATTTTTGTTCAAAGTTCTCTTAGACAACTTTGCTATAGAACAGGGATAATCAAAGTTGTTTATATTTGCAATTTCTTTGCTTGGTGTCAAGTTCGTAATTCAGAAGAACTCGCCCAGCCCTTTCTGCTTTCTCTCTGCCGCCGTTTCAGCCGCTTCTTTTCTTCCGTTGCCATTCAGCACAGGCTTGCCGTACACCCCGTCATAACCGGGCTCAACATTTATCCTGCCCTCGCGATTTTTCATTATTGCGGCTGCCAGCCTTTCATCCACAATCTTTTTCAGTTCATTCTCTTCAGTATCCAGCATAACGTTGAATTCGCTGCCGAACTTTTCAATGAGCTGGTTGTAAATCTGCCACGTTTTCTTACTCGCAACAGGAAACCCGTTCAATTCAGAAATGATTTCAGACAAGGGAATCAACGATTTGAACGGCACGGCGTCCTTTTTCACAAACCCTTCGGGCCGGTCATTTGCCGCAAGCTCCTCCACTCTGTTCAAGACTCCAATTGTCATCTTGCTTCCGCACTTGGGGCATATGCTCTTGTGCTTTGCAGATTCCTGCGGGCTCATCACTACATTGCAAAGCCTGTGCCCGTCAAAGTGGTATTTCCCATAGCCTGGGTCAACCTCTATTGTCTCGGCAAGTCCTTTTCTTTCACATATTGCAGCAAGGACGTTTTTGTAATTCAATTCATCCAATTCAAGCACGTTCGCCTCTCTCCCCATTCTCCATGGCCAGTAGCTGTGGCAATCTGAGTTTGATGTCAGGGTTATTCCATCCAGCCAGGGTATGCGCCAGTTCATCGCAGGGTTTGAGCTCATCCCCGTCTCAATTGCGCGTATGTGCCTTGTCTTGTCTCCAAAGCATTCCTTTAGCGAGTCAAAGCCGGATTCTGAGCCGAATATGCCAAACCACGGTGTCCAGGCGTGCGCCGGTATGAGCTCGATATCAGGGCTTATCGAAAGCAGGTTGTCAAGCAGCTCTATGCTGCTCATTCCGAATATCGGCCTTCCGTCGTAGTCCACCCTGCCTTTCTTTAGAAGAAACTCTGTTATCTGCCCAACAACTTCGCCACTTGGCGCCAGTATGATGTAATGAATCCTTCTGCCCTTGCCATTTTGCGTGTATGCCAGCGAAAGTTCTGTCTGCAATATGAATGGAAACCCGGTGCTGCTGTAGAGAATCCCATTTTCGTTTTCGCGCAACTTGCTTTTTATTTCCTGAACCCATTTTGGGTGGGTGAAGTCGCCTGTCCCTAGAAGCCCGATGCCTTTGATACGCGCGTATTTTTCAAGGTTTTCAAGGCTCAGATCCTTGCTGCATGCCCTGCTGTGGCTGCTGTGGATGTGCATGTCGGCTATGACTTTCATCCTCGTTTGTGGCTGCCGCGACTTATTTAAAGTTTATCCATTCAGAAAATCTTTCATTCTCGTCTGAAATCCTCATCGTCGTGCTGGCGCGTGGAAATGGAAAGCGTTTAATGCCGGATTCCGTTTCAGTTTATGTTGTTCGACCCGTATCTTTCGCCTTTTAAGGGAAATTTCCTGTCCCCTGGCTGTGGCTGCGTTTTCTTTTCCTTTGCGCATTCGTCCCACATTCCGGCCTTCGCTGCCTTGGCATTATTTTCAAGTTTCTTGTAGTTCTCAACCGTGGTTGTCAGGGAGGGGTATGTCTTGGCGTGGCCGCTTGTTATGAGCTGCTCGTTGACGGTCATGTTTGTCTCCAGGACGGTCACATACCTCAGCAGCCGCCCATACTTGTCCTTGTCGTCTTTTTGGATTTTGTCCTTTTCAAGCAGGACGTGCTTGTTGTGCGCCAGTTCTTTAAGCATGGCTGTTGCCTGCTGGCTGAAGCATTCTGCCTTCTCGCGGGGGCTTGTCTCGGGCGCGTCTATGCCGAGCAGCCGCACTTTCTCCTTCTTTCCGCCAACTCCGTAATAAACGGTGAGGGTGTCCCCGTCAAGGACATTTGCCACCCTCCGGTAGGTTTTTCCGTCTATTATCCTTGGCGCTATTTGTATGTTTGTGCTTTGGACGCTTATCGTTCCGTGGCAGTGGTATTCGTTCTTCAGCAGGTCGTACTGCTCACACTCGGAAGTGCACTTGTGGCAGCCAAACCTGTCTTTTTTCTCCTGGCTTGCTTCAGATGCAACCGAGAATAGCAGGAAGAGCGAAATCAATATTGCCGTTCCTGCGGTTGCGTTTCTCACGATTCTGCCTCTTTTTTGGCTTCATAGCCTTGCTTTGGATATTTAAACGTATCCAAAATTTCGCGCTTTGTCGTATCCTGATGATATTTGACCTTGATGGTTTAATTTGTTTCATGTTTATTAAACCTCTGCTTTTAACTTTCTGACGAATGCCTGTGCTGGTGTTTCCAGCACGTCGAAGCATAAGCTTCAATGTGGTCGCACTTCGTTGTACCAGCCAAGGAATTCCTCTTTGGTCGAAAATGCTCTTCTGTGTCTATCATAAGTTTCGAACTACCGTTCTACTTTGCCGTTGCCCTGTGGGTGTTTAATTCTGCAAAGTATCTGCCGTATGCCCCGGCTTTCGAGGAATGCTTTAAACCTCGAATTACCATCAGTTATGTTAGCAACGAACTGGGCACTGTGGTCTGAAATACATTGCTTGATACTGCCATGCTTCAAGGCTTCTTCCATGCCTTGAATTGAAGCATCCGTCGTTGCACTGCCACATTCCAGCAGTGCCAGGATTTTCCTGCTGGCATCATCAATGACAGCAAAAACGTACGTTTTGCCATCATAATGCCAGTCAATATGCACCGCAGTCAAGCTGTGCCTACGCTCATACCGTACCCAAGCTTTCTTCCTTACGTCTTTCTTTGCTTTCCGCTTGGCAAAGCCAAGCGTAAGCATTATCTTGTGAATCCAGTTATGACCGATACGCTTGCCATAATCCCGCTCAATGAACCGTTCAAGAGTGTCTGCCGACACCCCGTATTTAACCCAAGCTACCCTTACAAGGCTTACTTCCCAATCCTCAACAGGTTTACTTGGACGACCAACATCCTTTCCAATCGCCGGAATCTCACCTGTTTGATTGTAGATATTCCAAACCTGGTAAACTCTCTGCTTAGTAATCCCACCAATCTTCCTTGCCTGATACTTGGACTCACCGTCATTTAACACCCTTAAAGTCTCAACCAGCTTAGCTCGTGTAAGTTTCATACCTCCAGTTTCTGCACCGAGGTAAAATAATTTCGGGATAACACAGTTTGGCGTTATCGAAAGTTTTATATTGCTTCATTGGGTGAGAGTTTCTCATGCGATTCGGTGTGCTTGCTGTTGCCATTATTGTTGCCATTTTAGCAGTTGGCTGCCTGGAAGCCGGGCAAAACGGCTATCCGCAACAATCTGGTGTTGAAACTGGGTTGCAGTCTTCCCGGGCGCCATCACTGCCGCCATCTTCTCAGTTAAATGATGCTCAACCTCCAGCAGATCCCGAAAAGGCAAAGCTCGGGTTAGCTCCCTGCGGGAACAGAAAGGAATTATTTTCAATGCCCCCGACTGATATGGAAAAAGTTGTCACCATGACACCTGTTGGGATGATGTCCCCACCAAGCCACGTTTTCCCAGCGCCGCACATGTACTTTTTCCCTTTGGACTTCAAGAGCCCTGAAGATGTTGAAATTCCTATTTATGCTTCGGGTAATATGACCCTCACCCAGATTGGCTTGCGCCACTATAACACGCTGGGGCAGTATGAAAACTACATAGATTATACGCTTGTTTTCTCGCCTTGCACCGGGTTTGACTTGTATTTCCATCACCTTCGCAGCCTGACTTACCCTCCGTTCATTGAGGCTGCGGGTGAGATACTTAAGAAATGCAGTTTCGGCGCGGACAACAATGAGGATTATTGCTCTGGCGAAGTAAGCATCCCGATTGAGGCAGGCAGGCAGTTTGCAACAGCTGGTGACTTGAAGGCTGGCGTGTGGGGCTTTGACCTGGGCGCCAGGGATTACAGACTTGAGGGCGGCACTGATTTTGCTAACCCTTCCAGGCATTGCGATAGGCAGGGGAATGTTTTTGACCGCTGCTATGTTGTTTGCCCATTTGATTATTTTACCGCTGATATCCTGGGCGAATTGAAATTTAGCGGCAGCTTTGGTAGCGCAGGTGGGTTGGGCTGCGGCGGCGACCTTTATTTTGACGTTGAAGGCACTGCGCAGGGTTATTGGTTCAAGAAAGGCAGTGCAAAAACAGTCTTTTGGGAGTCTGACAATATTTACCTGGGGCCCGATAATCTGAACCCTTCGGTAAGTGCGATTTCCACTGGGACTGCTGTCCCTGGGCTGGAGTCTGGGCTTTATGAGTTCGAGCCACAGTCCGTTGGAATGGTCAATCGCGATTTTAAGCAGGTTTCGAATGATGGTCAGGTCTACTGTTATGAGACGTCCAGTGGGCAGCAGCAGGGTAATGCGGCAATCCTTGTTGAAATCACATCATCAGCAACACTCCGCGTTGGAAAGCATTCTTCAAGAAGCTGCGGGGCTGGCCCATGGCCCTTTGGCGCTTACCAGGATTTTGAGCGGTGAAATGATGTTCATCCAGATTAGGAAGCAGCTGCGCTCCCTGGCTAACATCCAGAAGGCAGGGCAGTCCTTGCCAGGCTGGCAAAGTCAGGTAATTTGTGGGAGCGCCGCATTTCCCTTGTCGCCACGTGCGCTTTCATCAGGAAAGGCAGCGTTGGTTTGGCTTTCGGAATAGCAAGTTTATTGCTTTTGCTGATAGGTCGGACCTTATAGTAAATGGCAGAAATTATGGAATTTTAAATAAGTCCGTTTGCTACCCGAACCAGGCCTCCAGCTTCTTCTGCGTCTTTTCAGCTGCTAGCTCCTCGCTGTTGTAGCCGAATATCCTGAAGATTGTTTCTATCGCTGGGATTATTTGGTTATTGATGTAATATTCCGGGTCGTATTCGCCTTCCTTTACCTCTTCAGGCAGCTTCACCCTGTCCCTTATCCTCTCGCTTCCCTGCACCACAATATACCTTATTATTGCGCCCGGGCCGGCTGGCATGCCCTTTTCCTTCATCCTTTGCGCGGCTGCCACATGCGGCCCGTATGAGTCGTAGCTTCCTATTTCTTTTTTAAGCTGGGTTGTTATGATGATTTTCTCAGCAGGCAATTTTCTCATGCGCGTGTCATTGATTACTCCTTTTGCATATTCAAATGCGCCTCTCGGATTGTTTTCCTTGAGGATTGTTTGCAGCACCCTTTCCTGGGTTTCTTTTGCAACTACGGAAAGGTTTCTCCTTACAGTCTCGAATCCCCTTATCTTCATCTTCCCGTCTTCCCTTATTAGCGCGTATTTTTTCTTGGCGCCCAGCCCTGTTATTTTCGTGCCTACAAAGATGCCTGCCGGGTAGAACCCTTCGTAGTCAAGTTCCATCATTCCTGGGAGGTGCTTGTTGACTTCGGCGACGAATGCTTGCACATCTTCCTTTGTTTTGCTGTCAAGGGAGAGGAATATTGAGTCAGTGTTATGCACTAAAATCATTCCTTCAGCATCAACAAAATTGTGGGCATCCTGGACCTCCACGTCATAAACGTATTTTTCATTCGGCAGTTCTTTGATGCTTCGTATCTCTGCGAGACAAAAGTTACCCATTGATTCTTTGCTCGACTGAAATCGCAGCGTCTGAATCTTCGGCTTATCTTCCCTGTAGCGCCAGGAGACATGTTTTATTTCCTTTCTCCATGCATTGGCGCCTCCAGACAATGTCTTTAGAAGGAAGCCAAGCCCCATAGCGAGTTGCCTGCTTTTTGTTGAGAACCTGATAAAGTGTGTGGCATACCTCTTGTCTTTCTTGCTGTTGCTATCCCCGTCAAGGTATCCCTTGAGGAAGGCGCACCGCAGCGGTTCTTCTGCCGTCATGATAAACCACGGGACCTTTTTGAATTCACTCCTCTTTCCGGCATCAAAGCCGAATTGGAATAAGGCCACTATGGCTTTGCACTGGACCCTGTAGTAATACATCTTCTTTCGTATTCGTTTGTCATAATCCTCAATGATGGCTGTCGATGCGCTTGTTTTAGTGTCAAGTATGGCCTTCACGCGCTCAATCAGCGCCCTGTTTTGGCCGTCAAATGATAGAAAGTATTTTCTTCCGCTCTTCGTAACTACATCAGTTACCGAGCCTTCCGCGCAATAAAATCCTAAAAGCCATGCGAGGTCATCATCAAGGTTCCAGTAACGGGGGATTTTCCTTCCACGCGCGTTTTTTGTCCCGACCCAGCTAAAAAGTGAATCCGGGCTCACGTTTTGCCGGCGTTCAGCATGCTTCAGGAAGACATGGTTCGAGAGGCTGACCCTTTTTTTGCAGTATGGGCACAGTCCTTTCTCATTTTGGAACTGCAGATTATCAGAGTATAACAGCAATTCCTTCCCATAAGCTCCCATGTCAAGCCTCGCTATGTCAAGGATATGGCCGCTTGCATACGTTGAGGTGACTTGAGGGTTTGTCAGCGAAATGAGATTATCGCCCTTTTTGAGAGTTTTTGCATCTGCGAGGATTATGCCTTTCGCAGCATCATAAGAGTAAACGGAATGCTGTGGTGTGACTACGGTCGTTCCGTATTTTGTTTCAAGGCGGAGCAGTTTGCCATCATATCTGTGGCGGATAGCCCGGACTATGGGCCTGAAGACAACATTGTTGTTCTTGTCCATGCATAGTGTTGAAATGTCCTCGCCATTTTGGTGTTTATGGTAAAGTTCGCCTATTGCTGCTAGCCGGACATCGCCGTTTCTTAACTTTACAATAAGCTGCCGGTCATATGGCAGGCTGTCGCCATAAAGCACCCTGAATCCGCTGCTTTTTGCCTGGTCTATGACGCCTTGGATGTGGTTTCTCCCGAATGCGGTTATTGCCTTTGCGCATTCAAGGCTGTACCATCTTGCCCCAAAAAACCCGAAGTATCCGTACATGGAGTTCGCTATTGTCTTGAGCGCCATCTGTCTTGCGTTGAGCGTCTTGTCTGCCCCGGTTGCCTTGATTATTTCCTTGACTCTCATCCTTCTTTTTATTACCTCATCAATGACTGTTGGTATGAACCCTCTTCTTTTTGTGCAGAACCAGATTGCATCATCACCTGGCTTGTTCTGAGCTGAATTCCTGCAGCAGTCACAGTTCAATGTGTCGGGTGATACATTGTGTGCTGATATTATGGTTGGGTAAAGGCTCATGAAGTCAAACACCACTATGTCCTTATGCAGGCCTGGTGTTGGCTCGTATACAAAGCCTCCGGTGTAGCTGGTAACTCGTCTTTGGCTTTCTTCCTTGCTGTCTGGCCGGTTTGGAACGAGCTCATTGAATTCCCTGGCCTGCCTTATCAGGTACCACTCGACCAGCTGCGAGTAGCTCATCCTGCTGATGTCAAAGAGCGGCATGCCTATCGTCCTTGCCAGCTCGGTTATATTGGGCAGTAGTTTCTTGCATAGGTTGAATGTCAGTTGCGCATCCTGCATGTTGTAGGCGCAGTATGTTTCCAGTTCGCTGCCGTGGTGGTTGTCCCATGCAATATAGAGCTTGTCTATGTCGACTTGGTCTTTTGATTCGTTTAGCAGTTCTTTTGCCACGGACGACAGGTCATATACGGTAGTTTGGAGGGAGCTGAACATTACCTTCCTTACGAATTTGAAAACGTCAATGTGGACTATCCCTGTGATTTCTATTGACGTGTTGGCTGCTGTTTTGCTTACCTTCGGCTGTGAGCCGTCAACACCGAGGTCAAGCTTCATCCGGTACTTGTCTGCCCTTGCCTTTATATATGGCAAATCAAAGACATCTGAGAAGTACCCTGCAAGTATGTCTGGCTCGTAGCTTTGGATGTAGTGCTTTATCTTTTCAAGCAATTCCAGCTCGCTGTCGACAAATTCTATGTAGTCATGCTTTGTGGGGAATTTCTTCCATGTCAGAACCTTCCTGAAGCCTTCGCCGCACAGGGCTGCCATGATTATTGGATGCTTCTCAGGCAGCATCGTCTTGCCAAGCGGATTGTGCGTTTCTATGTCAATCGCGAGTATTTTCAGGTCGCAGATATCATCGCTTGCTTGCTGGAGCATCAGGATATCGTAAGCCGGGACTTTTCCGCTTCCTTCTGCATTCGCAGCCTCGGCTTTGTGCAGTGCCAGCGGCATCACTCTTTTGTCTATAAGGAATCGTTTGGTGAACGGTATGTCTGCCTCGAGCACTGTGCCGAACGCCTTTGCTTTCTCCCTCAACTGGGGGACGGCGGCAGGGATGTTCACGGTTACTTTCACCGCCTTTGCCTCCTTGCCAAGATATTGCTTTGTTTGTACACCTGTCCCGGTAACCCTGAATTCTGGGATGTCGGCCTTTAGCTGCAGCAGTTGTTGTGCAGCGGCCTCGGAATCAGCGAATGGGATCACCCAGAAGTATGGCTCAAATCCTGCGTATTTTACGGCTATCCGCTTTTTTTCCGTGTTCCTTCCATAAATTTCTATGACCGGTCCATTGTCCTGCGTCTTGTAAGTTGTATCAAGCGGGTAAAAATCCAGTGCTGTCATCTTACGCTCCCCGTCGTGAAGTAAGCCGGGGCTTATAAAATGTTTGCGGTTGCCCCATGCTCTGGAGAAAATTTTTATACTCCTGTTTTTCCACGTTTTTGCATGGGGAATGATATTAATTCAGAGGCTCTTGAGCTTCACGCCAGCAGGAAGGGCAAGATTGAAGTTAAGAGCAAGGTTGAAGTCAAGGACAGGAAAGGCCTCTCGCTGGTATATACGCCAGGCGTTGCTGCTGTTTCTTCAGCCATTGGCAGCGATGGCGAATTGGCATATAAATATACGATTAAGCAGAATAGCATTGCAGTGGTAAGCGACGGCTCTGCGGTCCTGGGCCTTGGAAATATTGGTGCAAAGGGTGCCATTCCGGTAATGGAAGGCAAGTGCGTTCTGTTCAAGGAGCTTGCCGGGATTGATGCATTTCCATTGTGCATTGAGGCGCATACACCTGACGAAATCGTGGCTGCTGTCAAGGCCATTTCTCCGGTTTTTGGCGGCATAAACCTCGAGGATATTGCCGCTCCCAAGTGCTTTGAGATTGAGGCGCGGCTCAGGAAGGAGCTCGATATTCCTGTGATGCATGATGACCAGCATGCAACTGCGGTTGTTGTCCTTGCCGGGCTCATTAACGCGCTGAAGGTCGTTGGCAAGAGGCAGGATGATGTTGTTGTAGTCATAAGCGGAGCAGGTGCAGCGGGCATTGCAACGGCCAATATGATAAGGGCTTTTGGAGTTAAGGACATCGTGATGGTTGACACTACCGGGGCCATATACTCTGGAAGGGGCGAGGGCATGAACCCGGTGAAAGATGAAATTGCCGCTGTCACTAATAAAGGCGGAAAAAGGGGCGGGCTTGCAAAAGTCGTCGTAGGCGCTGACGTTTTTATTGGCCTCTCAAAGCCTGGAGTTCTGACAAGCGAAATGGTGCGTTCAATGGCTTCAAAGCCGGTCATTTTTGCAATGGCCAATCCTGTGCCCGAGATAATGCCCGGCGAGGCCCTTGCGGGCGGCGCTGCCGTTGTGGCAACAGGCCGCTCGGATTTCCCGAATCAGGTTAACAACTCACTTGCTTTTCCCGGCATATTCAGGGGTGCTCTTGACTGTCGGGCGAGCGGGATAAACGAGCAAATGAAGGTTGCTGCTGCCATGACGATTGCTTCCCTGGTTGATTTCCCGGTGGCTGATAAGATTATGCCTGAGCCCCTTGACCCGGCAATAGTCCCTGCCGTTGCCAGGGCCGTAGTTGAAGCGGCAAGGAAAAGCGGAGTCGCCAGGAAGTGACTGCGAGGGGTTTTTAGTGGCTTGCGTGAAGGTTTGCCCGAAATGCGGCGGTGAGAACGTGAAGACTGACCCGACCAACCAAAAGGCCGCAGCCGGGTTCTCTACGCATTCCTATCTTTGCATGGATTGCGGCTTTTCGGGCAGCTTTTTCCCCGAAATTGAGAAGACTGGAAAGGTATAAAAATGCAAAGGGCATTTGCGCTTTGACTGAAGGTTGGCTTGCTGTTGTTTGCGGTTTTGGCACTGCTTTTGGCCGGGTGCTCACCGCAAAGCAATGTATAGGCACGGACATTAATTTACATATTAGTTAACCGTGCCTATATTCGGTGGATTTTACAAGTTTTATACGATTATTAAAGTCCGCCGCTATAAAAACTGCGTAAGGGGGTGATACCGTAATGCCTGCTTCAAATGTATTGGTTTCAATCAATTGGTTTGGCCACGCCAGTTTCATGTTATCTGATGGCGGCAGCCGCATTTATTATCTTGACCCTCACGAGTTCAGCAAGCTTCCCTCTTACGAAAAAGCTGATGTCATTCTCATCACCCACGCCCATTTTGACCACTGTGATCCTGATGTGGTTAAGAAAATCCTGAAGCCTGGTACTGTTATTGCCGTTCCCGCCGGCTGCAGGGAGAAGCTGAACATTACTGCAGAATTCGTTGACGTCGTTCCAAACGGCAGCTATGAAATCAAGGGCTTCAGGTTCAGGACAGTTCCAGCTTACAACACGAATCCCGAAAAGCTTCAGTTCCACCCCAAAGGCAACGGCTGGGTCGGCTATATATTTTCTGTCAACAACCAGACGATTTATCATGCCGGCGACACTGACTTCATCGAGGAAATGAAGAGCCTTGGCAAAATCAATGTTGCACTGCTTCCAATGGGTGATACTTATGTGATGGGCCCGGACGAGGCAATACGGGCTGCTAACGCAATCAAGGCAGACATGACCATCCCGATGCATTACCGCCGCTTGTTGAAGGAAAAGTATCCCGAGGCCGAGGAGAAATTCCGGGCTGGCGTGAATGGCAGGGTTGTTATTCTGGAAGAAGTTGCGTGAGGTGAGCTGTGATGGCTGTCATTAGTGCAACCAATATTAGTACAACCGGTTTCTTTGCCTGAAGTAAACCAGCGCTAGCAGTACTGCCAGTATGGATGCCGTTATCATTAGCATTATATAGATAATTCCGTAACTTATATGACATAAGTTCCAATAAAAAAGGATTTGATTGTTTCTGGTTTCCTCTGAATGCTCAACATTTTTGCTTGAACAA
>Ga0209541_10010099_pt1 | contig 15134 bp, 15 predicted proteins | sample RifCSPlowO2_01_FD_184027 | JGI IMG/M metagenome (GOLD analysis project Ga0209541, IMG submission 184027) | Groundwater microbial communities from Rifle, Colorado - Rifle CSP2_plank lowO2_0.1 (SPAdes) (version 2) | ecosystem: Environmental > Aquatic > Deep subsurface > Groundwater | place...
AAGTTATCAAAAAAGACGGTAACATCGTGTATGTATTACACCAAAGAACGACTATTTAGTCAAGATTTCGGAAAGACCTGCGCTTTTCTGATTATAGTAATCCACCCGCCAGTAGTCTGAATTTCTTACTCGTCTCCCAAATTTCCATTAACTTGTCAAAATTATTATCCGGTTCTTGCATTAAATGAGCAAGCTTATCTATCTCTATTAATTCCTCTTCTTTTAAAAGCGGGAAGTTTTTTAACGTTACACAAGAAGGATGATGCGCATAGATAATCTCATTATTCATGAGGCAATGAAAATCATAAAAAAGTTCCCAGGCGATTACGACTAATCCCTCATATCCTCCAGAGTTTCGAAAGTGGTCAGGATCAACTTTACCCTCTCTTATCCACGCCCAAGCATCGGGCGAAAAATCAAATACTCCTTTTGGCAAATCATAAGGATTAAACGACAACCCATCAAAAAGGCTGCCATCCACATCAATGGTAAACCATCTTTTTTCTTCTTTGCTCCAATATTGATTAATCCAGTGGTCAATACTTTTATCTCCGTATATACCAAAATATGGGGCAAATCCGGATCTTACCCGGGTTGGAATACCTTTGATTTTTAGAGCACACGCCATTAGTATAGCTACAAATCTGCAGGTCAATACTAATTTATTATCATCTTTCCTGGTGAGGGTTAAACCCTTACTATCTCTTCTGTAAAGCTCTACCAGCATGGCCGCTGCGGTTGGGAAATTATCATCCTCAGGTTGTCTATACCAGGGAATTTTAACTTTACGAAAAGATTTTAAGGGGGTAACATCTCCTGTAATACTCATTCCTAACTCGATTCGGTGGATAATCTGATTTCTGATTAAAAAACCGATTCTTCCAATATCATCAGGTAGACTTTTATATAATGAATCTTTATAACAACCTGGATTGGTGTAAGGACTAAACTGTAAGTAATGTTTTAGAATTTTATTAAGCATGAATTGAGTTTGATATTTATAAATAAAAAACTGCCATTATGGCAGTGAGTGCGACTCCTATTCTAATTTTCATAGATTATCTTTATTATATATCCAAAGTCAAAGTAGAAGGACATTAGAAATATTCCCTCCAACATGTCATTTGTGTTAATATTACTCATACAACATTCATGACGAATAACTCATCATTGCCGAATCGTTTAATAAAAGAAAATCTCATTAAAAATATTTTGATCTTGTTCTTATCTGTTATATTGTATACCCCACTTTTAAACAGTTTTCGTAACATCCAAGAAGGGGAATTAAATATCTTTTTCATTATCATCAGTTTACTACTGACCGCTGTATGTCAAGCCAATTTTTCTTTTACTTACGAGAAAAGTAGAATTGATATACTTTCTACCAGATTATTGTCGCACGTAACTACATTTATCTTTATGCTGTTGTGCGCTCTTCTATTAGAAAGCATGGTCATTACTGTGGGTATTATTTATCCGTCACTTTATACTATATCTTTTGCTTTTACTGTCTTACTTTATTTAGGGATAGCACTCTTTGATTTTTGGGATCTCCTCAGAAACGAGAATAAGGTTTAATGGAAGCGAATAAACGGAAATTAGGATAGTTAAGACAACCTTTCCTCTCCCCCTGTGGGATAGTATCTGCACAATTTAAACACCTATCTTCCAAACACCTTTTTCTCTGAAAGCCGGAATTGTTTGTCTTTTGGTAGAATTCAGAAGTGGATTCACTACTTTTTTGTCAATAAGCGTGAATATTTGCGTATTTATGCCCAAATTCACGAAAAATTAAAGAAGGTCTCGCGCAGTTTTCTTTCCTCCTTTACTTATATACCGGGGAAGAAAATCTTCCGCCGGAACAATAGATTTGTCAAAGATGATTTAAGTTGTCAGGTAAGTCATCAATTCCTCCAAATTCTTTCACAATAATTGGTTTAATTCTTTCTTTTAAATCTGTCTTTATATGCGGATAAGTCATCTCTATTTCTCCACCGATACTTTCACAATCATCTTCTACGATAATGTCCGGCATTAGTTTTTCAGCAACATCTTTATAATCTTCTCCTTGATGACGAAAATAGAGATTATTTGCATCAGGAAAACTATATTTTTTCAAAATAGTCCTTATGGCTTCAACCTCTTTTTTTATTCTGCGGGAAGTTAAGTAAAGAATTATAGCTCCTTGTTTTTTCCAACGCATAAGTTTTTCTGCAGCATGTCTAACTGGAATATAACTTGTAAAATCATAAGGACTGCCTGGTTCTGCTTCTTTAAGTGATTTTGTATCATAAGAAAGTGTTCGTGCCTCCTGTTGAATTCCTGCCTGTTTTGATTGTCTCACCGCCTCATCTCGGCTTACACCCTTGGCGTTTCTATGCATCAGAATTGTCCCTTCAGTAAAAACAAGGATTTTCATAATCATTTATGAAGAAATTATATCAGAAGTTCTAAGCGTACAATGGGTCTAATAAGGTATAGATTGTTGCGGTAATGGGCTCCCCCCTGTGGTTACCCTGAACGTAGTCGAAGTGGATCTTATCCGAACTGTTATCAAAGTTAAGTGCATGCCAATTGGAGATTAACTGGAAGTTTGGGAAATCGGTACAGTTGACTACATAACATAAATCCCCAAGAGAAAAATATTCTCTTTACATAAAACAAAGAGTGGCATGATCGACATGGCTACTTTTATCCAAGAACAGACCGGACCACATCTTTTGGCAACGAAGCTGTAGATAATAAAGCCTTACGCACGCTTCCTCCGGCTTCAGTCCCAATTTCATCGGCTGCCTTAACTGCAGTCATTACTGCTGTTTTGGCTATCTCTTCAGTATTTGCCCCAACTTCTCCGGCAGCTTCAATCGCTCCTTCAACAGAAGAAACGGCAACTTCGGCAACATCCCCACCAACTTCAGCGGCACCCTTGATTGCGCCGGAAACTACCTTTTGGGTAGCATCAACGCTGGTTATTCCAACCTCAAGAGCACCTTTAATTGCTCCAAGAGCAATATTTTTAGAACCGGTTGTTAAAGAAGAACCAGTCTGAAATACGGCAGCAATCGCTCCGGAAACAATGTCGGAAACAACTCCCGTAGCAGTAGTTGTTATCTGGCCGACATTCTTGAGGACGGTGATAACGTTGTCTTTAACTGCTGTTTGGAAAGCGACGCCAATTTCACCAGCTCCTTTAATTACGTTAACTAAAATATTTTTAGAATCTTGCGCATGTTTACTAAGCAATATAATCACCCCCCCTCTTCATGGAATTAGAATATCGTAAACAAACTTTGTCGTCAACCCATCTAAAAAATTTTGGGACTAAGGACTGACTGTCCCCAACTTGTGGTTCACACCTAGCTTGCCGAAATGCTCCCCCTAGCGCACAAACTTCGAGACTGGTTTGTTCAAATTTGTGTTTTATTACGCCATCCAACAATTAGAGGCAAAACAAAAGTCAGAACATAGTACAAATAAACGTCCAACTTGTAGTACCCATCGGCAGGCTTGAACGCTTTGACGAGGAAAAAGTAATCAAAAACAATGGCAATAAGTGTCCAGATAATTGCTAATAGCAAATAATAACGAAGCGAACCAGTTCTAATTTTTTTTAACAAAACCCAAAGTGTTAATACTATGCCAACAGGCATAATTATCCAACCAAGAAGTGATTGCGGCACAATCATAAAAAGAATTATGCCCAAAACATATCCGATCAACCAAAGTAAAAACCCCCAGCCTAATATATCCGTGAGTAATAGTTTATTCACAATATAAATATACTAAACAAGAAGTTAGTTTTCAATAAATATACTGAGCTCGAGAATCGTAACTTTAATATAACCACTAAATTAGCTTGTATCTACAAGACATTTGAAGATTTCAGGCTTGTTCAGCAAATCGGGGAGATATAGAAAAAGTTAGTTGTTATTATCAATTAGAACCTAAACTTAACTCCTAACCGCCTTGAAATTCTTTATACCCCGCAAAAAAGAAAAGAAAAAACAACATAAGTAATGTAATGAAAATAGTTATGTATAAACAGAGAAAAACTACTGCAAATGTTCTAGTTTTAAATAATTCATTATCAGATGAAAATAACGGGTCCTTAGAAGATATAAATCTGAGAACTCTCATACCATTTCTAGGGGAATTATTCCACCATAAAGAAGGTTCGCCTAATTCTTTAAATTTCTCTGGGTATTTATTTTTCAGTAAATTAAACAACTTCCTTAAGAAGAAAAAATAGAAAGCGTTTATGATGATTGCCGTAACAAACAGTATGTAAAATATTTGCATTAAGAAATTCATATTAATTTAATAATACTCTTTAGGTATATTAAGTGCCAACTGGCTCACCACCCCGCCACTTACACTGTATCAGATCTTCAATAGGGAAACGATCGCCAAGGTCAGGATACAGCTCGAAATTGCCAAAAGACTTACCAATAACCAGCCAGCAGAAACTCTCAGGGCTGTCCGGTTATAGCCAAACTTATCTATCTTTAATTGAAACAATGAAGGCAAGACCGTCAGAAAGATGTAAAAAGATAATTACTGAAAGTTTAGGGGTTTAAGTGCTAAAATGTATTTATAACGTATGAAAACATTAGCTGCAGTTAACGTTCAATACCAAGATTGTTACGTAGGTGATCAAAAAGTTGATTGTCCTAGGGCACAGACAGGAAACTTAACCCAAACCAGCGAAAAATTGGATGTTTTACCTTCAGTCACAACCTTAGACATTCGAAACGATGTTATCTTCACTTCTGTTCTTTTATTAGTTTTTCTAAGTTTCTTGCTCTTGGCGATTCTTAAAATAAAAATCTTTGGAAAAGCTCTAAGTGAGTATATAAAACCAATCTGGTATTTTATTTTAATTTCGATTCTGACTGTTTTTTGGCAATATCTTTTTGGACTGAAGATTGATGACAATTCAATGGCATTAAGAATCAGTCAGTGGGTATGGGAAGCGATGGTTCTGGCTTCGGCCTATAAACTAAGCAAAATTCCCGGTTTTAGTTACAAAAATATGTTTTTCCTTGGAATTTTGTATAGTTTTATTATCCACGGACTAAAAGTAACCATAAGATACTTTTTTTATGCGAAAACTCTTTGGTATGTGTCCGACAGATTTCTATATGGCAGCCTTTTGGTAATGCTTATTGCCGGAGTTTTAGGGTCGGTGTTTGTTTACCTTCGTAAGAGAAAATTGAGTTGACAACATTCAAGTATTTCAAGTAACATTTTATTAAATGAAGCAATTTTATAAACGTCTTAAGTTTTTAATATTTTTCATTTTTGCCATTTCTGTTTTTATGTTTCCCCGGCAAGCTCTTGCCGCTCCTTTGGGTGATATTTTTTCCTCCCCCGATTCTCTTATTGTAAGGATACAAGAAAGAATCGAATATTTCTTCGCGTTTAATACAGAACAAAAAGTTGTTGTTCTCGATAAACAAGCGGAAAGAAGGCTTACACGAGCAGAGAACCTGGTAAAAACGGGGAATGCTAATAAAACCTTATCTTTAATCAAAAATTATGAAACCCTTAAAGAAAGGCAGGGTGGTTTAATAATAGTAGCCCCCACAACAGTTCTGACTGAGGCAAAAGAACGAACCGTTCAACAACAAGCCAGAATTGAGAGTATTAAAAAGGAGATGCCTGGCGAAACAAGGAAACTAATCGAAACTGGTCAAGTAACAATCATAAAAACAATGGTAGAGAACATAGAGGCGAAAGAAGATGTAAAAGAGGTAACCGAGTTTGTTAAAGAGCTGAAAAATGTCATCGAACCGGGAAGTCTTGTTGTTTTGGAGTTTGCTCGTGAAATTGCTCCCGGTGCTTTTGAAGTAACCCCCGGCGCCCTAGAGGTTGCTCCTGGTGCTTCTCAAACTGCCCCCGGCTCTCTTGAAGCCGCACCTGGCCAAGTTGCTCCCGGTACAAAAGATGTCAAACCAGGATTGGAGACCACAGACTAAAATCCTAATATTCAGCTTTTAATCCCCAAAGCCTCAATGCTCCACTTTAACCATCCACTTCGGGAGTGGAATAGCCTGACACATCAGGAAAGTGAGAGGTTATATTAAGGACTAACTTGCTCCCCCGGGAGGACTCGAACCTCCAACCATCATCTTAACAGGATGCCGCTCTACCATTGAGCTACAGGGGAATATTGATAATTTTATTTTTAATGAACTGTCTTCCTTGATAACTTTTTAGTTGTTTTTCTCTCTTCAGAGCCTCTATCCGACTTATAAATTCTTCTTTATATATTAATTTCCACTCCCCATCAAATTTCTTTGTAAATCTGTGTTTTGTGTTTGTCGGATCATTATGTTCTTTGATCCTTCGCATATAATCCTCTGATTGCCCAATATATATCTTCTTATGCTTTTTGTTGTAAATGGCGTAGACAGTAAACACTTCACCATTATAACAGGAAGCCTCCGCCTCCGACCGGTTGGCGGATGGCGAACTACATTGATCCGCCGTTTGGCGGAACAGGGGAATGTCAACGAACAGTTGGAATTTTAGCATTAAACAAAGCAGAAATCCACCCCATTATTTTTCTATGAGTTTCTGTCTGACTAAATTTAATGGCAAATCTTCCTACATAACCCATTTTTAATCCTTTCGCCTCTCATATGCTACAATGGGTAGACTCTTTTTATGGTTTTGACCACTATCTTACTTTTGTTAATAGCAATTATTGCTATTGGGAAAGGATCTGATTGGCTCACTGATTCGCTTATTCCTCTTGCAAGAAAACTTGGTATCACTGGAACATTTGTCGGTCTAATACTGGTATCAATAGCGGTCAGCCTTCCCGAAGTACTGGTTGCTGTTTATGCCCAGATAAATGGATATTCTCTCCTGAGTTTTGGAGTAGTCTTGGGTTCGATTACCTGCAACATTGGACTGATGACTGGTCTTTCTGCTCTTGCAAAACCATTAAGAGTACAAAGTCATGTAATTCTGCGTGATGGTATTTTCTCAGTCGTTGTCCCAATTCTTGTTTTTGCCGTAGGCAGTAGTGGTCGGATAACGAGAATTGAAGGGTTGGCCTTTCTCTTCCTTTTTATTCCCTATGTAATCAATGTCTATCTTATTGAAAAACAAAGGACGGTAAAAGAAAAGGAGCAGGACTTAAAAGAGGTAGAGATTGAACTGGATTTGGCTGGGTTTGAGTTTGGGAAAATCAAATCAGGATGGCTGTCGTTTATTTTAGGATTATCTCTTCTGCTTGGTGGAGCTTACTTATTCAGTAATCAACTTATAAACCTGGTGAAAGGATTTGGAATAAATGAGCTTTTGATAGGTTTAACTATTGGAGCAATTGGTCCATCCATACCCAACATTATTACCGCTTTTCAGGCTACTCAAAAAGGAATGGGTGAGATTGCGGTGTCAGAAACATTGGGTTCAAACATCTTTACCATGCTGGTGACTCTCGGTATTCTTGCATTACTTTCACCTATTTCTATCTCTTCACAGTGGATTCGGTTTGACATACCATCGGTTCTTTTTATGAGTATCTTGTTGTTTTTCTTTATCGTGTCAAAGCAAACAATTTCAAAGATTGAAGGTGCAATTCTTCTATTTTGCTATATAGTAATCCTTTTATTGCAAATAAAAGTTATATAACTGTTGGGTTATTCCCGGGACAAAAAATGACTTCTACATCCCTTAATGAACTATCAAAAGAATTAGAATCGATTAAAGCAAGAAATAATCGCGTGGAAACGGATAAAGCCTGGGAGACAAGTTGGACAAGAAAAATCTTGTTGGCAGTTTTTACTTATCTTGCTATTGGTATATATCTGAACGCCGTTAACATTCCGAATCCTTGGTTAAACTCTATCGTCCCGGCAATAGGTTTCCTGCTTTCTACATTAACTCTCCCCTATTTCAAAAAATTTTGGATGAAATATATTTACATGAATAAAAATGGGTAGCAGTTAATCGAGGTAATCTTTAAGTTTTTTACTCCTTGAGGGATGACGAAGCTTACGAAGGGCTTTGGCTTCTATTTGCCTGATTCTCTCACGGGTGACACCAAATTCCACCCCAACTTCTTCCAGGGTTCTTGGTCTGCCATCTTCAAGCCCGAAACGTAAGATAAGCACTCTTTTTTCCCGATCAGAAAGGGTACGAAGCACCTCTTCTAAATGCTCTTTCAAAAGCTCCCTCGAGGCCGCGTCATAGGGAGTCGGCTGAGTGGTGTCCTGAATGAAATCACCCAGAAGTGAATCTTCGTCATCTCCTACAGGGGTAGCTAAACTAGTTGGTTCCTGGGAAACTTTCATTATTTCTCTGACCTTGGTAACATCTACCTGCATGGCCTCTGCCACTTCTTCAGGGGCCGGTTCACGTCCTAATTCCTGCATCAGTTTTCGGCTGATTTTTAAAAATCTATTAATGGTCTCCACCATGTGAACGGGAATTCTGATCGTTCTGGCTTGATCAGCAATGGCACGAGTAATTGCCTGTCTTATCCACCAAGTGGCATAGGTAGAAAATTTATAACCTTTTCGCCAGTCATACTTTTCCACAGCTCTGATCAAACCCTGATTCCCTTCCTGGATAAGATCAAGAAGAGAAAGCCCTCGTCCGATGTATTTTTTAGCAATAGAGACGACGAGTCTTAAATTTGACTCTATCAATTTTTGCTTTGCCCATCTCTCCCCTTTTTCATAATGTTTGGCAAGACTAATTTCATCCGCAAATTTCAGAAGCGGAGTCCTTCCGATCTCTTTCAAATACATCCGTACCGGATCAGAGATACCGCCTTCATGGATAACCGCCAAAGACTCAAGCTCTTTTTCCAGTTCACTAACTGTTTTTTGGGCTTCCTTTTCTTCCTCGTCAGAAAGGGTCTCAAAAACATCTATACCGGACTTGATAAACTGGGCATACAGTTCGTCCAATTCTGCAATTTTATCTTCCGGTTTGGGGAAAATAGTCAGGATATCTTCCTGGGTAACAAAACCGTCCTCTTTTCCTGATTTAATCAGTTCTTTGACTGTCTTGGGTGCCTTACTTTTAATCATAGGCTTATTTTACGTTGTTATTGCCTGCTTTATCAAGCTCTCCTATTTCTTTTAAAAACTTGCGTATCTCCTCGTTCAGTATTTCAATATTACCATCACTTTCGTCTATTTCTTTCTGGTGCATTTTAGTCGAAAAATCTGAGATTCTCCTTCTTAGAGATATTTTCCGGATCTCAACTGCGGTCTGATGCAAATCTTTTGCTAGTGCTTCCATATTTGACACCATCATCTTTAGATCTATCATTAAGGCTTTATCAAAACTTGGAGAAATTTCCGGTGTTAAGACGGGACTGAATGTTTTAACTACCCACTTTTTTTGTTTTTGAAAATAGGCTAAGAGCAGTTCTAATATTTTTTTAACCGGAACCATTTTCAAATCTGACAATTCAATAATCTTGAAAGCATCCTCCAAAGATTTAGCCACCTCGTCACTTTGGAGAATTATAGACAGTAAATGTTCCTCCAGAAGTTCGTCTCTTTTTTGCGGCTGTCTAGTAGCGGTCTCTTCTCCAGTTTTCTTGATCTTCCTGGGAAATTGTTTTATGGCTGTTTCGATTGATTCCTCACCCACTTCCAGTTCTTTTGCCAGTAATTTTATATAGTGAGACTGGACTATCGGATTAGTAATTTTAGAAAGATATGGAACCACTTCCTGACCGATCTTTTTTTTACCAATGGCCTCTTTTTTGTTAAATTTAACCAGGGCCGTATTTATGACGAAATCATAAACCGGTACCGCTTGCTTTATCGAATCTTTCCATAAATGGGGACTTTTTGCCACACAATCAGCCGGATCTTTACCGTATAAAAGATGAACTATCCGTACAGATAATCCGCTGTTTTCCGCTATTTCTATTCCCCGTCTTGCCGCTTCATTACCTGCCAGATCACTATCCAAAGCCAGCACCAGATTTTCGCTAAAGCGTTTTAAAAGCAGAACCTGACCTTCGGTGAGAGCTGATCCTTTAATAGCAACAACATTAGTCACTCCGCTTTGGAAAGAAGACAATAAATCAAATTCGCCTTCCACCACAACCGCCTCATTCTTTTTTTTAATCGCTTCCTTTGTTATCTCAAGTCCGTACAAGGTCATTCCTTTACTATAGATAGGCGTCTCAGAAGTATTGATATATTTTGCCCCTCGCTCTGACTCGGGGTAAACCTTTTCATCTAAAATTCTTCCTGAAAATCCGATAATATTCCCTCTTGGATCATGAAGGGCAAACATCAATCGACCCCGAAACCGGTCATAATAAGTACCCTTATCTGATTTTACTAACAAGCCTGCGGTCCAAATATCAGGCGTGGAGTAGCCTTTCTTGCTTAGAAATCGGAGGAGACTGTCCCAACTATTCGGTGCATATCCCAAAGTGAACGTCTCTACTATCTCCGGTTTTATTCCCCGCTCCTTAAGATAGTCTAGGGCAAAACGTCCTAACTGATGAGTCGTCAGCAAATATTTATAAAATTCAGAAGAGAGATGATTAATTTCATAAAGTTTTTCGCGAAGTTTGATAGTATCTGAAGGAGCATAGTTTGTTAAACTCACTCCGGTTTTTTTGGCTAAAATTTTTAACGCTTCTAAAAACTCGATTCCCTCCCATTTTTGTAAAAAGGAAATGGCATCTCCACCCTCACCACAGGCGCCAAAACAATGCCAACTGCCTCGCTCCGGAGAAACGATAAAAGAGGGTGACTTTTCGCTGTGGAAAGGGCAAAGCGCCTTAAAGTTTCTTCCCGCTTTTTTTAGGGTGATGTAATCACCTAAAAAATTCACGATATCAATTTTTGACTTAACCAGCTCTACATCTGTCATAAGAATTTTTTCGGTCAATCGTGTCTTATTTTAGCACAGTAGTAAAATGCGTCAGAAGGTAAAGATAGATATCATCTACTATTTGCCATTGACCAGAGACGACCACCGGCTTGACCTCATTAAGCTCCCAAAGGCTACCCTTGATAACTGTTCCAATCGGCTCTCTCGTATAAAGGAAAATGGATGAACTTTTGGAGTACTGCGTAACCCCCTGTGGCGGGTTATTGGAAACCGTCAAAAGATATCTAAGCGCCATCGCCCTGGTGTCACCGGTTAAAACATCCACCAGATTATAATTTTCCCTCCCCGAGGATAATATAATTCCTTCGACTTTTTTCAAGGCCTGATAATTCCAGTTATCCGGCATGGAAAAACCGTGCGATGGTTTAGGAATAACCAGAATGAGTGACCAGAAGATAAATACTCCCATGAGTAAAATAGCCAATCTTCGGGAATATTTGATCAAGCGAAGAATTATTTTAGAAACAAAGTATAAAATAAAGGGTAGCAGAGGAAGAATATAGTGGCTGCTTAAGGGAAAACTCTGTTTATGACTAGAGATGGTATTTAATATAAAAAACAAAGTCTGCGCGTTATAAAATTTGTTCCTTATCTCAAAAATTAAGATCGGCGAAAATCCGAAGACAAAACCGGAAAGCACGAACAGGGTTTCTCTTACCCTTATTTTTTTTATTAAAAAAAACGAAAACAGAGATAGAATCATCACCAAAAGAAAAGAGTAATGAAGCTGCAGTCCTATCCCCCAAAAAAAGCCAAGCAAGAACAGTAAATAATTTTTCTTTGATTTTTTTAACAGGAGCAGCAAAGCCAAACACAGCCCGCTTAGAGGAATAAGCAGGTTTGGCGTCCAAATAAATCGTGAGTAGTCTATCATCGGAGGGAAGAAAACATAAAGAGTTGAATAAACAATGCTTAAATGATAACCGTAATGCTTTCTCAAAACGCCATAAATGATAATAAGACTCATAAGCTGTAAAAATATAAAAAAATATGAGGCCGGGAGCGGATTCCACTTAAATAGAAGCATCAGGGGAAGCAAAAGATAGTATAGTAGCGCGCTGTTATAAATATACCGGCCGGATTCCGTAAAAGATAAGCCTGTAAATCCGATCAGTCTTATCTTTTTGCTTTGATATATCTCATAAGTCTCTAATAGTCCCAATCCCTGATCTGTGCTAAAGTTAAGAGAAGCTTTCAAATGATTAAGACGCAAAAATAAAAATATAAAGACAAGAGGTATCAAAAAAATATTTCGAAGAATTATTTTCCTCATCAGTGCCTATTTTATCACGATAAGAAGGGGAAAGAGCCGGAAAATCGACTAAGTAGATATATGTCGATGGCCACGGCCTTATGTCCTGCCAGTCTCTCTTTTATTTTCAAAGCGGTTTTTAATGCTGACCCGTTAAAAACAGGCTCTATTGGTATAGGTTGCACCGTCAATAAAAATGTCAAAATCAGGGTACAAAGAAGCAGTTCAAAACAAATTTTATTCAACGGAAAAAAGATTAACTTCCCTACCGTCTCAACCTTAATAAACTCATTAACCAAACAACCATTTAAGGTAGAAATTGAATCTTCTTTACCCTTGGGTTTCGGATTTGGCATCAGTTCTTCGGCAACTTTAGCTTCTGCTTTTGCCGTTTCCAAAGCCTTAAAACTTAAAAGAAGCAGAGATAAGTTAATCAGGCTTTCTCATATGGCTGAGATCTTCAATCATACCGGTCTGGGAAGCGTGGTAACTTCATCCAAGGGAGGATTTCTATTAAAAACCAAAGCAGGTATACCATCTGTAACGATCAATTTCCCTTTTGTCGGACAGAAATTGTATGCAGTTATAATTGATAAATTGACCACGCCTTCTATTCTCAATTCTAAAACTCGGCTAGCGGAAATTAACAGAGCCGCAGATGTAGCTTTAGGGATAATAAATCAAAATCTTAATTTAAGATTAAAAGACGTGATTGATGTTGCATATAATTTCAGCCTTAAAGCCGGACTATTGACTGATGAGAGAGTGGCTGCAATCATTAACCGGATTAGAAAAACAGGCGGGCACGCCACTATGGCTATTTTAGGACAGGTCGTTATTAGTGATACAATTCCGAAACTTAAAGAGAATTATAGAATTGAAGAACTAACGATAACAGATAATATTGTCACACTATGCAAATAGATCCTTCCCATCCTCGATTTAAGTCTTTGAAAATTCGTGAGAAACTGGTCTGGGGTATAAAAAAGGGCTTAACCCATCCGGCTGGTCTTCTTGCTCATGGCCGGGGAGAGGCATTTGATTATCTTCTGGGAGAAAAAACCCATGATTTTGCCAAAAAAGCAATTGAGGCAGCGGGAGCTTACCTCATTTCTGCCAAAAATCCGATCATCTCGGTCAACGGCAATACGTCTGCTTTGTGCCCAAACGAATTAGTAGGTTTGGCCAAGCTTTTAAACTGTAAAATTGAAGTCAATCTTTTCCACTACAGTAAAAAAAGGGTCGTGATAATTGAAAATTACCTTTCCAGGGTTGATTCTAAAGTCATCCTTCGTTCAAACAAATCTTCAAAAATAATCTTCCCTGATATTGCCAGTTGGAGAAAAATAATGTTAAAAGAAGGTATCGCTTCTGCTGACGTGGTCTTTGTCCCTCTTGAGGACGGGGATCGGGCAGAAGCCTTAATAAGGCTAGGTAAAAAAGTGATTACAGTCGACCTCAATCCCCTCTCCCGCACGGCCCAAACCGCCACCGTAACCATAATAGACAATCTTATTCGTTTACTGCCTCTCTTAATAAAAAAAATCAAAAAGTTGAAAATGGTTGATGCTGATAATTTGAAAAGTCTGACCATTAATTACAATAATAAAACTTGTCTCAATAACAGCTTAAAGTTAATCTCGGACCGCCTTAAAAAATCTGGATAACAGGACCTGAGAATGATATGATTTAGGTATGAGTAAACGAACTCAAAAAGTGGCTTTGGCCTTAGTCATAATTTCACTTCTGACTATCGGGGCAGTCCTGTCTTCTGGTTTACTAAAAAACCAGAAAACGACTCAAAACCAAACAGAGGGTAAAGGGTTAAACGTTTTGGGAGAGGTGGCTCAGTCCCAAATTATCCCTTCCTTATCCAGTAATATGAACAAACTTGTTGAGAATACGCTTCAAAATACAAAAGAACTAGTCAGCGAAAAAACCGTTGAAGTAAAGACAAACATCATGCAAACTCTGGAAAAAGAAGTCAACAATTTCACCCAGTCACAGGTGGAAAGCATTAAAATGCAAATTTGCCGTGAATGGGGTGTCGTTCAAATTACCCCGAGTAAGTCCCCTTAATTACGGTTAAACAGAAGTGAGAGAAGTTTTTCTATTATCGTACTGATAAAGGATTTAGAGGGTTGAATGATGTTGGGTAACTCAAAAGGCGGGACTGGAGTCGGACTGGCTCTTTTAAACTCAAGATTTTCTACATTAAATGGGGTTGGCGTATCAAATATAAAATGAGATAATCTTGGATACTCAGTCACAGTAGGTTTAACTGCAGGCGAAGACGGTGATATCGTGCTGATTGATGTTGGCCGACTTGAATGTGTAGGAGATATGATGAGAGGAGACGGGGTGATGGTGATAGTTGGCGTTATATAAACTGTAGGCGTAGGAAAGATATTATTGGTAGGAGACGGCAGAGGAACCGTTAGAGTTGGGGAATATGTAGGCGTGACTGATATCTCAGGCTGGTTTGGCGGAAGTGTCGGTATCTCTTCAAAACGTTGAGCAATAGTGGGAGTTATTACTATTCCTTGTGGATTTAATAACGGCGACTCTGTGGGAAAAACAGTCTGAGGACTGCAACATACTTTACCTATACTATTACAATCCCCAACCGATCGTAAATCCAGGTCACAATATTTTTCCAGTGTACAGTAATTAGGTATGCTGCAGAGAACGACTGAGGGAGTTGGGGTTATGGTAGAAGTCGGAGTAACTGTCAGTGTAGGTGTTGGAGTTGAAGTAAGTGTTGGAGTTGGTGTCTGTGAAACTAAAGGTGTTACGGTAACTGTAATAGAAGGATCTAGTGTAGGAGTGATCGTTGGCGTCAAGGTTGGCGTTAGTGTTGCCACCGGTGTAGGAGTAGAAGTAGAAGTTGGGATTAGCGTCGGTAAAGAAGTAGGAGTTGGGGCAATTGTAGGAGGAAAAGTAGGAGTTGCTGAAGAGGTATTCAATAATTCTGCCAGTTTAGTTTGTACTATCT
>Ga0209541_10010101_pt1 | contig 15127 bp, 13 predicted proteins | sample RifCSPlowO2_01_FD_184027 | JGI IMG/M metagenome (GOLD analysis project Ga0209541, IMG submission 184027) | Groundwater microbial communities from Rifle, Colorado - Rifle CSP2_plank lowO2_0.1 (SPAdes) (version 2) | ecosystem: Environmental > Aquatic > Deep subsurface > Groundwater | place...
GAAACAATTGCATTAGGTTTCCCTAAATTTGAACACAATTAACCTAATGATAAACCAGTGAAGGTTAATTAGAGTTTACTATATTATTATTTTCATTCAAAAAGGTTTAAAAAGCGTTCTATTTTTACGATTCCAGGAAGAACTGATAGGGCTTAACTTCAATGTCCATTCCCTTTCTCTGCCTTGTTTCCTTTACCACTTGCGCCTGCAATTCCCTTGGGAGTTTCTCATAGCCCGCATATTCCGCGGTCCATACGGCGCGCCCCTGCGTTGCGCTTCTGATTGCGGCTGAAAATCCAATAAGCTCCTTCACAGGCGCCTTTGCAATTATCAGTGCAGTGTCCCCTTCGGTGCGCATTTCATTTATTTGTGTCCTGCGAGCGCCCAATTCCTTGGCTGCGCTTCCCATATAATCCTGCGGCACATTTATTGTAAGAAGCTGCTTCGGCTCAAGCAGCAATGCATCCGCGGAAAGCATGCACGCATATATTGTGCGCGTAACCGCAGGAAGCACCTGTGCCGGTCCGCGATGAATCGCATCCTCGTGCAAATTAGCATCATCAATGTAAACCTTTATCCCTATGCAGCGCTCCTTTGCCAGCGGCCCTTCGTTCATCGCATCCATGAATCCTTGGACTACAAGCTCCTTAACCTCGTTCAAATTCTGGACTCCCCTGCTTTCATCAATAAGTATGTTGTTGTTATGAATTGCCCATGCGCTCTTTGCTTCATCCCTTGAAAATCCTATATCCATTAATTTCGGGACAATTTCCTTGTCTTTTTCCCTGACTTTCCCCTGCAGCCTCGCCTCAATAAGCTTAATCCTAATTTCCTCTTCCATGGGCTCAACACGCAGCTTGAACTTGTTGTGCTTGTTCGGGGATTTTCCCTCAAGGGTTGCAGAGCTCTTTGCAATTGTCTCCTTGTAAACTACAATTGGCGTGCTTACTTGAATTGGCACTTTATGATCCGTCTCTATCCTGTACTGCGTAATCTCCAAGTGCAGTTCCCCCATCCCTGAAAGCAGATGCTCCCCGGTTTCCTGATTGAGGGTTGCCTTTACGTTGGGGTCTTCCTTTGTAATCTGCCTTATTACTTCAATCAATTTCGGCAGGTCCTTTGTTGATTTTGGCTCTACGCTGACAGTCATTACAGGTTCAACAGTAGTCATGAAACTCTCAAATTCCTTTATTTTTGATGTTGAGATTGTTTCCCCTGCATAAACTTCCCTTATCCCCACAATGGCCGCAATATTCCCCGCGGGAATCTCATCAACAGTAATCCTTTCAGGGCCCATGTACAGGCAGACCTGCTGCACGCTCACGTCCTTCTGCATCCCTATTAGCTTTACAAGCGTTCCGCGCCTTATGGTTCCGGAATAAATCCTGCCTGTTGCAACATCCCCTGCGTGCGGGTCAACTGCAACGTCATTTACCATCATAGCAATAGGCCCTTTAGGATCACAGTTCATCATTGCCTTGCCTTCTTCGCTTTGCAGGTCTCCGGTCCATATTGTGGGAATGCGGTATTTCTGCGATACCAAGGGGGAAGGCAAATGCTTTACAACCATTCCCAGAACCGCGGAATGCAGCTTGGTTTTCTGCGCAAGCTCCTTCTGTTTCCCGTTTTTGCAGTACTCATAAACTTCCTTGAAGCCCATCTTGTTTTCCGCAATCGTGTCAGAATTCAATGCCCAATTATTGTAAGCTGAGCCGAATGTTACGCTCCCATCCTGGACGCGAACCTGCCACTTTTCCTTGAACTCATCCGCGGCGCTCCTCTTTATCAGTGCATTTACCTGCGTTATTGTTTTTATGAAGCGCTCCTGCATCTGCTGCTCTGTAAGCTGCAGTTCGTTCACAAGCCTGTCAACCTTGTTTATGAAAAGCACTGGCTTTACCTTCTCGCGCAATGCCTGCCTTATTACTGTTTCCGTCTGCGGCATTACCCCCTCAACGGAATCCACTACCAAAATTACGCCGTCAACTGCGCGCATTGCCCTTATTACTTCCCCGCCGAAATCAACATGCCCCGGGGTATCAATCAGATTAATCAGATAATCCTCGCCATTCACATTATGGACCATTGAAACATTTGCCGCATTTATTGTAATTCCGCGCTCCTGCTCCAACTCATAGTAATCCATGAACTGCTGCTTCCCGGCAAGCTCCTTGCTTATCAATCCTGCGGCGGCAACCAAATTGTCAGAAAGCGTTGTGTTGTGTATGAAAATTCCTTCAGCCAGAAAGTTGTGGTTTTCTGGAACTGTAAAATCATAAACAGTTTCTCTTTCTATTTCTTCAATATTCTCAATCTCAATAAATGCCAATTCATCAATTGATTTTGTTGCAATTCGGGATTCTTTCAAAATCATTTTCATCAAATTTTTATAAGTGCCTCTTACAGGGGCATAAACCGCATTCTCATATTTATAATAATGATGCGAAACAGCGGCTTTTGAGAGGTGCATGCTTTCCCTCAGCTTCCTGATTCCGTCGCAGGGAACGCAATCGCATACTGTGCTTCCATCAATGTTCTTGCCTATACTCATTGCTCTCTGTTGTTTTTCCACCAGGGAAAAGCCAATATTCTCATTAAAATTCCTGATTGATTCGCCCGTAATGTAAATTGCCATCTTTTTGCTGTTGAGTATGCTGGTGCAGCCAAAGCGCATCAGAAGCAGTTGCAAATCCTTGAGCATTTGCCAGCTTGCAGAGCTCAATGATACCGCCTTTCTGCTTTTTTCTACTGTGCCATCGCAGTCAAAATATCCACTAATAAACCTACTTACTAAATTGCTTGGCGAGGAAGCCAGGAATTCAGATATTCTCACATTGTGGCTCTTTTTCTTTAACGGATAATCAAAGAGACAGTGGAGCAAGAGCATAAGCGATTTAGTTACAGCAAGCTCCTTTGTTTTGCCTGCATATTCTCTGTGTATTGGTTTTATTCCCAATGTACCGCATATGGAAATAAACCTATTTTCAAGCTCTTTTTTCCCAACTACAAATCTATTGTGGCTGCCATCGCCTACAAACAAGCCAGCGAGGTAATATAAGTCTTCAAAAGTCTGCGGGAGTTTTACTGAACTGGAATTTTTGCAAGTTCTGTAGCATATGCGCTCAATGGAATCATATATCTTCTCTGGGCTGATATCCAGGAGTTCAATAAGCCTTACCAGGTGGCCAAGCTTATATCTATTTCGATAACATCCATGATAAAATGATTTTGCTTTTATTTCTGGTGCAACAATTGATGATACTTTTTCAATGCCTTTTTTTAGTATTTCTTTTTTCAGATTTTCTGCAATGTTTCTCTCCAGGATTGCATAAAATGGCTCGCTTGCGAGCAGCCTAAGAATCTTTTCCTTTAAGTTGTAGGCCGGGATAGGTTCCACTTTTCTCCCTGCAACTATCCTTTCCCCTACATGCAGTTCAGAGGCAGTTTTTTCAATAAAATCAACCCCGTCAAACAGCAGATACTTATGCTCAGGGGTTGTTGCAATCTCAAACTTGTTTCTAAGTCTTATTTTCAACAGCCTTCCGCCTTTTAGCTTCCATGCGTGCGAGATTTTTTTAATTTCAACTTTGCCAGTATTTTTGTTCAATGAAAAAATATCAAATCCGTTTTCCATTGCATAAACGATTTTTTCCCCGTCTTCCAGTGCTTTTTTTCCCAGCAAGGAAGCCTTATCATACACTCTCTCCGCTTCAATTGTACTTCCATCTGCAAGCTGCATTCTCGTTTCAGGCGCCACGCATTTTCCGTGGTCGATGTGTGCGACAGTCCCAATATTGCGTATGTTATTCTGCTGGTACATCATCTTCTGCGCAATCTGCGCAACATCTTCCTTTCGCGCCATAAAAATCAGTTATCTACTTCCCTTTGCAATTCTCTCTATCTCATCGCGCCTTCTCACCGCATAGCTTGAGGATTCCTCTTTTGAAGCAGCTATAATTTCCTTTGCAAGCGCAGCTTCCGCAGGGGTCCTGTTGTTGAAGCTCGCGGCAAATCCCGCAAGCGCAATGTTCTTCAGCGCCTCATCAGCCCTGCGCATAGGGGAAATGTCAACAGCCTGCGTGTATGTTATGCCGCCCCTTTCAATCCTTGTCGTGTCTTCCCTCGGGGCGGAATTCTCAACAGCCCTTACCAATGCCTGCACCGGATTTTCCTTTGTTTCCCTCTCAACAATCATCAGCGCCTTCTCAACAATCTCAAGAGCCTGCAGTTTTTTTCCGCACGAGCCCCTTCCCCTTATGTATTTCCCGGACAATTTCCTTTTCCCCTGCCCGGAGCGCATTATCTTGTTTGCAAGCCTTTCCACAATGCTCACATTTGCCTTCTTCAGCGCCTTCCTGCTTACCTTTCCAAAAGTGGCAGGCACTATCCTCGAATCAAGGTTGAGATATGCGCCCAGCCCTGCATCCGATATTTTCACATTGCTGATGTCCCATCTTCCGAACAATAATGCCATGCTCTTTACCTCTTGACCTTTTCCTTCTTGCCTGTCCTAAGCATTTCCAAGGACTGGCCGTTCACTTTTATTACCTTGTACTTCACTCCCCAAAGGTCCCCCTTCGGGCCTGATTTGCTGCCGCCAATCCCTTCCACAATTACCTCATCATGCTCATCAATGTATTTTATTGCGCCATCGCGCGGCGCAAGCGCCGTCAGCTGCCTTCCGTTCTTTGTAAGCTGTATGCGCACGCATTTCCTTATTCCGGAATTCGGCTGCTTTGCCTCTACTCCCCTCTTCTCAATGACAATTCCGCGCGCCTGCGGCGCCCCCTCAAGCAAATCGTATTTGTCCCCGACATCCAGCAGCCTGCGCTTTACCCTTCTCTTCTTCAGGCGCCATTTGTGCCAGTCATTTACCAGCTTTTCTGCCGCAAATTCCCCTTTTCCCATTTCATATCACTTGCTTTATTATTATATCATCAATATTATAATTGCTTCTTGCAACATCTTTTATTCTCTTTAGTTTCCTGCCTTCCCCGAGCAGGGCGCGCTTGTTCTCGGAATCAAGCATCGCAAGCAGGATTTTCTTCCCGCTTTCAGAATCTGCTTCCTCAAACCCCTGGAAGGAAATTTTCGGAAACGCCTTCCTTACAAAGGCGCCTGCATTTTCAGCAAACGCAAAGACCTCAATTTTTTTCCCCAGTTTCCTGCTTAATGCGGAGATATTGCACCCGTGCTTTCCTATTGTTTTTCCTATCTCATCTTCCTTCACAAGGAAGATTATCGAATCCCCCTCAATCATGCACGATTTCGCGTTCGTGCCGCAGACATTTGAAAGAGCATTGATGTACAGGATTTCCGCATTGCCTAACTTCATGAAATTCACTTTTTCTTATGGATGTAGCTGAGAATCTTGCTCTTCCCTATGTTCTGTATTGCCATTGTGCTTATTACAAAAGGCTTCCCGCAAACTGCGCCAAGCTCCATTCCGCTTCCGGAAAATTCATAAAGAGGAATTTGAGATACGTTCGCCAAATGCGAAATTTTCTCCCTGAGCAATTTGCTTAGGTTATTGCTTATAATAACCAGCTGTGCATCTCCTTTTAAAATGTTTTTTTCCGCCTGCTTTTCCCCGAAGCTCACGCTTCCGGTATCAACAGCCTTGCGGATTTCCCTGTTTGCGTCAATTTCTTCTGCCATTCTCATTTCTCCTTTTTATTTGCCTGGTGCATTACAAGATCAACAAGGCCGGTTCCGACCTTTATCGGCTGTCCGACAATTATGTTCTCAACAACTCCCTGCAGCATTTCCTTCTCCCCGTGGAATGCGGCATCAAGGAGGTGTTTGGTAGTCTCCTCAAATGCGGCGCGCGCGAACGGGCTTGATTTTTCCCTTGTAATCCCTGTCCTTACAATCCCGCGTATTGCTCCGTCATATGACATCAGGTCTGCCAAAAGAATTATGTGCCTCACATCAATAAGTATGCCATTGTCATCAAGGGTTTTTTTCAATTCATCAATAACCGCGCGCCTTCCCGCCTCTATCCCAAGAACCTGGCTTATTTCAACAATGTCATTTGTAGTTGTTTTTATTGCATCAACTTCGGGCATCTTCAGGATTGCGCTGAGGTTAGTTCCAGATGTCCTTATTAGATACTCCTCCCTCTCCTTGCCTGAGGCGCCCTGCCTCTTCACAACAATTGTTTTGCCTATTCCCCTTATTCCCTGCAGCCTTGATTCAAGGAGTTTCAGCACATTCCCCCTTATTTCCATCAGCGAAAGCTTAGGGAATGAGAATTCTATCTCCATGCCATCGCGCCTTCCATCCACTTTAAGCAGCTTCTCGATTTTCTTGTGCACCGAATCCGCCCTTATGTCCCTCTCATCAAGCGCTTCCTTGTCAAGCGTTATGATTATCCTCTTCCTCTCAAAGTTCTCGGTTATTTTTGCAACATCCGTAAGCTTGACATCAATCAGCGATTTCGCAAACAAGTCGGTCTTGGAAAGGTCGTGCTTGAGCGAATCAATCAGATGGATTGTCATTGTCGGATATTTTGAGCTGCTCCTTCCGTCAACAATCTCCTCCATGCGCTGTATTCCCGAACCAACGGAAACTTCCGCAGCACCCGCATAGTGCTTTGTCCTCAATGTCAATTGCGTTCCCGGCTCCCCCAAAGACTGCGCCGCAACAATTCCAACCGCTTCCCCGGGCTCAGCAATAATTCCCGAATATATTTTCTCAATCTTTGCTGTAAGCTCCTCAATCTCCTTTTTGCTTAATTTTTCCTTTTCCGCATATCTGCCTATTTTTGCGGATATTGATGGGGGGAGCGCCTGCTCTTTGAATAATTCCCCGGAAGCATAAACCCTTTCAGGGCCCTTTTCCTGGACCTTCGGAATTTTCTTTTCCTTTTTCTGCATAATCATTCCTTCTTCCCGAGCTCGTGCGCCCTCTTTATGCTTATTGGCATGCCCTTTATTGTGTGCATCGGGAATACCCCGTCCTCACCATATGAATACTGTATTATGTTTTTGTTTGCTGTTCTCACAGTCAAATCATTGTTAACAACCAAATCCTTCAGCGCATTTGCAAGCCTTCTGTACAAGTATCCTGAAACCTTTGTGCTTACCCCTGTGTCAACTTCCCCCTGCCTTCCGCCCATTGAGTGGTAGAAGTACTGCTTCGCGTCCATGCCCTCAACAAAGTTCCTTGAGATGAAGCCCCCGGCAAGCGCGCCCACATCGTTCTTCTCATTAAGCGCTATCAGTCTTCCCTTGAAGCCCCTGCGCGGCCTTCCCTCCCTTACATTTGCCTGGCCCCAGAATCCCGAGACATTTGTCAGGTTTGTTGCAGATCCCCTTGCTCCGCTTACAACCATTACAATCGTATTGAGCTTCGGCTTCTCGCTGAGTATGTTTTCAATCCTCTCCTTCATTATGTGCTTTTCAACCGCGTCCTTTGTCCTTGCCCCTAAGCGCAGCATGTTTATCTCAAAGCTCTCCTCCAATGTTCTGCCGGGAATGTGCTCAAGCGTCTTGTCCCTGAATTTCTCAACAAGGGCTTCTGCCTCTTCCATCTCCTTCTTTATGGAATCTTCCTTCACCTTTACAGTTGCCTCAGAGGTTTCATACTCGTCAATTCCAACAGTCATTCCCTTCATGGTAATCAATGTTACCGCAATCCTCAGCAATTTCTTGTAGAATTCCGCAATCACATCGCTCGGATATTCCCTTGCAAGCGCATCAACAAGCTTTCCCTTTCCTTCCCCGAGCGCAGCGGCATCAACAACGCCGCACACAAGCTTTCCGTTCTTTATTTTAAGATAAGAATCGTATTCGCACCTGTCCTTTACGCATTTCTCGCATTTCTTTGTCGCCTGAAGCGCCTTGCAGGTTTTTGTCCTGAACTCAATGTTGAGGTTTTTCGGCAGCAGCGTGCTGAATATCAGCTTTCCGGAATATTCCTTTCCCAAATCGGGGGAAGGGATTTCATCAATTCCTGCATCATAAAGAATGCGCATTGCCTCCTCGCGCGGGAATTTTGTTGATTTGAGCGTCAATACAAACGTTCCTGAAACGCCGTCCTCATCAAGTATTATTACTGGCGCCCCATATCTTGGGGAAATTATCTGGTTCTGCACATACATCAATTGCTTTGCCTCTGTTTTCCCCTCTTCTGTCTGCGGCACATGCATGTTCATTTCATCCCCGTCGAAATCAGCATTGTAGGGCTTGCATACGATTGGATTTATCCTGAAGGTCCTGTAGGGAACTATTTTTGCCTTGTGCGCAAGCATTGAAAGCCTGTGCAGGCTTGGCTGCCTGTTGAAAAGCACAATATCCCCGTCCATTACCTGCCTTTCAATCCTGAATCCCTGCTCAATTTCCTTTACAACCTCCGCCCTGTTCTCGGGGGTAATGCGCTTCCTGCTTTCATTCGGCCTTACAAGATATGCTGCCTTGTCCGTTTCCTTCACAAGCTTCTTTATTTCCTCAATGTTCCACTTTGTAACAAACTCCGGAACTGTAAGTTCCTGGGCAATGCTTTCAGGAACCCCCAGCTCGTTTATTGAAATATAGGGGTCAGGGGTAATGATTGAGCGCGCTGCGAAATTCACACGCTTTCCTGTCAGATTGTATCTGAACCTCCCCCTCTTTCCTTTAAGTCTTTGCACCAAAGTGCGAAGCGCTCTCCCGCTCCTGTGTTTTGCAGGGGGCACTCCCGCAGTATTGTTGTCAAAGTATGTTGTCACATGGTACTGCAATAAATCCCACAAGTCTTCAATTATCAGCTGCGGCGCTCCCGCATCAATATTGTCCTTAAGCCTCTGGTTTATCCTTATTATGTCAACAAGCTTGTGCGTCAAATCATCCTCTGATTTTATTCCTGTTTCAAGTGTTATGCTAGGCCTTATTGTTATTGGCGGAACTGGCAGGACAGTAAGCACAAACCACTCAGGCCTTATCCTTTCAAGGCTGTATCCGAAAAGGGTAAGCTCCTCCTCAGGAATCTTTTCAATCCATTCCCTTATTTGCGTGGGGTAAATGCGCAGCTTGTTGTAAAAGAAATTGGTCGGGCTGTCCCAGAGCATCTGCAGCTTCTGCGCATTGCAGTGCTGGCATTTTTTTGCCGCTCGTGTTTTTGAAATCACATATTTTGTCAAATCTGCGCCGGTTTTCTTCACGTGCTCCTGCAGCTCCTTTATTTTCTCATCGGGAAGCATGACCCTTCCGCATTCCTTGCATGTCGCTTGGAGCAGCTCCTCTACTTTTTTGCTGAACTGTGAATGCAGGACAGGCCTTACAAGCTCTATTACTCCAAAATGCCCGGGGCATGTTTTCATTTTCTGCCCGCATGTTTTGCATCTCAATCCGGGGTTAATGACTCCCAAATGCGGGTCCATCAATCCCGCTTCCATAGGATAGCCGTCCTTATCATATGTGTCTGCGCTCTTCACCTCAAGCGCGGACATCTTCCTTATCATATCAGGGTTAAGGACTGAAAAATCCACTGCTGCAATCCTTTTCAGAAGCATTTTTACACCTTATCCTCAATTACCAGTTTTGGCATTATTCCAAGCGCCTTAAGCTCTTCCAAGAGCAGTTTGAACCCATAGGTCATTTCAACCGGATATACCCTGCTCCCCTTGCACAATGAGCAGTATTTCCTGTTCCTTATTTGGTCGTTAATTGCAACAGTCCCGCATTTCTCGCACACAAGCTCCACTACCTTGTCCGAGTCTTCCACCAACTTTTCCTGCAGCAGCATCGCAGCCCCATGCCCTACAAGGGTTTCGCCTTCCATCTCACCAAAGCGCAGGCCGCCTTCCCTTTCCTTTCCCTCGGTAGGCTGCCTTGTGAGCATCTGCACCGGCCCGCGAGACCTTGCCTGCATCTTGTGCGCAACCATGTGGAACAATCTCTTATATGAAACAATTCCCACAAACACTTCCCCCTCAATCCTCTCTCCAGTTACGCCATCATACAATGCCTCTTTCCCATCATTCCTGAAGCCGGACTCTAAGAGCATTTTTTTGAGTTCCTCCTCGCTCACCTCATTGAATGGTGTTCCATCAATTTCCTCAGCCTTAAGGCTCGCGGCCTTTCCAGCAAGCATTTCAATTAAATGCCCGATTGTCATTCTTGTCGGGATTGCATGGGGATTCAGAATCAAATCCGGCTTTACTCCTTCTGCAGTGAATGGCATGTCCTCTTCCGGAATTATCATTCCCACAACGCCCTTCTGCCCGTGCTTGCTTGAGAATTTATCTCCCAATTCCGGAATCATCTCGCTCCTTATCCTTATTTTCGCAAGCCTGTTCCTTCCATCGCCCTCAGTAATCATCACAGTGTCAACAATCCCTTCTTTTCCCTTTCTTATGCTCAATGAGCTTTCCTTCCTTTTTTCCTTTATTACACCGAATTCTGAAATCTCCTCCAGGAATCTTGGCGGGCTTGTCCTTCCTGCAATCACTTCCCCGCTTTTTATGGGCGATTCAATTTCAGCAAGGCCGTCCTCTCCCAGCTTCTTGTAGAACTCCTCCCCCAAATAGCCCACAGTTTCCGCTGCAGGAATCTCAAACTTGTCAATTTGCCCTCCAGGATAATGGTTCTCATACGCCTCATAGGTCCTGAAATATGAAGCCCTTCCCAAAGCGCGGTCCACAGCGCCCCTGTTTATTACAACAGCATCAAGTATGTTGAATCCCCTGTATGGCATTAGGGCTACAACAAGGTTCTGTATGTGCGGCCTCTCATTCATTTTTGCAAGGTCCATGACCCTTGTCTTCACAAGGCATTTTTGCGGGTAATAAAGCAGATAGCTTTCAGTATCAGTGCGCAGGAAATGGTTTATTGTGCCTATTCCCAGCGCTTGCTTGAACATTTTCGCGCCGTGCAGGACCTTTCCTGCAAGATTGTGCTCAAGATAGGGAATCATTCCGCACATTATTCCCAGAATTGAAATCGGGTTTATTTCCATGTGCGTGTGCTCTTTTGTAAGCCTGCCCTCATCCAGCGCAATAAGCGTATTTTCCTCTTCTTCGGCATCAAGGTATTCTATTATGCCCTTCTCAACAAGCTCCTTCCAGGAGAGCTTCCCTTCCTTCACAAGCTTCAAATGCTCCTCGGTCAGTTTTATTTTCCCATCCTCAACAACAAGCAGCGGCCTTTGAACCCTCCCTGAATCCGTGTTTATGTACACTTCATTGGTATCCTCATGCCATGCGATGTTTATAAGCCTCTCAAGCTTTCCGGCCCTTCTCTTCTGTATGAGCTCCTTCGCAAGCTTCTCCCCGCTTGCGTGGAATCCCACGAGCCTTCCGTTGATATAAACCTTGGTTTTAATCGCCATTTTTAATCACTTGAATTTAACATCCATTTTCCTAAGCAATGACTCAACTTCCTTTTCATCGGATTCCGTTGTTACCTCTGCAAGCAAGCACAAATTTTTTACCAGTCCGCATTGTGGCCCATCAGGAGTTTCTATCGGGTCAAGCCTTCCCCAGTGCGTTCCATGGACATCCCTCGCCTCATAAAGCTCGCGGTTCTTGTCCAACGGGCTTTTTACTTTTCTCAAATCAGTCAATGGGGAAAGGTAATTAACGCGATCCATGAACTTGCTTACCCCTGTTGACCTTCCAATCCAGTTTCCTGTTGACATTGCAAACCCTATCCTTTCGGAAACTGCCCCGGGCCTTACGATTGTTGAAATGTTCAGCTTGCGCCTTCTCGTTACAGTCCTGTCAATCTGGAATTTAAGGTCCTTTATGAAATATTTGAATGAGTACCTGAACAAATGCTCCATCAATTTTCCAGAAAGCTCCAGGCGCTTGTTTGCGTAATGGTCGCGATCATCCTCTGGCCTCAATTTGTAATGGCGCTCAACGGCCTTTGTTGCCATTGTTGCAAGGTAGTATGCCTTTGCAATCCTGTTCTCCGGGTTCTGGCCGATATGCGGCAATAAGAAGGCGTCAATTACTTCCTGCGCCCTTCTCAGTCTGTAATCAATTACCTGCCCCGGCGCAACATATTTTCCAATCCTGTCAAGCGCTTCCTCAACATTCTTTATTGGCGTGTTTTCAAGGTTGAGAAGAACATCATTGTGGATTTCAATTTCCTCCGGGAACGCATTCATTATGTCCGAGCTGCTCTTCAATCCGAGCGCGCGCATCAATACAAACAGCCTCAGTTTTCTCGGGGATGCGGGGAAAGTTACATATAAGATTCCATCATTGTTGCGGGTTATCCTTACCCTTCCCTTGAAAGCGCCTTTAGTTGAAATTACCTCGGCCGTTACCTTGTCCAGGGATTCCGAAATCATCACCCTGTCGCTTGCCAATACTTCCTGAGTCATGAGCACTTTCTCAGAGCCGTTTATTATGAAATAGCCCCCGAAATCCAATGGGTCCTCGCCGCTTGCAACCAATTCTTCCGGATTTTTCCCATTGAGCCAGCAGAGGTTTGATTTTACCATTATCGGCATTTCCCCTATGTTTGTTTTTTTTGCATCCTGCTCCACGTCCCTCCTTAAAAGTTTCATTTCCAGGTTTATCGGCCCCGCATAAGTCCTGTTCCTAAGCCTTGATTCCGCAGGAAGGAACGGTATTCTCGGGCTGCCATCAGCTTCAACAATCCTCGGCTTAAGCACCTCAATCTTTCCAAGCTCAATGCGCACTTCCTCAATCTTCGGGGAGATTATCCTGTTTTCCTCAACAATCTCGTGGAGCTTCTTCTCAATGAACTGGTTGAAGCTCGCGATTTCCTGCTCCGCAAGATTCCTGTTCCTGAAATAAGCGTCAATCAGCGGCCAGTAATCGTTCTGCGCTTCGCCTTTCATTAAATCACCGCCCTGAAATAGACTGATTCTCCCGCAGTGTGGGAAGCGCGGGTTATTTTTATTATATCCCCTTTTTTTGCGCCGATTTCCGCGGCTGCAGGGTCTTTCTCGAGAATTTTCGGCATTGCCTCTCTCTCAACGCCGAATTTCCTAAGGAACTCGTCCACCTTCTCGCTTGGCACAATCTCGTGCTTCGGGACAAGATAGTGCATTGAAACTTTTTCAACAGGCATCAAATACACAACTCCGGGGAAATTCAAAGCTGTTGCTATGTTTAGCGCTTAAGTTTATCTATGCTGAGGAATTTTTTATCAAAATGCACACCCTGATTTAGAAATCGCCATACATAGCTAGCTAAGTCAATTGAACTATACTAATTTATAATAGAAAGGAATTTAAAGGTTCGCAAAGGCGAACCTTTCCCGCCCTGTTGCATAACTTGAAAAAAATAACCTGCAATTAGAAGCATTCGGCACTTTCAGCTCTCTAATAATCCCTTCAGCAGCTCCTCTATTACTGCCTTGAACTCCCCTATTTCCGCGCCCAAATCCTTCTGCGCCTCGTACGCATTCCCTATCCTGTAGTATTCGCAGCCGAAAACAAAGGTAGGGATTGTCCCCTCAGGATTGAACTGCTTGTATATTGCGGATTCCGAAGCCGGCACTGCGCCCTCGGCTTCCGGGGTCAGCGTATTGTCTCCCGTATCCAGTTCCCAATGGTATGCGGCAATTTTCCCCTGCGCAACATATTCTTTGACAGTGGAATCAAACGCGTCCTTTATCCATATGCAGTGCGGGCACCATGTTGTTGAGAAAAGCCTTACAACAGGCTTTCCACCCTCTTTGCAGATTTGCGAATTCTCCATTTTTGAAAAACTCTTGATGGCTGTAGGCGCAATGCTGTTCGTGTCCGTTCCATTGTCCACGCAGCCGCTCAGCAATATTGCTAGCGCAATAAGTGAAATTCCAATAAAAAGTATTTTCCTTCCCGGCATTGAAAAATACTAACTTCATTAGATTTATAAACAGTTATTCCAGAAACAGCCCGTTCAGCCAGCTCTCTTCCTCAATCCTGAGCCCTAATTTTTATAAGGGCATTATGATTATGTATAAGATAGCATAATATTATATATTATTCCCAATAACAATATTCTGTGCATAAGTCCTCTTGAAAGGTCAGGTGTACCTTGAGGTGCACTTTGAGTAAAGAGGCGGCATACTTGCACTACTCATTAAACAATTCTATTTTTGACTTTATTCTATCATTAATTATATTGAAGTATTCTTCTTTGCCATATTCATATTTGTTAAATATTGCCCAAGATATAAAATCAACTGCCTGGATGCCTCTTTCATCATAGGATGCAACATGGGAAATTTTCAGCCTGTCTGAGATGTGCTTGAGCTTTATCTGCTTAATATAATTGTCAAAATCCTCCTTTAGTATTTGTTTGTTTACTCTTTTATCCACAATCAGCCTAATCTCAATGTCTTTTTCATCAAACTTATAATTATTCAACAAAATGCCACAAACCCAATTGAATATTTTGTGTTTTTGTTCCCGGAGGTTATCCTTTATTTTACTCTTATTTACTAGTATGTAATTTATATCAATAGCCTCTTTTGCTAGTTTTTCCAGCATCCTTTTTCTTATCTCATAATTTGAGTTGTTTGCTTTTAGCTCAGGAATCTTTTTCCATTTCTTGCCCAATACTTTCTTTATCTGCCTCACCACCTTCCTAATTCTATTTGGCTCGCTAGTACAGAGCAAAGTAACCAGAAAATATCTAGAAGATTCTTTGCTAAACCCGAGCTCCCCCGACTCATCAAGAAAAATATACATCCGAATCAATTCTCCATGCAGCCTTACACATCATTCCAGAAACAATCCGTTCAGCCCGCTTTCCTCTTCAATCCTTCTCTTCAATTCAATCCCGGTTTTCAAAAGCGCAAGCTCGCACGTAACTTCCACAGTTCCCTTTGGCAGATGCCCCGCAATCGCCTTTTTATTTTCATCCGCAAGAACGGCATGCAAGTGGAATGAATAATCATCCTCGCCCTTTTTGCATATCAATCCGGAAAGTGCGCACAATTCATGCACCTTCTCAAATTTCTCAGTTCCATAATTTCCCTTCCCAATAAAATAGCTCAGCTCAAAATCCCTCAGCATTCCGATTCCCGAAAGCACAACGGCGGTTTGTATCTTAAGCTCGCGCAGAATCTGCGCAGTTGTCTTGAAAAGGTCCTCCCCCGGAAAGAGGCGCGCAATTACCAAGCCATTTTCTTCCCTGTACTGCATGCTATCCCGTTTAAAATTATGTCCCTACCAATTA
>Ga0209541_10010102_pt1 | contig 15127 bp, 10 predicted proteins | sample RifCSPlowO2_01_FD_184027 | JGI IMG/M metagenome (GOLD analysis project Ga0209541, IMG submission 184027) | Groundwater microbial communities from Rifle, Colorado - Rifle CSP2_plank lowO2_0.1 (SPAdes) (version 2) | ecosystem: Environmental > Aquatic > Deep subsurface > Groundwater | place...
ATTGGTATTAGACGAATACGAGCAAGCAATCGAAGACTCTGTAGCCGATGGTGATTATTTCTCAATATCTGAAACCGAACAAGACAACTTTGCAAAGATAGCCAAAATGCATAATCAATTTCAAGTGTCAAAGAGAATAAATATTAGAATAAATAATCAGGACTTAGCAAAGGTAAAATCAAGAGCAAAGCACAATAACATTCCATACCAAACACTAATAAGCTCAATTGTGCACAAATACGCAAACGGGGAAATTGGAGTAAGTCTATAAAGCCACTGAAACGAGCCCAGCTCCTTACTTGCGAAAATGCGCCTTCGTGATAGATTTCCCTTACTATGCAAACAACAACAATTATTTTAAAATCAACTAAATCAGTAATAGATGACCTTTACAGTAGTATATCAACGCCAAAACAACTAAAAGGCAAAAACATAGACGATGTAATAAAGTCATCAAAACTAAGACATTTTTCGACTTATAATTTACATTGAAAATAACTTCGAATTAATGAAACAATTAAAGTTTGACCATTTTTATAAAAATGTGATATTGTACAAAGTATGCAAAGCATATCCGCAACAAAAGCAAGAGAAAAGTTTTCTGAAATTTTAAGCAAGGTGGCGTATACAAATCATGTGTTCGTGATAGAAAGGCAAGGCGTACCTTTAGCAAAGCTTGTAAAAGTTGACCAAAGCGAAAAACCAAATGAAATGAAAATTAACTCCGCAAAAGGATTTTTTGAAAAAATAAAAAAACAAAATGGATTCACAAAAGGACCGAAAGATCTTGTAGTTAAGCTTGATACATATCTTTATAATGGCTGAAAGTATCTTTTTAGACGCTAATTTTTTAATTGCTATTCATAAAACAAACGATTCATTGCATCAAAGTGCAATGGACTTAGCTAATATAATCGATAAAAATAACCTCAAAATGGCCACTTCTAATTATGTCATTTTAGAAGTTCTGACTGTTTTATCACAACGAATTAGTAAATCAGTAGCTATAAAAGCCAGCAATCTATTACTATCTAAAGATAGCCCAATAACCCAAATTCATATAGATACAGACCTTGATAATAAAACGTTGGAATTATTTAAAACAATAAAAAACAAAAATATAAGCTATGTAGATTGTAGTATTATTGCCGTGATGAAAAGTGAAAATATAAAGCTATTAGCGACTTTTGATAAAAAAGACTTTAATTCATTACAAAAAATACACAGCTTTAAAATTTACCCATAAAAAGGACTTTCTTCAGATTTAATCTTTCTTTTATATACCGTTAACGCTAGCCCGATGATGTAGATGACTAAAATTGCGTACCCTAAAAATTGTAAGTACTGTGGCCAGAATATAATCACATACGTAGCAGAAGTAGAAGGAACAATCCAAGAATTCGCCCAGTTTTTTGCTAAAACATGATCGGCGTTAGCTTTTTTACATGTAATTGAAGTAGTGATTCCAAGCAAACATGAATCCTTTTCATATAGGCCCCAACCATTTTCAAAAGATTGGTTCAAAATAATAAGACCGTCGTCTAAATATTCAGTAGAATCAGATTCAACTTTTTCAACACTAACTTCATATTTATAAATCGCCTTTTTATTTGCCCTTGATATAGTAATTCCATTTGTATCTAATAATTCTTGTTCAGATTTTGTTACAAAAATACTTTTTAACCACGTATACGGAATATATTTGAAAGTAACCGAATTCAAATAATTCTCTGTTGCATGATTTCCAGCCGAACTATTTAAAATACTTAAATTGTATGCATCGACAAGAGGATACGGAGGAACAAGATATGATTTAACATCTTCGTTAAGTCTTTCACGTACGACACACCTATCGTTATTTTGTGCCCCAAGACAAACTTCGATTCTTTTTCCACTAACATTTTGTGAATCAACATTAAGTATATATCCAGAATTTGGATTAACACCTTTAGTTTCAATCAAGTCACAACTTATTGCATCTATTGCTGAATATAAATAACGATATGAGTTGCCAATAGCCTCTAGTTTTCTCCCATATGATATTTCGTTATAATTATCACAATTTTCAGCAATTGGATTGAAAAAATTACTACCCGGTAAGTAAACTTTATCAAAAACAGACAATTCCGAAATATCGACAAAAACTGGAAGCTCGGCATTTGATAGATCAATAGTTGATGCTTCAGATAATTTTTCATTTATTGGGCTAGCACCAAAAAGATTCGTAACATCATACCTTGTAAGTTTTATATCCTTAACTGTTGCATAATTTTCTGAATAAGGATCATACGAATCAACAGCTAAGACGAACTTTTTACTAACGCCGCCTTTAACGTATACATAATCTTCATAGTGTTTAAACTCTCCTGAGCTTAAAGGTGAATCATAATATTTTTTATTAATACAATTTTGTGATTTTAAATCCAGTAGACAGTATGATAATTTCGCATTCGTTGAATTCAAATATTCAAATTCAACTTTATATAAAGAGTTTCTGTCGTCATTTAGCTCTCCGGGAAAATCTAAACAAACACTATTTAAACTAGCACTTATCTTTACACTCCCAGGATACTTTTCGTAACTTTTACCGGATTGTCCAAAGTCACCTGCACAATCTGTAACTTGAGCATCGTAAATTTTGTCATCAAAGCTATTTTCTTCAGCAGAAGATGTATCAACTATATAAGCAAGGGAATCATTTTTAAGTAAAAAATAATTCTCATTTTTTAAGTCAACAGGATTTAGATCAATTAACAGTGATTGATTTTTAAGCAATCCAGGGACTTTTTGTTCGATTATTGAATCAATTCCCCAAATTACATTCGATTTAGAATCAACTATCTTTGGACTTATAACTTCTAATTTCAAAATGCTATCTTCATCAACTGTAATTTTTGTTGGGACAACAGGAGTATTCTGAACATATGGCGGGACGTAAAGTAACGCATTATTATCAGAGATATTTAAATCTAGTTTAGTAGAGTTATAAATTTTTTCTATAGAGAATTTATCATCTACAAATGGTATGTAATTAACTTCACCGTGATTAATAGTAGCTACACTTGCAAATAAAGAAGAAGGATCTAGATAACTAAAGTTGTATTCTGGGTTGTTTTTTTGATATATAGCAGGCAATTCAATATCTTCCGTTTCATTTTCTGACGGTTTTACGGTATATATAGTTATATTTCCAAAGTCTTTTACCTCGGTTACTTTTTCTCCAAGGGAATCCATTAATATCTTAGTTTGATCATGGAATAAAGATCTAGCACCATAAGGGACAATTACATCTTTATCAAAATAGAAATAACCAATATTATATTTATCGATTAAAAAACTTAATAAATTAGAATCATTATTGTATATTGCATATTGGATTTCGTTGTAGAACTGCTCATTATACTTACTCCAAGGGTCAAAAGCTCTAGCGATTACCGGCTGGGGAATTCCATACCAAACATACCCGCTTCCACGAAAACCCCAATTAGTAAAATACCAACCCCAATAATTTGGCTCAGGCAATATAACAACCTTATGCATATCGTTCTTCCCTGATAAATACTCGAATGATTCCGTATAATATTTTGGCATATGAACCTTTAATCGATCATATATAAATTGCCCCTGAAAAACCGGGAAGATAAAGATTACTTGAGAAATTAATAAAGCAAATAAAACAAAAACATGAATTATTTTTGCTTTATAGAGTTTTAATATCGAAGAGATATATATAAAGCCAAGTCCTAACAAAATTGAATATGACAAAATCGCAGGGATTACAAATTTTGTAAATGGAAATCTAAACGCTTCTCGAAAGAGATCGAAGTTTTCCCTAATTAAGTTAAAAATAAATGCAGTAGGAAAATTGTCGTTTATAAGCATAAATACTGCACCAATAAATACTAATATTGGACCAATCACGATAATTTTCTTTTTAAATATGGATAAATATAGGGCAGATATAAAACCAAGAAGAATGATCCCGAAATTAATATAAGCAATTAATAAAAGATTTTGATTTTCTAAATGAAAAATCCATTTAGAAAACATTAGTTCAGAAATATTCGATTTAGCATCATAATCAACATTTTGGAACCAAAAGCCCTTCAATATCGCGACGTTTTTTATGGTTCCCATTTCGCGATTTAACCAAAAAACATCTTCAGACACAATTTCATTTGTCCTTGAATCTAATACGTTTTTACTATTCGAGACAGTAGAATATACAAAACTTGACAACCAATATGAATTAATTATTAAAAAAGAAAATAATAATACAGATAATGGCTTAATATTATTTTTTATATTACTAAATAAAATACCTAGAGCAAAAGCGATCAAAATAGATAAATATACAAAAAAATTCGTAATAGTAATAAATGTTGGCATTAACAGTACGTTAAGGATCGACCAAGTAAGCAAATCTTTTTTACTTTTGTTATCAACATATTTATAAAGCCAGACTAAACATAATGGTAAATAGCCATAAAAAGTTGTAAATGTCTCATGCGGAGTATAAAAATTTTGGACAGTTCCCAAATTTAGCAAATAAAACCAGCTAGATAAAATAGCCCCTATTCTAATTGTGCTTTCTGGAAGTGTGAAAATTTTTGAGAAAAATAATTTTGAAAGAAAATACGTACCAATTGTCCCTATTAATAACATCGCAAAAGTGTAGACCCATCGCAAATCCATGACTGGAACAAAAAAGATTTTATTTAATATAAACATTTGGGACAGCCCAATTAAATCTGTACTCTTTTGCATAATTGGTGTGATACCAAGTCCCTGAAAAGACTGCCAAGCTCCATGGAAAAGCTTTATGAAACTGACCTTAAAATTAAGCTCTGGCATTACAACATCCCAACCTAAAAGCCATGTTCCTGGTTTGTAGTTTGTTATTACAATTGCCAAAAAAGGTATTAATAGGAGTATTATTGCAAATGTATCTTTAGGAATTTTTTTGAGCCAAGCTAATCTCATATAATTATGATTCTATCAGTTATAGATTCAACGTGTTTGCATATTTCTTCCCTATTTCATTCCATGATCTAAGTTTTAATAATTCAGCAGTGAAAGCCTGTGCCTTTAAGTTATTTTCTCTGTGTTCAGAAAAATATTTTACACTATTTTCAAGGCCTTCTGACATTAATGGGAAAAATATCTCTTTTCTGTGTAGACCAACAATTTTCATTGCTTGTTGAAAATCAAGGTTTTTTGCATATCCACCAAGGTGATCTGAAAGAATGAATGGCTTTTTGTAACTTAATACAAAGCTAAAAGGCCCACTGGCACTAATCATTACTCTATATGGCAGTATTATTAGATCTGAAGCAGCAAAGTAAGTTTCAATTTCATTTTCTGCTACAAATCCAGTTAATCTTATTTTTGTATTATGCTCACGAGCTATTTCTTCAATCTTATTTATCATTCTCAAATATACTGGATTATTTTTGTGATTTCTGCTCCAACCGCCTGCCATTATTAATGTTACATCCGATGGAAGCTTTTTCTTTTCCATCAATTCTGCAAATTTTGCAACAATCCAATCGCTGCCCTTGTACCAAGCCATAAACCCAAAAGACATCATTACGAATTCGTTTTTCGGTAAATCTAATTTTGTTCTGGCCTGTGACTGAGTTATTTTATGTTTTCTGACTTCTGCGCCATGAGTTATAGCAATTATTTTTTTACTTAGTGGAACATACTTGAGTATTTTTTGTTTTAAGTGCTCTTCAAATACTATTGTTTTGTTGCTTGCTAATACGGATGCTAGATATACAGCTCGTACTAAATGGCTAAATATATTATTTTTAAGGCTATGCTTTCTAACGCCTAATTGTCCCGAAACTTCATTCATGTCTAATACAACGTGATGTGATATAAAGTAAACCTTTTTTCCTATTAATCTTAGCAAGAACATAAAAATAGGCATCATACCGACAATTAGTTTATTTAAACCAAAGAGGCTGAATTCAAATGCAATTACTACATCTTTATATGAAGGGTTAGACAAGATTTGAAAGAAAAGCTTTGCAAAAAGCAAAATATCGTCACGTTTCCAAAACCTTTTAACTCTTTTATTACCTTCTTTATAACTTTTATATCCGTGTAATTGATCAGCCAATACTAAATAAGAAGGCCTATGCTCTCCTTTGGATTCCATAGCACTATCTATGGCATTCAATGTATTTTTAGTATAACTAGCCACACCACCAAACTTACTACCGTGAGTACTGCCTTTAGGTGGATAACTAGATATAACAATTATTTTTTTCATGATAATTCGAGTTTAACCTTCAAAAAAGAATTTAAATATTAAAGTCGAACGGTCTGCGGATAATGAATGAAAATGCTTTTTTCCCAAAAATAAGGGATAAGTGCTTGCTTGCGCATGCACGGGCATAAACAGACATCAATCCGCAGACCAATTCGCATTACGCTACTTGTTATTAAATCTCCACTCGGGAATTAGGGACAGGTCCCAGTGTGAGGCGCTCCATTCTTGGAAACCTGAACAATAGCACTTGTGCCATTGCCATTTACGGTTTTCATAAGAATCTGAGCTCCCTTGGCTCCTATCTCTGCCTCATAACAGAGTTGTACGCCGGTATCGCCTTGCACACCCATCATTGTGACTGAGTATCCAGGAGAGATATCGTATTCATACAATCTCGGGCCGCCTTTCCAGGTCGTGGCATCAGTATCGATATAGTCGGTTCTGAGCTGATAGATACCTTCGCCAGGGAAAGATCCTTCGTAAAGCGGTGCAGGCAAAAGAGTCATGACTTCGTCAAGAATGACGTTGTCGGTCACGACACGTGTCCAATCACCTGCCGGCACTGCGATTGTCAGCACAGAAGTGCTCCGAACCTTAAGCTTCTCTTCAAGAAGAATCGCAAGCAAGATGCTTCGGTCCCCAGCAGTAGTCTGACTCACAAAATACTCCCAGCGAGCACGACGTTCAGTTGATGTCTCAACAGTCGAGGTCACCACTTTAACCGTCATGCTGATTGGGCTAGTAACTACAGGCGTCACAGGCTTCGTCACTACGATCGCTGGGGGGGCTACTTCGCACCCTGGGATTTGCTCGCCTGGGGCGAACAGTCTCAAGGTCAAACCTTGTCCTGCAACGATCGTATTTCCTGGGCAAAGCATGCCATTAGCGGTGTCAGCTCGCTCATTCTGCTTGAGAATGTAATCCGAATCCGGACCATTCTCATCGAGAAATGCACAGCCTTCACGGCTTTCATCGAGCTTCGTATACCCGGGAACATCTTGTGGGCATACAAATGTTTGGGCGGCGACCCTTGCGGGTGCCATCGCTACCACGAGGGTAGCTACAAGGGCAATTGCCCATCCGAACAACCAACTGAGATTTTTCACTGCGTGCCTCCTTAGGCTTGCGTATAGGCGAACCCCTATGGGTTGCCTCTAAAAAAAGGGTTGCGCTGAAGTAAAAGCCGCATTAAATTAGTAAGTTTGTTTCTTCCTTACTTAATGCGACTTTCACTTGTCACGTTCCTTTTTTATTTTTTTTAGTAGCGTATTGCGTGTATGAATCTTAATTGTTGAAGGCAATTGCGCATTAGCAATTGTTTCTTCGATTTAGAGACATACTATTTAAACGTGCTCGAGGCTCTCGCCTCTTACACTACCGTTTTTGTGCTAAGCACAAAAACGTAATGTGCGTTCTGATTGCTCAGAACATCAACCAACAAACGCAATGTTTATTGGTTTTAATTAAGATAGAACCTTAAATTTATTTATATAGTTCTACCTTAGTTAAATCGCGAGATTCTACCTTAAAATCAACAAAACGTCAAGACTATAGGCTACGAGTATGTTACTCCAAGGAATTGAGAATTTCCCCAATTAGAAATCGAATTTTCTGCAAGTTGAACATAGACCTCACTAAATAGCATATTTGGCATAAGCCCACTAGCAGGAGCTTTTAAATCTGGAGCTGGACCCCATGCGAATATAGGCCTTGTTTCCCAGGTAAAATGCCTTGGATCTCGAACTCCGTCAAAATGATAAAAATCGCCAGGAACAGAATATTGGGCCCATCTTCCGACATTTGTATGTACACTGTTACGCATTTCTACCTGCCTTGTTCCGGTAACAGACAAAAGATGCATACATCCATCAGTCTTACATGAATTTATTAAAATATTGCCACTTGGTGTACTTCTATCGGTCTCAGAAAAAAGAACTTCGAAAGCTTTTGCACAATCAACAAAATTGCAGTATTGTATATCCGCAAAACCAACGCCCTGGAGATCAATTCCCTGCCTTGCCGTAACAATATCAACCCTTGCAGCCTTAAGCATTCCAACAGCATTTGCATAAACGCCATCAGATGTCAGATTTTCGGCTTGGCTTCTTATAATTCTTGCAGTATCTGTCCAGTTAAAAATTGCTAAAGCATCAAGCGTATGCCCTTTTATATCTTCCAAATATGCACCATGTAAATTCTGTGCAACAATTCCTGCACTTTCTGAATTTGTAAATTCACAGTTGAAAACTCTTACAACGCCTTTTCTTTTACCATCTCTTTCTGGCATTCCTGTAGAATATCTATGATTGTAGCCTGCTTCACCAGGGCCGACAGCTAAAATAAGTGAGTCCCATGGGCTTTTTGGAGGCATTTTATTTCCACTTGGAACACCCTCTAAACCGCCGTCAAAAGTTATATTGTTAAAATGTAATTCACCAGAAAGGTCCTCAACATAAATAATATTATTCACACCAAAAGTACCCCAAATATGTTCACCATTAGCATCTCTTTGAAGACGTGACATTTCTGGCGTCAACTTCAAAACACTACCATTATCATGGCCTTTCATTGAAACCTTAGCACCTTCTGGAATTTTAAATGTGATTGGCCTATCTACTATCATTTGCCCTTCTGGAAGAGTCACAAATTCTAAAAACCCAGTACTTAAAGACCTCTCAATTGTGACATTAATGTTGTTCAATAACACATCAATCGTATATTCTTCTGGCATTGGTGTTTGATTTGGAGTTTCAATTGGAGAAGTTATCAGTATAGGAGGAGTATCAGTAGGAAATAGAGTAACAGTTGGCAGAGGCACTGCTGTAGCAGCAGGCTGTGCTACTGCACATGGTGTAGGACTATTAAAAAGTCTGCCAAACCAATAAGGGACAGATGCAGCACCTGCACCAACAACCACACCAGTCATAAAAATTCTTCTACTATTTAAAATAGGTTCGCTATCATTATTACTATTATTTAAACTTTCCATAATTACCTGTCAAAGCATCTATCATATACGATAAAAGCCTTAAAAGGTACCCCAAGAGAAAAGTTTTTGTAAAAAATGAAATGCCGAAGCAAATCATGAACTTTCCTCTTGGGAAATGGGTACCTAGGTTAATACTAGAAAGGGCCTGCTGTGCAAGTTTCGCCTGGCTGTAAAAACCAATAACTAACCGACAGGTTAGCCACTTGATCTCCTGCGCAGGATCTAACAGCGTTTTGGCCATTCCACCAATCCACAGCTCGGTTCGCAGGAACCGTTATGGATTGAGCTAATTGCCCAGTCCAGCCGCAGCCAGTGGTCCCAATTCGGGTCCAACCGTTCACAGAGGCGATGCCATCTGTGGCAAGTGGATCCTGACAAGGAACCGGTGTCGCGGTAGCTGTGGGTGTCGCCGTTGCCGGAACACTTGTTGCCGTCGCTGTCTGCGTTGGTGTACTCGTTGGAGTAACAGTCGGCGCGTCAGTCGGCGTCTGCGTCGGCGTACTCGTCGGAGTCACGGTCGGTGCATCGGTCGGCGTGACTGGCGGTGCAATCGGTGTATCTGTCGGCTTCGGCGTAGGGATTGGTGTCCCATTTGCTAAGCACACTGTGCCATCAATTAGATCCCACAAACTATGCGGAACCATATTCGGAACAACATGCGGATGACATGCGATTGCGCTAAATGCAACGATCTTTACTCCTGTAGGGATAACGTATCCTGGAACACCTTCTGTATCCCACCCACAGCCTGGTTCTTGAATGCGTTCCCAATCGGTTTCAACACCAATGCCATACTTCAAAGCTGGGTTCAAACAAAGAACCGGTGTTGGGGTTGCCGTGGCGGTTGCCGTCATTGTTGCCGTCGCAGTTGCGGTCGGTGTTGCCGTAACGGTTGCCGTCACAGTTTCCGTCGCAGTTGCGGTCGGTGTTGCCGTGGCGGTTGCCGTCACAGTTGCCGTCGCTGTTGCTGTGGCTGTCACGGTGGCGATTTCCGTCACAGTTGCGGTTGCCGTGTTCGTCGGTGTCGCGGTTTCTGTCGCTGTTGGGTTCGGAATTGGAATTCCATTGCCTTGGCACACCTCGCCGTCAACCATTCTCCAAAAACTCAAACCAAGCATGGCAGGTACAACCAACGGGTTACAGGCAATACTCTCGTATGCCACAATTTTGACTCCACTCGGAATCGCAAAGCTTGGCACACCACTCGTAACGAACCCACAACCACCGCCGGATATCCGGGTCCAGTCCGATTGACTTCCAATACCCTCCTGCTTGGCAGGGCTTTGGCAATTCGGATCCTCCGGGCCCATCACCAGCGGCAGATAAATCTGCGTTGTTGTAGCCTCCTCCACGAATCTCATGGCACTTGCAACGTTTTGAAAAACCATTCCGAACATAACGACTAAGCACGTGACAACATACTGAAGCTTAAACATTCTATCCTCCTGGCATGGGCGAAGCTTGTGCCTCGCAAGAAAAAAAAAGGGTTTGCGAAAGTCTAAATGACGCAAGCAGACCTACCTCTTCAAATTTGAGATAATCCTGACTGCGCCAATTAGTTTAGTTCGCTTTTCTTTATTCTTTAGCCAATTCGGTTTTCTATCTTCTATCTATTATTAACCCAATAACCTCGTTAAGAGGTTAAGGTACCCGTATGAATATGAAACATCGGGAAAACGTTCAGCAATTGAACGCATCCTTTGTAAAATTCATACTATGTGAAAAGAACTTAGCTAACGAAGCGAATTGCCTCCTTAGCTGATTGAAAGGAAAGCCCTTCAATCAAATTTAATTAAGCTGTTTCTATCTACCACCCATCCCATATATTTCTGTATATATAGACAAGTGCAAAATAAAAACAGCTGGCACAGATTATGATTTTAGATTTTGGTTTTTTATTCGCAAAAATTCGCGAACCAAAAAATGAGTCACTGTTATGTGGCTCTCACAACCTGTGCCGAACTGCACTACGCTTGATAAAACTTGCTACTTTTCCGAAGGAATTTCGAGGGCTTGATTGTTCCACGTGGGGTCAGCATCTACTTCTCCATAGACTGGTAACACAATTTTGGTGCCTGGAAACCATTCCACCCATCCCTCGTTGTTTGTTAGGCTCACGACGACCAATGGTTGGCCGTTTTGAACCAGCTGAAATCTGATTTTTGGCACCAAAGGCACCGAAAGCGTCGGCGTGATGGCCAATGTTGGTGTAGCCGGGGCGGCGGACGTATCTGCAGCTTGTCGGGTTTCTGTGGCATCGACAGATACCGGATTCATAACGGATACTGCGGCCCCAAGGCCAAGAGAAACTCCTAGGTAGAAAAGACCTACGACACAAATGACCGAAATAGTCTTTAGCCACTTGTTTTTCTCTCTGAAACCGAGGGTACCGAGCAACACGGCGAGCATCACGATAATCGCGATTAACAAAATCACTGTAAAAGCTGATTCGCTTTGGCCGCTCTCATACGCGAATGTGACCCAACTCCAAGGGAACCCAAGAGTCCAGCTCCACGCCAGTTTGGCCACAGGGATCAAAAATGACTCCCATAATTTACGAACCAAACCAAGCCAAGCTTCAATGGATAAAATCACGAATGCTACCGTTGTCCAAACTATAAGTCTTATGAAGTTGTCTTTCACTGCAGTTCTCCTTGAACTAGTTTTTTTGACCATGGGAAAACCCCAAGGTCTTTGTTCGTTTGTTCTCTATTAATAGCAGAACGCACTTTTTGGAATGTTTTTTATCCCAAAGAGTGCGTCCTAAAATTTTAGAGAACTCTATTTATCAAATATTTATCTGCGTAGTGCAGTGTATTTTCTCAGATTTCTAATAAACCTCAGCAACTGAGGAAATTATATTTTCTAAGTAATACTATTTAAAAGAACTTGACTAACGAGCGATTTACTCCTTAGCCGGTTGAAGGATTTCCCGTCCTGCCCTTCGGAAAACCCTTCAATCGTTTTTCAATTTCTATTTAGTTTTTAATTTAATGATCTTTATCCTGTTAGGCTAAAAGAAATAAGTTGTGGCCGAACAGGACCCTTTCACTTAAAAAGCTATGGGCTATTCAAGTGAAGGCGATAATACTATGGGGTAGTTAAGATGTCAAGGGGGGGCTTAATGTCCCACAACATATGCGACAACAGTAAGTAGACTGTTGTTATGCACATTAACCCTGAATTAATAATAAATACCCTTAGGCTAAATAATTACGATATCAAAATAACGGCCTCTTCCTTAGGCATTCATAAATCCACACTCTATCGCTGGATTAATCGTTCCAAAACTAAATGGACTTCCGATAACATTTCTTCCAAAATAAAACGTAAATCTACCAAACCTCACTCCTTAAACTTCATCCTATCTGGCTCCAACAAAGCTGATATCATTAATATTAGAAATGCTAAAGGATATTGTGCTGAGAAAATTAAATTCCATCTTGGTCTTAACGCTTCTAAAAATACCATCCATAGATATTTAAAATCTCTCGGCTTAATTAATAGTTATGGTAATCATGTCCGTCCTAGATACCAGAAAACTACCCATATGTATCTGAAAAATACCAAGACTACCGGCTTCCTCCAAATGGATGTTAAATATATAACTCCTGAGCTCTCTGGCCTTCCTTGGACTTGCTATGAGTATGCCGTCATTGATATCTATTCAAGATATAAAGATGCTGTCATTCTTAATGATGTTAATCAAGATAATTCTATCCTTGCTCTAATCGAAATTGTTAATAGACTCCCTTTTAAACCAACTTTCATCCAAACTGATAACGGTCTAGAATTCCAATCTAGATTCGCTATGCATGCTAAAGCCTTAGGTCTTGAATACCACTACATACACAAAAGTTCACCTAACGAAAATGCCGTAATTGAAAGATCTTTTAGAACTGACGAAGAAGAGTTTTTCTTTAGACTTGAAGGACCATGCAAAGATTATGATGATTTAAGAGACAAATTTGCTGATTATCTTCTAGAATATAACACAGTAAGGCCGCATCTTGGCATTAGTTTAAAGACTCCTATGCAAGTTGTCGCATATGTTGTGGGACATTAAGCTAGAATTGATTTATGAAATAAATAAGTGCTAAGCTTTTCATGAAAACATGATTCAGATCTCTCATATAACCAGAAAAATATTGTTCTTTTTTTCAATTTTAGGATTTATTTTTGTTTCACTTATATTAAACAGTCTTTTTTCAGATCAAATATATCAATTGCTATTTTTTGGTCCACTAGGCAACCTGAATAGATATTTGTTTTCGGGGTTCTATTTCTATTATTTCTTCGTCGTATACATAATTTATGGATTCTTAGTTGATATTTTTGTAGCAATATTTCTTGCAACAATCTTCTTTCCGAAGTCTAAACGTAAATTCACATTAATCTGCTTTTTCTCTATCTTTTTATTCACAATTGCCATCAATACTTTTGGCGTTTCCAAAAAGATAGATGAAACCTTAACTGAAACTAAACAAAAAGATTCATTCAAAGTTATTTCTGAAGAATATACAAGCAAAAATATATCTGACAGAATAACGCCAAATATAATTTTTAATGTAGAAATTACAAACACATCAAAAGATATTCTTGAAGGGGAAATAAACGCGAATGCGCAAAACCCGCATATTTCACTTTTTTATTGTAAAAATAATCCAGAAGAAATTAAGCTTGAGCCAAAAGCTACAATCGCACTTGAACTAAATTGCACGGTTCCAGGAAATTCTAGCAACGAACAAACAAAGGAATTAATGAGAGACATACCAAACACTCTCGACTTTACAATCGCAATTGTTCCGACAGGGAATATGCCAACATTTTTCAGATTCAAAACACAACCACACAATTGGGCAGAATTTTAAATTTCCGAACTAAAATAGTAGCCTATCAAAATCTGGGTGAAAAGAATAATTGGCGTGCCATAGGGTGAGCCTTGACGGGTGAGTACTCACCCCCTATACTCTTTGCATGCAAATATCAAGCGAGGCGCAAAACGTTTTAGAAGCGATTAAGAAATTTCAACCAGTTAGGCCAAACCTACTTGTGGAAAACCTGGGTATGTCAGAAAAAACAATCTACAAACATCTAGCGAGGCTTTTAAGCGAAAGCCTAGTGACAAAGATTGGCTCAAGTGGCAAATCCTTCTATTTAATAAACCAAAAGAGCAAGGATATCAACATCGACCCACTCAATCTTACTGACCTACTTATTGAGCAAAATTATATATATGTTTCACCATCAGGGGAAATTATTAGAGGACTAAATGGGTTTAATGAATGGTGCATAAAAAACAACATGAACTTTGAAAAACAAAAGTCATTGTACGCCACAAGGCTAAAAGATCTTGGAAAAATAAGAATTGGCGGATTAATATCAGCAAAAAAACGCATCCTACCTGGTACCGAAAGAGTGCTTTTAAACGACGTGTTTTTCAGCGATTTTTATACGTTTGATCATTTTGGTAAAACAAGGCTTGGCCAATTGATTTACGTTGCAAAAACCTCTCAAAATATCGATTTGATCCGAGAAATTTCAATGAGTATAAAGCCAGCAATATTAAAACTGATCGAAAAGTATAACGTGCAACAAGTCTGCTTTATACCACCAACAATAGATCGTAAAATTCAGATAATGGACGAACTAAAAAAATTCCTCAACCTTGACCTGACAGAGATAAGGATCGAGAAAGTAACGAGCAAAACTAAAGTTGCCCAAAAAACATTACGTAAACTCGAAGACCGTATAGCCAACGCAAGAACAACAATGGCGGTTGATCCTAATCAAAAAATAACGGGAAATGTGCTGATAATTGACGACGCAACAGGATCGGGGGCAACCTTAAACGAAAC
>Ga0209541_10010103_pt1 | contig 15122 bp, 29 predicted proteins | sample RifCSPlowO2_01_FD_184027 | JGI IMG/M metagenome (GOLD analysis project Ga0209541, IMG submission 184027) | Groundwater microbial communities from Rifle, Colorado - Rifle CSP2_plank lowO2_0.1 (SPAdes) (version 2) | ecosystem: Environmental > Aquatic > Deep subsurface > Groundwater | place...
ACAGATCTTTTCCCTTTGTTTTTGAGTTAATAGTTTAGAGTCCTTTACACCAACTTCTCTTAATTTAGGTAAATCCTCTTCATCTAAAATAACTCCTGCCATTATCATTGGTCCTATTACCGGTCCCCTACCTGCATCATCTATACCACAAATTAGTTTACCCATCTTTCAAAATTTTTAATACTTTCTCCTTTGTTTTATGAAATAAATAATTTCGTTCAATTTCAAGATGATTAAATTTAATTATTCTCCATCCTGCCTTTCTTAAATAGTATTCTCTTATTTTATCTTTTTGTTTTCCTTCTTTTGTAAAATGTTTATAATAACCATATAGTTCTATGATCCATTTTTTATCTGGAAATTGGAAATCTGGCCTAAATAAAGTTTTAAACGTTTTATCTTGTTGATCAAAATAGAAGTCTTTATTTTCAATATAATGCTGTTTTAAAAAGTCTAACATTTTTGCCTCTATTTTAGTAATTTTAGATGGACTTATATTTTTTAATCTTTCTAATTCACTTGGATTATTTTCGATGTATTTTTTATGTGATTTAATTTGTTTTTCCTTATAATTTTTATCTGCCCATAATTTTTTTGAAATTTCACTTTGCATTTTTCTTCTTTTTTCATTTACAGGATTAATTTTATAATGTTCCTTCAAAGAATCACTAATTTTATTCCCCCAATTATATTTCCTTCCTTTTAACTTCTTAATTATTTCTAGTGCCTTATCTTTCCCGTATCTTTCTTCAAGGGTTTTTCCAGATAAAAATTCTTTTGCAGTTTTAAGTTTAATTTTATTTTCATTTAGTATTCTTAAAATTACACTTTGTGAAACATTATATTTAGAAGCAATTGTTTGAGAACTATGATTTGGATTATTGTATAAGTTGATTATCTCTTCTACAGGAAGATCTAATTTATTCCAAGCTTTTTGAACTCCCTTTTTACCTTTATTCCATGCTTTTCTACCCTTTAAAGCATTTTTTAGATTCTGTCTCCAAAGTTCTTTGTTTTGAAAATTTCTTTTCTTACCCTTATTAGAATTGATAATCTTTTGTTTTACTTCATCTGCTTTATTACCAAATCTTTCTAAGTAGGTTTTTCCTTTAAAAGCTAAACTTAATTTTTCTCTATGCGATTTAGTTCTTGGGGGTTTCTTTTTTCCTTTTAACTTTATGGAAATCTTTTGTCTTGATTCTGAAGATAATTGGTGACTTAATTTTCGTCTTGCATTACTTAATTTTTTATAATCCTCACCAAATTTTTGAGTGTAATAGTTACCTATAGTTTTTCTACTTATCCCAGAAACTAATTGTAAATCTTTTAGATTTAATTCTAGATCACTTGAGTAATCCTCGTATAAAATATCCAATAACTTATAATCGTTTTCTTGTAGTTTCTTCAATAAATAAAATTAGATTAATTCATTTAAATATCTTCTGACCACGTTTGTCACGATGTCGTGTGCATTTTCAACTAGAAAATGTATATTAAAAAATATAATTGAAAATTATTTTATATGAAGTTAAACATTTTATACAAATATTAAGAGTTATTGGATTGAGACATCCCAAACATATCAAAAAATATAATGAATGGATTATGATTAATAAAAATAATCCGAGATTAAAAAAATTATTAGTAGAGAATAGCGGGAGAAGGATTTGAACCTTCGACCTTCGGGTATCGCAAATGAGTGTTTAACTCTTTATGAGCCTTCCGCAGTAGGACACTTCGTCTTTACTTCGACGGACATTTAGGTATTCAATAAAACTATTGAAAATCTCCTAGCTGTCCCATCCCGCTGAGAAGAACGAAATAAAGAGTTTTTATAAAGCTTGTGGATAAGTTTAAAAATTTTTTTAATTGTAATTTTAACATGAAAAAAGAATTAAAACCTCAAGATATTGATGAAATTGTAAGATTATATGAAAATCGTGTTCCTTACAGAGATATTGCTGAGAGATTTGATATTCACGTTAAGACAGTATATCACCATACTAAATTAATGGAGAGGTTTGAACCAGAGGCTTACAAAAAATATTTAGATGCGTATAGGGAAGATTTGGCGAGAAAAAAAGGGTTAAAATCCTTTGCAGAATATCAAAAAATTTTAAGAGAAAAAAGACAGAATAGAAATGCGAATAAAGAATTTAGCAATTTATTAAATGAAAAATTGTCAACTTTAGGTAAGGGTGGTAAATCTAACTTCGCCAGGTATCTAGAAATCTCTAAAAAAACTATCACAGATTATTCAAAGGCCCAAAGTTTACCAAGTAGAAATTTATGGCCTAAAATTGCAGAATATTTAGAGATAGAATTAAATGAATTAGAAAGAATATTAAATTTACAAGATTAAAGATAAAATATGAAAACTGGTGTTGACATAAAAGAACTGAAAGAAATAGAAAAAAAGATCTTGAAAGGGATAAATCTTGACAATAGTGTAACTAATATAAAATTATTAGCTGCATTTGATATTGCTTATTCTAAAAATAAATATATTTGCGCTGCTGTTGTATTAAATTTTGAAACTAATGAAATAATTGAAAAGAAAATAATAACTGGAGAAGAAATAATGCCTTATTCTCCTAAATTAGCAGTTTTTAGAGAAGGACCTGTTATTTTAGAAACCTATAGAAGCTTAGATAATAAACCGGATGTTTTAATGATTAAAGGTGATGGAATGCTGAACAAATTTAAAGTTGGGTTGGCAAGTTATGTTGGTGTTTTAATAAATAAGCCTACAATAGGTGTTTCAAAAGATTTATTGTTTGGAAGACTGGATGAAGATAGAATAATGGTTGATAATGAAATGAGAGGCATGGCTTTGAAGACTAAACAATTTGCAAATCCAGTATATGTAACTCCAGGTCATAAAATTAATTTGGAAAAAAGTGTTGAAGTTGTGAAAAAATTTATAATTGAACCTTATAAGTTGCCTTTACCATTACATTTAGCACATAAATTAGCAAATAAGGAAAAGAAAGACAAATAGTTATTTCTTTAATAAAATACTTAGAAAAAATATATAAATTGTAAATTTAATTTAATATTATGGTTTATAAGAAATACCAATTCGGATTTTTAACTAGCTCTAATAAGGAAATATTTGACATTTTGAAAGCGTGGGTTGCTGTTTCTATTGCGTTTGGAATTGTTTTAGGTGGTTTAACAAGACAATTTTTCAGCTCATTTGTTATTAGTGTTATAGCTGTGGGATTTGGATTTTTATTGCATGAATTAATGCATAAATATTTTGCACAAAAATATGGATACAGAGCTGAATTCAGAAGTTTTGATGAAATGCTTTTTTTAGGAATAATTTTAGCTGTATTGTTTAGGTTTGTAATTGCTGCTCCGGGCGCTGTAATGATTGAAAGTTATAGGTATGATATAAAGAAAAATGGAATTATTTCAATTGCTGGACCTGTTACAAATTTGATTTTAGCCATCCTATTCTTTGCTTTGCTTCAATTTAGTTCTGGGTTTTTGAATACTGTTGCTGATTATGGTTTTAGAATAAATACTATTTTAGCTTTATTTAATATGATTCCATTTTGGATGTTTGATGGTGCGAAAGTTTGGAAATGGAATAAATTTGCTTGGGGATTAGTTGTCGTAATTGGAGTTGGATTTATATTTTTGTTTTAGATAAGTTTAAGAAAATTTCTAGAGTACATTTTTTATGAGAAAAATTTTACATCCAAAAACAATAGATAAAATAGTTGAAATGTATGAAAAGGGCAAGACTTATAGTGAGATAGCAAAAAATACCGGGGTTTCATTGTCTACAGTTTATAATTATACAAAATTGATGGAAAGATTTGAATCAAGTTATGGATATGAAAAAACATTAACGAGAGAGAGAGAGAATTCGAATATCCATATGAATATTGGAATAATTTAGCTAATAAAAGGCAAAATGAGACTATTAATAAAAATTTTTCTGAATTGATAAAAACTAGATTGACTAAATTAAGAAAATCACAAGCTAAAGCAGCTAAGGAAATAGGTGTTGGCAATATGACTATGAGCAGGTATTATAATGGTAAAAGTCTGCCTAGAAAAGATAAAATTCCTCTAATAGCAAATTCTTTAGATGTAGATGTTAAAATCCTGGAAGAAATTTTAAATTATAAAAGTTAGAGAAAACCATATATCCTATGCTATTTCATAAATATTTACTGTTCGTCTTTATGATATAAATCCAAAAATATTATTTTATTCTCTTCATTGATATATGCATAAGATAATCGAAATGATCCTATATATACTTCCCTGGTTCCTTTTCTTACGTATTTCATTGGTTTGCCAACTTCTGGATTATTCATAATTTTAGAAAACTGTTTTATTATTTTTTCTTTTAAAGATTGGTCTTTTATCTTTGAGAATTTTTCTTTAAAATCTAAACTGAATGCAGAAATTACCATTTCTTAAGTTCTTTTAAAAATTCGTCGAAATCCATCTCTATGAATTCTCCGCGCTCATAGCTCTTCCATGCTTCTTCAGTTTTTTTAGCAAATGTTAAATCGTCTTTTATATTCTTTTCAAAATCTTTTACAGTCTTAATAATTAATTGTGTTCCATTTTTTATTATTACCATACTTTCACCTTCTTTGAAATCTTTTCTCATATTTGATGGAATTACTATCTGTCCTTTTGAGCTTATCTTTGTTATTGCTATTTCTACCATAAGTAAGACATATCTTACTTGTTAATAAGCTTTATTATATAGTTAAGTAATTTAAAAGTTCATAAGCCTTTACCAAAATTTTTAGAAAGATTTTCATAAATTTAGAAATAATTGCAAGAAATTTATAGAAATCTATATAAATCAATTAATCGACAATAACTTAATGATAAATAAAGAACAAAGAGTTGGTGTTTTTGTTGATGTTCAAAATATGTATTATTCTGCAAGAGCATTATACAATTCAAGAGTTAATTTTAAAGAAATATTAAGAGAAGCTGTTAAAGGAAGAAAATTAGTAAGAGCAATAGCTTATGCTGTAAAATCTGGAGACAAAGATGAAGATACTTTTCATAAAGCATTATTCGGAATAGGGTTTGAAGTTAAATTAAAAGAATTGCAAATTTTTTATGGTGGAAATAAAAAGGCTGATTGGGATGTTGGGTTAAGTATTGATGCGATTGAGTTGGCTCCAAAATTAGATGTTATAATTTTAGTAAGTGGTGATGGAGATTATATTCCTTTAGTTGAACATTTGAGAAGAGCACTTGGCTGTAAGGTTGAAGTTTTGGCTTTTGGAAGAAGTTGTAGCTCAAGATTGAGAGAATATGTTGATGAATTTTCAGATTTAGATTCTCTAAAATTTGTAATTAGGAAAAAGTTCTCTCATGAAAATCGTGAAGTTAAAAAATAATTTTTTATAAAGAAATTATATTGTCTTCTATTTTGAATTTTACATCTAAAAACTTTTCTATAACTTCCATATTACTTTTAATATGATCGGTAATTTTTGAAGTTTTTATTTTTCCTTTACCTTTTAAGGCCATGTAAATTAATAATTGATCTGCTGTAAATGAATCTACTGTTGCGTTTAAGTTAATTTCAAATGATAATTTCTGTGCGCATTCTTTTCCAACCTGTTCTGCAGTTTTATTTTTTTCGCCCAAAATAGTATAACCTAATTTATAATTTTTAAATATTGAATTTGCGTGGATATAACAGCCAGGACTTGCAGTTTTTACATAAATTTTTTCTGATTTTATTTTAGTCTCTACGTTGAAGCTAGACCTAAAACCTTTAACTAACCTTCCAGAAATATTTCTTTCTCTTAATGATTCCGATGTAACGGCGTAAACATGCGTTTCTATTATTTCTTCATTTTCTATTAAATTTAATTCTTCAATTTTATTGTTTGGATAAATTATCGCTTTGATTAAACCATCTCCTAATGGGGTAAATCCTTCTTTTATTACTTCTAACTTAACTTTTATTCCTAATTTTTCTAAAAAGAAAAGAAAAACTTCATTTAACTCTAAAGCTGGAGGAGCTAAGGGATTTGCTGTGCCTCCTTTAATTTCTAATATTGTTTCTTTATCTTGAAGAATTGCTGCAGGCAATAAAGTTTGAAAAACTAAAGTTGTTGAACCTGCAGTTCCTATGTCAAATTTATATTTTCCTGGTTTTATATTTCCTGGGTAAAATTCTAAATTTAGCGAATTTAATTCGTTTCCTTTAACTTCTGCATTGCAAAATTCTTTGATGGAATTAACAGCTGTTAAATGTTGGTATTTTAATCCTGGATTATTTCTTTTTATTCTTATATTTGTAATTCTGAAAGGTTTCTTACTTATTGCAGACAATGACAAGGAAGTTCTTAATATTTGACCTCCACCTAATGACCCATCAATTTCTATCATTAAATTTGATAGTGAATTTAATTTAAAAACCTTAATATTCTTTAATTTGTTCTATATTCTAAAAATATTTCTACTTGGATCTGTAAAGATGAATTTAATATTTCTATAAAGTCATAATATAATTATAAAATATAATTTATATATGGGTCCGAATGAGGTATATGCATACATTTATTAAGAAGGTACTCTTAATAAGCAAATGGTTAATGAAGAGAAAATAGGATTCCATAAAGGGTGTTTAACTACTTTAGCTAAGGAAAGAGATGAATTGGCTAAACTTGTAAATCTAACTGAACAATTAATGTCTATGCACTTAAAAGCTCTAAAAGACTTAGGTGTGGAATTGACTGTTAAAAGTGAGGAGGGTAGCAAATGATTGAAACAATTACTGGAAAATGGTTTATTGTTGCTGTAATAGGGGTGTTAGCTGCAGCTGCTTATATTTTATTTAGCAGAAAGGATAAAAATTTAGAAGCTTTGGAAAATGAGTATAATGAGATTCTTACTGGTGAAGAATATAAGGTTAAGGGACAATATTAATTTCTTAAATTTATATTAATTACAGTTTTAAAATATTAGGATACAATAGAAAAGTTGGCGAAAGCTTTAAATAACATATACTTTACCATTTTGCTTAGGAGAATTAAAAATGCTTATACCAGTTAGCTGTTTCGCTTGCGGAAAACCCGTAGCACATTTATGGGAAGATTATTCTGAAAGAATAAAGAACGGAGAACATCCTAAAAAAGTAATGGATGAATTGGGTTTAGAAAGATATTGTTGCAGAGCATTATTTTTAGGTCATGTTGATTTGATAGATACAGTTGCTAAATTCAAAAAGGCTTAATGAGATGATTTCTTATGGACATAATACCTTGGAAAGGCAGTACTGGTGATTTTTTATATCCTGGTAAAGTACTTGAATTTAATTTATTAAAAAGAGAAGAAATAAATTTTTTAAAAGAAAATGAAGCTGCGCCTTATATTTTAATGATCTTAGATCATTACAATAATCAATGTAATTACTGGGAATTATATAATCATCTGAAAAGAGAATATTCAGATTATATAATTAATAATTCTTTTAATAGACTTGAAGAACTTGGGGTTATAGAAACATTGTATTCTAAAGATTCTGAAGAATACTTGCCTGAATTAGTTAGAGTTTGTGATGAATATAAACCGGATGCTATAAAGGGAAAATATTTAGTAAAAATTATTAAAGATGTAATTTCAAAGAAATTGTCTTCTCAACAAGCAAAATGAATTTATATTTCTAAACTAATTAAATTCTATGAGAGATGATGACTTTCTTAAAAATAGGCTAGAGTCTATATGGGTATTGTTATTTTCAGATGTAGAAAGAAAAAATAGAGTTATAGTTAGATTTAAGGGAAAGTGGAGAAATAAATTTGGGCATATAAAAAGATTAAGAGATGGTAGTTCTGAGATTGTAATTAATGGTTTTTTTAAAAATGAAATTATTCCCGAATATATAATTGATGTTACAATAGCACATGAATTGGTGCACTACATGCATGGTTTTAACAGCCCACATCCAAGAATTTACAAACACCCCCATGCAGGCGGAATTGTCAATAAAGAATTAGCTAGAAGGGGATTTGGACATGTGATTAGACTTGAAAAAAAGTGGACAAGAAATGAATGGAGGAGAATTTTGCAAGAGCATGTTAAGACTAAAAAGAAAATTTTTAAATGGTTTTAATTAAAATTTCTTGTATATAAATTTTTTAGAAAGTCCAATGGGCTGTTTTCTATTGCTTTTCTTATTGGATAAGTGTATCTTGTAGCATTAGTAAAAACAGTATCTCTATCTTCTTCAATTATGGTGGTTTTTTTCCCTGGCAGTGGATAAATACGAAAACCATTTGGAGCTTGCATGTATAAAGATAAGGCTACTTTTGTTCGATGGGTTTTTTCTTTTATTTTTATATCGATGAAATACCCTTCAAAAGTTGCTTTAAATTCCAAACCAGAAAGACCTTTTTCATCTCTTGTACGAGTTACTTCCCATTTATCATCTCTAATAACTTCTTGCTCGTACATAGATAAAATTTAGTTGTGCTCTATATTTAAAGTTTACTTCTTTTTTTTATGGGTAATTTAGAATATCTTTTACAATTATAACAATAATATACAATCATTTTATCTCTTGTTCTTACTCTATAATTTCCTTTTTGAAAATAAGTGTTGCAATGTTTACAGTATTTTCTTTTGAATTCAGTAGGTACTGGAATATTAATACGCATTCCTATTTTCCTTGCTAATTCTACATATCTGTTTGCTTTCTCTGGATTTATTTTTGCCTCTTTGAATAATAATTTTATTCTATCCGAGGCTACTTTTTTTCTATTCATATTTTAATTATGATTCATTAAATTTATATACATTAGGTTTACAGAAAATTTTATGGGTATGGGTTTTATGCATTTAATTTTTGGTTGGTTTCTTGGTAAAGTTTATGAATTTAAAACTAAATCTGAGTTGAGTTTGGTTGAAATTAGTTTGTTAATGTTTGGTACTGTTGTGCCTGATGCTGACTATTTAATTGATTGGGTATTTGGAACACACATACATAGGTTATTAACGCACAGTTTTCTTGGTGTAATCTTAGGATTTATTTTATGTTATTTCCTAATTAAATTTTTGAACAGATCATTAAATAAAAATTATAATGCAAAAAAACTCAGTATATTTTTTTCTGTTGGAATTTTAAGCCACATATTTCTTGATATGACTTTTGGATGGCCTGGAATTTCCTTACTTTATCCTTATGATAAATGGTTTTACTTTTTTGGTATTGAGAATATCCATAGAAGCATAGGAATTACCAACGTTGCTGTAGGAGAATTACTTAATGAATTAAAATTAGCTATATTAGATATCGGTCTTGGTGTTGCTTTTGTATTCTATCATATTTTAAAAGGTAATTTTAAAAAGCTTTAATATGAAAATTGAAAAATTAGTTGAATTCTATGTTGAAAATTTAAATTCTACTGTTAAAAAAAATTATGATTCCAATTATGAATATCAACTAAACTTAGTGTTAGCAAAAGGGTATACTTCCTTAAGAGATTATCATGAGCATTTAGCTGAAGAAAGACAGACTAGGTGTGAAAATAAGCTATTTAGTAAATTTTTAAATCATTTATTGAAAAAACATGGTAAAGGAAAAGCCTGGTTAGCTAATGAAATTAATGTGTCTAGGCAGATGATTTATAATTATTGTTCTGGTAAAAATTTACCCACAGAAGAAAAAGCTGAAGCTATAGCAAAAAGTTTTAGAATAAAATATGAAGTTTTAGAAGAAATAATTTTTAATTAAAGGTGGCAGCTAATCATAGTTCCCGCGCTGAGCGCAGTACAGTATGAAACGTAGGCTTGCTTGACTTCCTGGTTCGAAATGTTTCAGGGTAGAACCAAGCCACTTTGGCCGCCTAAGTATGGGATTTTGGATATGTTTAAAAATTTTTCCTATTTTGTTCTTGAAATGCAATCCAATAATGAGTTTAGAGAATCTATAGAAAATAGGTATGGAAATAGGGTAAATACCCTAAGCGACTTATCTGGAGCACTTGATTTGCAAGTTAAGTTTTTTAACGAAGCTATAGAAAATCGTGCTTTATACCCTTATATTACTCTTTTAGAAATCGCTCTTGAAATGGTAGCTGATGAAAATGGTTCTCGAGCTGATGCTCTTAGAGACTTGCTTAGACAAAATGGACCTTCAATAGTGCAAGTACCTATTCTTAATAATTATAAACTATCTTTAGGAATGAGCGTAGATCAAATTCCATATTTTATGGATATTATTAAATCTAATACTTCTGAAATGAAAAAACAAATAACTTCTTTTGGATATGTTGCTAATCATGTTATGAATCAAATTGAGTTTGATGTATTACCTGATCCTTTATTTGGAAGAACTTATATGAAACATGGAAAAATAATTTTGAATACTAATTCAGAAAGACCTGGTTATTATATCTTTGATGCAGTTTCTAATATGTGTAAAAATTGTAATAAGGAACATGGAATAAGATTAGAACAAATTAATGAAGTTCCGTTTAGGTCTTTGGAAAAAGCTTTTGAAAAATTAGATAGAAGTGTAATTCAAACTGTTGTTATTGCTAAAAATACTGAAGAATATTTACTAAGAGAAACAGCTTTGCCTATGGTTGAATTTAAATATAATCAAGCATTAGGATTTTTAGACAGACATTAATATTTTGGTATCTTTGTAACTATATTTGAAAATGCATTTATTCCACCAACCAAACTTTTTACATTTGTAAAATTCTTTGATTTAAGAAATTCTGCTGCCTGTGCACTTCTAATTCCGTGGTGACAATAAATAATTATTTCTTTATTCTTCGGTACTTCAGTTATTCTATTTAGCAATTCATTCAATGGAATCAAATAAGAATTTGGAATTTTTGCTATTTTATGTTCTTCTTCTGTTCTTACATCTAAAAGAAAAAAATCTTCTTTATTTTCAATTTTTGATTTTAATTCTTCTGGAGTTATTTTCACTTTAATCTACTATTGTACTATTATCTTTTCTTGAAATCATACCTAATTGCGAATCAATATCTTCTGCCATTATTTTTAAATCTTGAAATACTCTTAATGTATCTTTTTTAATTTCATCAACTAATTCTTCCAAATTATTTGTTCTTAAAAAATAATAATTGTTTTTAGATGAAACTAATCCAGATTCTATCAATTTATTTAAATGATGAATTACTGTTGCTCTTGATAAATTTGATTTTAATGCAATTTCGTCTGATGTTAGGCCTCTTTTTTTTCTTGCAGCTTTTATTAATTCTATAAAAACTCTAAAACAGGATTTTTCTTTATCTCTTTCTGTAAATAATCCTAGTGTATTCGAGAACCATTGCATATCTGCATTTAAATTTTGTTCAGACGGCTTTCTTACTTTTTGCAAAGTAATTTTTTCAAATTCTGTTTTCATTGGTTGATTTAAGATCAACTTGAATTTAAGGCTTTTGAATGTTAAATTAGTTATTACTTATGTGTGGTAAATAATTAGAAAACTTTATAAATATTATACTTATATTTTTATAATGGAAAATGAAACATTTAAAAAATTGGAAGATAAATATAGTATTCAACATAGAACAGCAGAAAATTTTCCTGATTCTGAAATTAATCAAGTTTACAGTCTTGAAAGATTAGATTACATTACCCAAGGTAGAAGTATACCTGACTTATCAAGAAGAAATCCTTTAGAAGTTAGTGTTTCTGAATGGGAAGAAGTCAGAAATTTAGCTGCATCTACTGGCAAACTAATAAAATATTTACAAAAATAATTTCATGAAAACTTTTAAAACAACTACAGGAAGAGAATTAAGATTAATAAATTGTAGATTAGAAGAAATAGCTAAAGCTCCTTTATTTGGAAGTGGTGGGTTGCTTACTACAACTTCTGAAAATGTCAGAAATAAGATGCAATTAAAAAAATCTAATTTAACAGTTGTTAAAAATAATGAAAATGAACCTTGGGCTGTTACAAACGATGAAGCTAAGCGTATTTCTTTATCTGGCATTCTTGGTGAAAAATTTAGATTTCAAGAGACTGACCTTGATTCAGCAACTGAAATGTATGTTAAGCAAGTAGAATTTATTGATGAAAACTATGATATTGAATTTAACTTATTAGAGGATGAGTTTGAGGATAAAATAAATGCAGCTGAATCTGAATTTGAAACCAACCTTGATAATATTGAAAGTACTTATGAGCTTAGAACTTATGGATTAGAATTTAATTATGGATTAAAAACTGATGAAATTACTGAAATTTATTATAATGAATTAATTGACCATAACAAATATGATCTGTTAATTAAGCATCTTGATGAAGATTACAAAGATCAATCTAAAAATTTACTTACTAATTACGAGATGAATAAAAAAATGGCCATGGAAATTTATAAGAATGTCATTCAAAGACTACGTGTAGACTATTATAATAGATTAAATGAACTTGAAGAAGAACGTGATGGTGCTTTGGAAGATGTCGGTAAAATTCTTGAGAAGACATTAAATAAGGAATAAATATGAAAAGACATCTCAGGCTTATAAAGGGTGGAAAGGACTTGAATTCTTCTTCTGGAAATCATAACTATACAACTGTTAGCTCTAAACCTTGTGATGTTAATGACGAATTAAAAATGGTTTCAAAAATAATTGATGTAATTAAGGACAATGCGGAATTAAGTAATTTGCTTATGGACAAAAAAGAGATGCAAATTGTAGATGATCTATGTAAAATCGTCGGAATAGATAGATTTAATGAATTATTCAAAAACAGAGAAGGTGGAATTTATAGACCGACTATTTTTTTGAGTTCTGACTTGTATAATGGGTTTAGAGATGCAAAAAGGGGAGAAAAAAATGATAATTATAAATTATTAACTGGAGCCGAATTTGCAATTGTTGCTCTAAGAAGAAATAGTTTAGAAGACTTCAAAAGATTATATGAATATTATAATAAAGCTACATTTGAATTTATAGATGAGGAAAATAATGAAGTTGAAATTAAAAGCTGCAGAGGTTTAGAATATTTGGGGTTATTTGTTAACGCTCTGAATTTAAATTCTGATGGATTAATTTATAATGTAGGGTATACTTTAGGCAGACTTAGATTTACCCAAAACAAATGAACACTAAATCTTATAAATAGAATGTCTGACGAAATTAAATGCTCAAAAAATATTTTTTTAAACATTACCATGATGATGAAAAATTCAAGAAGGATTATGAATTTTATAGTAAAAATTATAATGTTAAAATTTTACCTGGGATTAAAAATAATAAAGTTAAAGTAAAATATAAATTAAAAGAATTTGATGAAGTCATATTTGAGTATATTCAATAGAAATATTTAAAAGTTAGATTGCTATTGCATTTTTTAATGGACAAAATAGTTTTAGAAGCAATTTGTCAAGAAATTGATGGTAAATTTTCTACTGGAAAAGAAATTAATACTGAAAGTTTGAAAGATTATCTTGGTGGTCTTGGAAGCGATGGATATAGGGAATTTGCAGTTGAGTATATTCAAATCTCCAGCAATTATCATGAAAAAATAGATAATTTAAGAGAAAGAAATAATATTGGCAATATGGATTTAGAAAGAGTAGGGTGGAATACTTTGTTGGGGGGTTTTGCAGGATTAAGTACTTCTCCTTATTTAGAGAATGAAAGTTATACTGTAATAGGTGCCGCTACTGGAGCGGGTTTAACTATTGCAGATGAATTACTTGGGCTTGGAATTGATTTTGAATACGCATTCTGGGGAACTGTTGTGGGTGGATTTATTGGTGGCTTTTATGAATATGGCTTAATAGGCGCTGCTGTTGGCGGTGGCCTGGGTTTACTAAAAGGATGTGCCGATGCTTTTTCATATAACAAAAACCAAGAGAGAAAATTAAAATCTAAATCCAGAAAAGCAGAAAGTAAATTTATTGATAACAGAGAAAAATTAATTGAAAAAACTTTAAATAAATATGAAGATAATTCTAATGTAAATAGAATTGTTAAGAAAGAAAAAATAACTACTTAATTTATTGTAATTCTCTTTTTAAAATTTTATGAGCATTGTTAATTTCTTTAAATTTTTCAGTATTTCCATTCGGCATATCTGGGTGATTTTTTTTCGCTAAAGCTTTATATTTTTCATCAATAATGTTCATATCTGTTGTTTCTTCATCAACTCCTAAAATAATTCTTGCTTTTTGACGCTGTTCTTCAACATCGTGTCCTTCTGAAAATCCACTCATAAACTCTTCCATTGTTTTTTGTCCTGAAAGTAATGCATTAACTTCTAGATCAATTATTTTAGAAACTATGAATAAATTTTCTACATATTTTTTTGCTAATTTATAACTATAGTACATATGATGTCCATCCATATACCAAGAAACAAATGCAGGTGCTGTTTTAATTGCGTGTGCTTCTTCTTGAATATTAATATTATTTTCTCTAATACCTATTTTTCTTAGAGTATTGAAAATATTATTTCTATATTGTATAGCTCTTCTATTGTGTGAATCTTGGATTATTTGAAGAGAAATACTGTGTCCTTTTATTTTTATAATTGTCATTTCTTATTTGGGAAATTAGGAAAGTTTATAATGCTTTCATTTATGTAACTTATAAGTAGTTAAAAATAGAAACATTTATAAGGATTTGCCCCTCCTTTTTTTTATGGAATTAGATGCAAAAGTTGAAAGACAAATTATGGACCCTAAGAAAATTATAAAATTTTATCAAGACATTTTAAATTTTAATTTGGGATACAATCCAGATAAAAATTTAGTATTTGGTGTAAAAGATTTTATCGAATGGTATCAGAAATTTTTAAATTCTAAGGGTGCAACACAATACCCTCCTCCTAAAAAAGATCCTGGAGATGACGATCCTGACAATGGTCCGGGATACGATAATAGTCCTAATTCAATTGATGCAGTTTTAGAAAAGAAAGAAGAAAAACCGGAAAAATATAGATTGGAAACTTACTTACCTCAACAAAAAAGTTCAATTGATGTTTATACATACGAGGATGATAAATAAAATGGAAAAAACACAAATACAAAATCAAATTGAAAAAGTAGTTACAAATGGATTAGGTGTAGAAGATACTCCTAGAGATACAGAATTGGACTTACAAATTAAATTAGCTAATA
>Ga0209541_10010104_pt1 | contig 15122 bp, 15 predicted proteins | sample RifCSPlowO2_01_FD_184027 | JGI IMG/M metagenome (GOLD analysis project Ga0209541, IMG submission 184027) | Groundwater microbial communities from Rifle, Colorado - Rifle CSP2_plank lowO2_0.1 (SPAdes) (version 2) | ecosystem: Environmental > Aquatic > Deep subsurface > Groundwater | place...
ACCTTGCTTTATTGCGCCAGCAACTTCATCGAATGGCTTGTGGAGTGCGGTTACCCTTTCCTTTACGGTTGCGATCATCTTTCCGCGTAATTTTTCATCAGGGACTTTTAACAGCGAAAACATTTTGTCTACATCCACATCCAGAAGGATCGTTCCATGTTGCAATAACACGCCCCGCTTTCTGGTTTGGGCATTTCCCGAGAATTTTTTACTATTTACCAGCAAATCGTTAATCGGCACAAACTGGCCTTCTATTCCAATGGTTTTGAGACCGTCAAGAGTAGCGCCGCAGATTAGATTATAGGAATCGTGGATACCTGCGGGATATTCCTTTGTGATGAACGAATAGGTCAGCTCAGCATCATGAAATACCGCCCCGCCGCCCGTAATTCTTCTCACTACTTCTACACTATGCTGCTTGCAGGCATTCAAATCTACTTCTTCCTCCAAACTTTGAAAATAGCCGATGCTCACGGCGGATGGTTTCCACTGATAAAGGCGCAAGCTTGGGGTCCAATTCTTGTTTTCTGCAGCTATGTGCAGCATGGCTTCATCCAATGCCATGTTCCAGGCTGCAGGATGATAATCTGTTTCCAATAAACGGATTTGAGTCATTAATTATCTTCCTCGCTATCGAACAATCGCATTTGTGATTTTCCTTCCAATTCCTTTTCGTATTTTTTAGCTTCTTTTTCAATATCCCAATCGCTCTTTACATGACCAGTGGTTTGCTTACAGTCGTTACAATAAAACATGCGAATAACAGTTCCGTCTTTTTCTTTTTTCGTACTTTTTGATTCAACATTTGTGCTTTTGCACGCAGCGCAAAAATCGCCAAGTGCGCACCATTCGCATTCATGTTGTTTTTGTTTTGAATGCTTTTTATCCTTCATTTACATGCACCCAGAATAGCTTCTGTTAATTGCTCGGCATTAAAGCCAAATGCTTCTATTTTCTCATTCTGGAATATGCGATTTATCCGCTCGATTAGTTTTTCCCTATTTAATTCCGTTCCTTGCAATTGCAATTGCAGTTTTTCTATTGCCTCTTCAGGATAGAGAAAGAAATCCCCTGTAATCTGAATTTTTCTTATTTCACTGTCATAATCCATTGCAATCTTGATCAGCTTTCCGGCTTTGTAGATGTTTTTTCCTTGTTTCATTTTTATCACTAGCAGATTGTGCAGCTCGGCCTCCACCTTAGATTGGGATGGCGGGCGGCCTGCACGCCGTCTAAACGACCTACCGGCGTAGTGGTAGGCGCCTGATGGAGTAATTCCGGCGTTTTCCCGGCTTCTTCCGCTATTTTGAGCATCGCCTGGATGAATGCATCCAATGTTGCCTTGCTCTCGGTTTCCGTCGGCTCCACCATGATAGCCTCTTTCACGATGAGCGGGAAATAGATGGTGGGCGCATGGAAACCGTAATCCAATAACCGTTTCGCAATATCCAGCGTGTGCACACCATTCTTAACGAACCGCTCGCCGGATGCGACAAATTCGTGCGCGCATGTCCGATCATAGGGAAGCGGATAGGCATCTTTGAGCGCGTGCATGATGTAGTTCGCGTTTAATACGGCGACTTCTGCAATTTCTTTCAGGTTAGGCCCGTAGCCGCGAATATAGGTATAGGCCCGCACATGCATGCCGAAGTTGCCGTAAAAGGAGCGTATCCGACCGATGCTGTCGGGCCGACCATGATCAAAGACATACTTTCTTCCTTTTTTTGCAATACGGGGGATGGGGAGATATTGCTCCAGGAATTTTTTCACGCCGATCGGTCCGGAGCCCGGTCCGCCGCCGCCGTGCGGCGTGCTGAAGGTTTTGTGGAGATTGAGATGAATCATGTCAAAGCCCTGGTCTCCCGGGCGAGTAATTCCAAGCATGGCATTCATATTGGCCCCATCGCAATACATTAATGCGCCTGCATCGTGCACGATTTTGGCGATTTTATCGATATTCTCATCGAATAAACCGAGCGTGCTCGGATGGGTGAGCATGAATACGGCTACGTCATCGTTCATCGCCTTTTTCAATTCGTTCAGATCTACATTGCCTCTGGCATCGGTTTTTACCTGGACAACGTTGAAGCCGCACATTGCTGCGCTCGCCGGATTCGTCCCATGCGCGCTATCCGGCAGTACAACGCTATGACGCTTGCCCTGGAAATGCTTTTTGGCAATCATTAAGCAGCTGAGTTCTCCATGTGCACCGGCTGCGGGATGCAGGCTAAACGCATCCATGCCGGTGATTTCGCATAGATAGGTTTCCAGTTCATGCATCAGCTGCAGGGATCCCTGGACCGCGCTTTCCGGAGAAAGGGGGTGCAGATTGGCAAAACCATTCAACCGCGCCATGTCCTCGTTGATTTTGGGGTTGTACTTCATGGTGCAGGAACCCAGGGGATAAAACCCGTTATCCACACCATAGTTCTTTTTGCTTAAATCCATGAAATGGCGGATAACGTCGACCTCGTTGAGTTCGGGCAGGTGCAGTTCTTTCCGGAGCAGTTCTTCGGGAAGATCAACCTTTTCTGCCGTAGGCACGTGCTCCGTGTTTTTGCTTTTCAGATCGAATAATGTTTTCATTTTTCCCCTCTATGAAAATCCATGGAATTGCCAGCGCCAGCACGACCCTCTGATGGTTGGGCCTTATGACAGGTGCAACCGCTCCGGATTTTTTTGTTTTTTCCAAGGAATGGGTGGTTTTCGATGCATTTGCCCATTATTTCACCGATTGAACGATTTGTACGAACTGTTCAATATCCTCTTCTCTGTTCATTTCCGTGCAGCAGAGCAGCCATTGATGATCGGGCAGTTCCAATCCTCCAAGGAAACCCGCTTGTTCCAAGGCATCGTTTAGTTTTGCAATCTCTACCGGACTTTTAACCACAAATTCATTGTAGAAGGGCTTATCGTTGACAGCAGTAAAGCCCAATCTGGCCAGTTTTTTCTGTAAGCTATGTGCACGTGCATAGGAAAGCCTGGCTACGCGCTGCAAACCGGTTTTGCCCAGCAGCGCCAGATAAACCGTTGAAGCAAGGGTATTCAATGCCTGGTTGGTGCAGATGTTGCTCGTTGCCTTCTCCCTGCGGATATGTTGTTCTCTTGCCTGCAGCGTAAGAATAAAGCCATCCTGGCCCCTGGAATCCCGGGTAAGGCCGCATAAACGGCCGGGGATTTTCTTGATGTAATCGTTTTTTACAGTTATGAAGCCGCCGGTCGGCCCGCCGTAGTTCATGCCGTTTCCCAGGGCCTGCAAATCGCCTACGACTACATCCGCACCATAGGCACCGGGCGGCTGGAGCAGCGCCAGGCCCGTTGGATCGCTGATAGAAACCACGAATAACGCACCGGCATCGTGCGCCTGTTTGGCATAACGACCAAGGTCTTCGATAGAACCATGATAATCTGGGTATTGGACGATTAAACAAGCCGTATTTCCGGAAATTTCAGGGGTGATTCTGAAATCCGCCGCTTGGGCATAGGTGTTTAATACATCCCGGTAACGGGGATTAACCAAGTTCGCCAGGAAAATTTCATTTCTTCCGTTTACACTCCGGGAAAGAAGAACCGCTTCGGCCAAAGCCGTAGCTGCATCGTACATACTGGCATTCGCCACATCCATGCCGGTTAGCTGGCAGAGCAGTGTTTGGAATTCATATGTGATTTGCAAAGTGCCCTGGCTGATTTCCGGCTGATAAGGAGTATAAGCCGTATAAAATTCCCCGCGGAGCAGGATATGGTTTACCGCGGAAGGAATATAATGGTGATAGCTGCCGGCTCCGCGAAATGGTTTAAGCACATTGTTTTTTTGGCTAAGGGCAGAAACACATTCTCTGGCTTCCATCTCGCTCATAGGAGCAGGTAATTTTAATGCCCGGTTTAATTTGGGTTCTACCCCTGGAAATAAATCGTCGACAGCTTTAGCACCAATCGCTTCCAGCATCTCTTTCTTGTCCTGCTCGGTCAAAAGAATGTAATTCATGAATACGCTGCCTCCCTGTTTGCTTATATGAAAAGAAAATTTATAAGCTGGAGGGTTCGGGTTGGTAAGGAAACCAGTTGATGGAGTGCCCTTCCAGAATCCAAGATGATAGAAGTCAAATCTTTTGGGTTTCTTCCTAGCGGAACGATAATATTATGCGGTGCAGGTCTAATAAAAGTAGGAGAAGACTATTCAGCAAGAAGAAGAGATATTGTTACTGTATTTTGCCCGCAAATGGGCGAGTTGAAGAATGCGATTGTTTAATGCTTCAAACCAGCCATATTTCGAAGCCCGATCCATGATAGGATTGATCTGGGCTAATATGATTTACTTATAGGGGGTATAAGTAACTTATAGGGGGTATAAGTAACTTTAAAAATCAGGGGCACGTAATGGAAGTATGCTATTTGATTTGAAACCCAAGGAGAATGTGAAGGATTTCTTTAACTACGTAGAAGAACTTCGCGCTTTTGTTGGATATTTAACTAACAGCAGTACAAGAATGATCGTAGTTAGAGGGCTCCGCAGGACCGGAAAAAGCAGCCTTCTTAGAGTTGGATTAAAAAAGGCTGGAAAACCGTTCATTTTAATCGATACCCGGGAATTGCGCTCTATCAGCAGAAAATCATTTGAATCCAAGGTTTTGGAAGAATTAAAATCAATTAAAGGAATTCCCGAATCACTAATGGAAAAAATAGAAGGATTGGAAGCGGGTATTCGTATTTCATTTAGAAAGGATGAGAATTTGTGGAAACTGCTCAAAAAACTTAATCCCATAATCGCAGTTGATGAAGTCCAGATGCTGAATGGCACTGGAGTCGAGTCTTTTTTTGCTGCGGCATATGACAATACAACATGCAAAATCGTCCTAACTGGATCCGAGATTGGGGTTTTAGACGCATTTCTTGGGAAGGATGATACGAAGGCTCCTTTATTTGGCAGGGTTTATGAGGAAATAAAAATGCATACGCTAACTCCGGAAAAAACAAGTGAATTTCTGGATATGGGATTTAAAGAAGCTAAAAAGGATATACCTAAGGAAATAATAGGAAGGGCTTTGGAAGAGCTAGATGGCATTGTAGGGTGGACTGCAATGTTCGGCAATCTTGCACTTTCGCTGGATCCAAATACCGCATTAAAAAGGGCTGTGACAACTGGGACCAAATTGGCATATTCTGAATTTGAAACGTTTTTAGCTACGCGAGGGACAGCTAAAAATCGCTATCTCGCATTAATTAGGATAATTGCAAGCAAAGCCATTGGATGGAGCGATCTAAAGCGCTCTTTGGAAATAGAACTTAAAGAATCAATTTCTGATCCTCAATTCACTAATTACATACATTCTCTAATGGATTATGGTTTTGTTTTACATGCTGATAATCTTTATTCGATACCAGATCCGTTGCTTAGAATGGCATTGGCATCTCAATAAAATCTTTAGTGTTTCAATCCGGTAATATATTTAGCATATTCCTCCTTTGTCATCAGCTTATCAAGCTCAGACGGATCTTTCACTTTTATTTTTACCATCCATCCTTTATCCTCGGCAGATGAATTTATCAGTTCCGGATGCTGGTTTAGCTCTGTATTTACTTCCACAACCTCCCCGCTGATCGGTGCGTAAACATCACTGCTGGCTTTCATCGAATCAACTATTGCCATTGCTTTGAACTGCTGAACCTGCGCGCCTACTTTTGGAAGCTCAACAGAAACCAAATCGCCTAATGCACTTTGTGCATAATCTGTGATGCCAACTATTGCAATATCATCTTTCAATTCGACCCATTCATGCTCTTTTGAGAATTTCATAATGAAATTCCATAACACAAACTTAAAATATCTTGCCCTCTATGAAATGTTATGTCAAATGTTAGAATACCGGTAGGAAGAACAGTTTTATTTCGCGAGGCACTCGCACCGCTTAAAGAAAGATATGTTAAATCTCCAAGAAAGAGCAGGGCGTTAAACGATTTCGTGCATAGAGCAGTAGAAACCGATTCGATTCTAAGCGCACAAGCAAGGCATCCTGTAATTGCACTTCGTTATTGGCAGGAAGAACGAAAGTTGATGGGTGATCTTGGAAGTTTGTATCGAGCAACACCTGTTGTTAAAACCGTGGCTTCGGACACCGCAGAAATGGCGCTTAGTGAAGAAACGATGAGAACCATGATTTTTGACATGCAAAAAAGCGATAGGGCCCGCACGTATTTGAGATTCCACGGTAGAAAAGCTACTCAAATGTTTGCAGGCTTGTGGACAACTGGTTATGGATTGGGGATACTGGCACTGAGTGACCCAAACCTGTCGAAAGGAATGGAAATTGGAACTGTGTTAGCGATAACGACGTTTCTGGGCATAATACTTAAGGAAATGTATTTGATACGCATTAGCAGCAGCCTAGGTCAGTATCAACAGACGAGACAGATGGCTGGAAACCTGATTGCACAGGAGTAGCCTATTTCCTTTTATAAAATCTATGGCTGCAGGTTTTTGCGTTTATTAACCTATCCCGGATTTTGATTTCGATTTCACTGCCTAATGTCAAATCCATTGGAACAAATGCCAAGCCAATCGGCTTTTGAAGCGTAGGTGAGAAAATACCGCTGGTAACGTAATCAAATTTTTCTCCATTGATATAAACTTCATTACCATGGCGCGGCACCGCACGCTCAAGCAATTCGAAACCAACAAGCTTGCGTTTAATCGGCTTCTCCAATAATGCCTTTTTTCCTATGAAATTTTCTTTTTCCATTTTCACGGTCCATTTTAATGGCGCTTCTAATGGCGTGACATCCTGTGTAATATCGTTTCCATAAAGCATTAAGCCTGATTCTAAGCGTAGCGAATCTCTCGCTCCTAAACCGCACGGCTTGATTCCAAATTCTTTCCCTGCTTCCATGACGGCATTCCATATTTTTTCTGCCTGGATGGCCTGGAAATATATTTCAAACCCATCCTCACCTGTATAACCCGTCCGTGAAACTAGGCAGTTTATGCCGGCTATGTCTGTATCGATAAAATGGAAGGGTTTTAGCCGGGATAAATCGGATTCCGTTGACTTCTGCAGCGTGGCTTCGGCTTTCGGGCCCTGCAACGCTACCTCCGCAATATCCACACTATGGTTCTGCACGTTTGCGCCTTCAGAATGTTGTTGCATCCACTGGAAATCCTTTTCGATATTGGAGGCGTTGACTACTATCAAGAATTTATCTTCCGAAAACTTGTAAACCAGCAGATCATCCACGATGCCGCCGTGTTCATAGCACATGGGCGAATAAAGGATCTGGCCATCGGATATCTTGGATACGTCGTTGGTGATTAAATTTTGTACGAACGGAAATGCCTTTTCCCCGGTGGCATATACTTCGCCCATGTGGGAAACATCAAACAGCCCTACTGCATTGCGGACGGCGTTATGCTCATCGATAATGCCGGTATACTGCACCGGCATCTCCCACCCACCGAAAGGAACGAGTTTGGCCCCTAAGGATTCGTGTATATCATATAGGGGGGTACGTTTCAAGTCCGACATTGGGATTAATTGGAAAGAAAAGTATAAAAGATGGCACCGTACTATTGGGCGGTTTCAGGAGCCTCGAAAATAACCCGTTCTCTTCCGCCAGATAATTCGATTATATCGGATTCCAGCCTGAACTGGGCGGAATTGCCTTTCCCCGTAACAAAGGCTTTGACCTCTCCGGGTAAAGCAGCACCCTCTTTCCATCGTTCTTGATTTCCACTAAAAGCTACAGTAAGAACAACCGCGCCCTCGTAAATTCTCGTAGAGGCTGCAGGTGAAAGCACCTCTAACTCCACCGCACCGTCCGTAAGCTCGACACTACCAGGACGCTGCGCATCACGGGTGTGGCTGGGTTCAACCTGTAATTTTTCACCAAGAAATTTCAACAGGCCATCTGTAATTTTGCGCTCCATACCACTGAATGTGTTCATCATTGCCATAGTAAGGTCTGCGCCTCTCTTTCCTGGAAATTCAGAAAAGTGAACATCCCTCGAACGGAACCTTAAAGTTCTCATTTTCCCACCCCGTTATTTATATTATATGGGAAGATTTAATAATGTGTTTTTTGGTGTAGACGAGGGTTGAAAGCAATCTATTTTTATTTGCTTATGAATTTAGTTCTAAACATGCAAAAACTCGGTACGATTGTTGCGCTTCCGGATTCTCCGTCTACTACGCAATTTTCTTTTGTGCTGGATAAGAATGCACAGGTGAAAAAAGGCCAGTATGTGCAAACAGGGGATTCGGGAACGCTAACGATCGGTTATATTAATGAGATCACGAAGGCGAACCGGTATTTCGAACGCGCGGAGAGTGTATCAGAATTCGAACGGCACCGGGAGATGAAGGACGTTTTTCCGGTAGGGGAATGGGAATATACGCTAGGCGAGGTAAAGATCGTGGGCAGTTGGAGCAATGGCGCGTTCCAGCGGACGTATACGCCGCCTCCGCCAGGGAACAAGATAGTTCCGGCGGATGAGGAATTGTTGAAGAACCTGCTGCATTTCGAGGAAAACGGATTGGATATTGGAAAATTGCAGCATCACGATATTGATGTTAAGCTGGACCTGACGAAACTGCTGCAGAAGCATGTAGCGATTTTAGCCATGAGCGGCGCGGGCAAATCGCACCTGGCAAGCGTATTGATGGAGGAACTGCTGGACCGGAGGAAGGAAGAGGGACGGATCGCGCTGGTTGTCATAGATATTCATGGGGAATATCTTGGATTTCAAAGCGATATGAGGTACGGCAGCAAGGTTAAGGTTATCCATGGCAAGGACATTTGCATTCCGTTACGAAAGGTTTCTCCGGAACAGATGGAGGAATGGGTGGAATTATCCTATCCCCAGAAGGAACTGCTGCGGAAGACGATGGGAGAGCTGCGGAAGAAGGAATATGGATTCAAGGAGCTGATGGAGAAGGTGGATGCGGAAGAATCGGCCACGGAAAACGTGAAGCGGACGTTGAAACGAAGTTTAGGCGAGTTGCGCCGTTATCGTTTCCTTTCTCGGAACAAGGAGCATCCGCGTCTGCTGCAGGAAATAAAACCCGGGGAAATGCTATTGGTGGATTTCAGCGACAGCGATTCCCTGCGGAAGAAACAGATCCTGCTTTCCCTGATTGCACGGAGATTATTCAAATTAAGAAAGAAGGGGAAGATTCCGCCGTTTTTGATGGTGGTGGAGGAGGCGCATAACTTTGCACGGGAAAAGGCCGAAAAGCAGGATGCAACGTCCAAGCGCATTATTGAGACGATTGCCCGGGAAGGAAGAAAGTTCGGTGCTTCGCTCTGCCTGATTTCGCAACGCCCCGTAAACTTAAGTACGACCGCGCTATCCCAGTGCAATACGCACATCATTCTGCGTGTCACGAATCCGAATGATTTGGACCATATCCAGATGAGCAGCGAGGGGATTGATGCACGGATCGTACGTAATATTACCGGGTTGCAGGTAGGCGAGGCGATCATCGTGGGCGAAGCCGTCCGTTATCCTACGTTTGTGCATGTACGCCAGCGAAAATCCCTGAAAAAGGAGAAGGGACTGCCATTGCACCAGCAGGCCCAGCAGTTCGAGCAGGCTGCGGCAGAGAAGGAAAAGCAGGTAGAGGCGTTTTTGTAAATAACTAATTTCATAGAATTAGCTTTTATTATTAAAACAATGATAGCATGATTTAGAACACTTTGAGAGAAATGTTGAAAATGAGGTACTAAATGTATTTGATATGCGGTATTTTTTATTTTTAGACCATGAATATTTTCCTATTTTAATAATTACTTCTTCATCTCCTAAATAATCAAGGAGTTTGTTAAGTGTTTTATCATGAGGCTTATTTTTAAAAGCCTTTTTTATCTCGCTCCAAGACTGCGGCTTTTCTAGGCTGTTCAAATACGTTAATAATTCAAAAGCATGTTTTCGGCTAATTATTTTTTGCATTTTTTCTTTTGTGAAATATTTTCCCATGGACAACGAACCTCTTCAACTAACCTCTTTTGGAATTCGATGAGTTAACTTATCGTTAGGTTTCCTTATTTCTTCGTCGATGTGATTTATCATATTTGGGTTAGTAGTATTTAAATATAAACAAATATGTAAAAAAGAGATGACTAATTTCAAAGTTTATCGCTCTGAACCATTCGATGAACAAATAGAAAAAATGCCGAAAGATTTTAAGGTGTGGGTTGATAAAGTTGAAACTCAACTTGCTGAAAATCCGCATGTTGGAAAGCCCCTAGGATTTCGATGGTTTCGGGAAAAGAAATACGGGAAATTTCGAATATATTATTTGATTTATGAAGAATTTGGCTGTGTATATATGATTGCGCTAAGTGATAAGAAAGAACAACAAAAAACGATCAATACGATAAAGTTATTTTTGAATGACTATAGAAATACAATAGAAAAAATAACAAAGAAAGGCACTATCTAACTCTTCTTACTCTTCCTTCCTGAATAGCTTTTAATCCTTGAACTAAATTATTAAGTAGTTCTTCATCAATTTCAGCTTTTTGTTTGAGTTTTTTATACTCTTGTTTCCTGATTGTAATATATTCGGATACCATACGTAAAATAAAGATAAACTTATTAAAAAACCTTTCGATTAGTTTTTAATCCTTGTAGAATAATGATAAGCATGACCAGTTTGAAAATATTTGCAGTTTTTCTTGTTTTGATCAGCTTTTCCTTCGCCATCCAGCTGGAAAAACCATTTGAACAGGAATTAACCGAGGGAGAGACGATTGACTTGGGAACGATCGGGCCGGGACAAACGGTGACATTGGAGATCCAGCCGGTCGTGGAGAGCGGCGGCATTTACGGCGTGGGAGGACGGTACGATTATGCACTGGCAACGGAGCTGCCGGAAGGATGGAGGAGCACGCCCAGCAAGCTATACGGCGATCCGCTGCAGGTAGCCGTTACCGCTGCACCCGATGCGGCGGAAGGAGAATATATCGCGCAATTGACCATAGTGGATGAGGAGAAGGCCGAACAACTGGGTGATTTGACGTTTCCGCTGCGGATACGCATTGAGCATGACGTCATGGATAGCTCGGTAACGCCCCTTGCTATTACTACGGGTCCGGGCCAGCCAGGCCGGTATTATATCACGGTGAAAAACAAGGGAACAACGAGCGACGTGTTTGAAGTGAGCGTGCAGGGAGCACGGAGATGGGAGTTCAAACGGTACGTGTTTTTACCGCCGCAGAGCGAAAAAACCATTTATTATGAGATCGTCGAGGAGGAAGAGGAATTTTATACACCCATCATCCAGGTGGTTTCCACTTCCAGCGACCTGATCAAGGAGACGCATGAAGTGACATTCCGGGTTCAGCCTACGCTTTTCGGGGATTACCGTGCCATGAACAACGGCATCATGCTCTTCCCGGTTTTTGAGAGTTCGATCTATGCATTGGCCGGCTGGATATCGAACTTTGTGGATTAGTCCGATTTCTTAAAGGTTTTGTCCCAAGAGGAGATATATGGAGAATGCGATTGCGTATATTGTCGAGCAGCTCATGGGAGGCGAGACGGATTTAAAAAGATTGAAAAATGAATCCGCCCGCCGTTTCGGCCTGCAGACGACCCCCCGCAACAGCGAAATCCTGGCGTATGCACGGAAAAAAGGAGCGGTGCAGTTGTTAAAACAGCTGAGAAAACGGCCTATGCGGACGCGTTCCGGTGTCACGCCCATTGCCGTGATGATTAAGCCGCAGGGATCATGTAGTTGGGGGTGCATCTACTGCCCGTTTACGGGAAAGGCGGCGAAAAGCTATACGGGTGAAGAGCCGGCCGCACTCCGTTCCAGACAGAACAATTTCGATCCCTTCCTGCAAACGCAGTCCCGCATAAAACAGTTTGAAAGCTGTGGCCATCCAACTGATAAGTGCGAAGTCATCGTGATGGGCGGGACATTTCTGGCGATGGATAAGGAATACAAAAATTATTTTATTAAAAATATTTACGACGCGCTCAACGAGCGACCTGGTCAGAGCTTGGAAGAAGCAAAACGTATTAACGAAACCGCAAGGCATAGGGCAATTGGATTAACGGTAGAAACCCGGCCGGATATCTGCGTACAGTATGTGGATGAGATACTGAATTTCGGAGCGACACGGGTGGAACTGGGCGTACAGCACCCGGACGATGGGATATATGCAAAAACGAACCGGGGGCACGGAACGAAAGAAGTGGTGGAGACGACAGAAGTGTTGAAGAATGCCGCATTTAAAGTACTGTACCATATCATGCCCGGATTGCCGTTGTCCGGTCCCGAGAAGGATATTGAGATGGTCAAACGGCTTTTTGCGGATGAGCGGTTCCGGCCAGACATGCTCAAGATTTACCCGACGTTAGTGATACCCGGAACGAAATTATACGAGATGCAGCGCAACGGGGAATACGAACCATACGATGCAGAGGAAGCAGCGGAAGTGATTTCCGAATTTTACCGCCATATTCCGGGATACGTCCGCGTCATGCGGATTCAGCGGGACATCCCGGCTACGAAAATCCATGCGGGAGTGAAGAAAAGCAATCTGCGCGAACTGGTGGAAGCCAAACTCCGGGAAAAGGGCATTCCGGTGCAGGAGATACGATATCGCGAGATTGGATGGAAGGAGAATACGCAGCCGTTAGAGATGCACCGGATGGATTACCAAGCCAGCAAAGGAAAAGAGATATTTTTATCCTTTGAAAATGAAAAATGCATTGCAGCATTTTTACGATTGCGAATTCCAGGTGAGAGCATGCGGCCGGAAATAAATGAAGAATGTGCCTTGGTAAGAGAATTGCATGTGTATGGAGATGAGGTATCGCTGGCCCAGGAGGGAGCGGTGCAGCACCGCGGGATGGGTTCGCAACTGCTGGAGGAAGCCGAGCGGATAGCAAAGGAGGAGTTTGGCAGAAAAAGAATGGTTGTCATCAGCGGCGTGGGAGTGCGGGAATATTACTATAGGAGAGGGTACCGGATGCATGGAGCGTATGTCGCCAGGGAATTGGCCCAAAAATAGATCAAATGGGTAAAGAGAATTTCATAAAAACAATTTATCCTCTGCGTAAAAATCGCGAAGCAGTTCATCTTTTTGTTTCAACAACTGGAGATAATGGCTCTGGACGGCTTCGTATTCTTTTTCTTCCTCCGGAGGGAATGTTCGGATCTGGCGCTCGGCATTGTAGTACTGCATGCGCCGGGAAACGGTTTTTAATTCGGCCAGAACGGTTTCAAGACCGGATGCTTTTTCCCGTACGATCCAGACCAGATGTTCACCTGTGGAAACCGCAACGTCCAGGCTTTCGGCGAAACCGTTCTTTTTCAGCTCGGCTCCTTTTAGGGATAAAGGAAAATCCAGCCGCTGGAAAAGTCGGAGCGCCCATTTTTGATCGTCGTTGGACAGAAAGGATATATCCACGGAGGAAGGCGGATGCCCCAGCCGAAGCATACCGATGAGGGAAACGCACCGGTCGTATCCTGTTTTATGGAAAAGCAGATTAAGTTTGGCGATGTTTTTCCGGTTTTGGGCATGATAGCGGAGGAAAGAGCGGTATTTTTTTATAGCTGCATATAGCGTTCCCTGCCTGGATCGCAACGCATCGTCCCATTCTTCTCTGGAGGAGGAAACCAGTGTTTGTTGGATACCTTCCCACTGCTGTTCGTGCGGCAGGACCAGTTTAAAGCGGCAGGTGGCAAAGCGGCAATCCTCCTGCAACAGCTGCTTGTCCAGCTCGCGCAGTTGCTGCTGCCAGTTTTCCTTTTTATCCGGAGACCCGATATTGCTGCAAAAGAAAGCGTCCTCTCTCTTCTTTTTCAGAAGTATATAGTGGCAGACATCGGAAATGGTTATCGGCGCGTCCATAATATCACGGTACTGAATAGGATAATAGCGAGTATATAAGAGGGAAAGCACTCGCTGGGCCCCTGGTAGGTGGGAACAGGTACGGTGGGGATGGCTCCAAGGGTTGTATTCATCAGGGTGCTAGGCGGCCGGTCGGAAAGCAGCTCCACCATCTGCGTGTGGATGGAATCCAGGTTATGCGCATACAGAAGAAGCTGATAGACGGTAATGGAATTGGAATCGTTCTCCTGATTTAGATAGACGGCATGCGACTGGTAGATCCGCGCCCATACGGAAGAGTAATTTTCCTGTAAAAGCTGCTCTGTCCGGTTGTTCAATTCTGTATCGGACAGCGCAGCCCAGTCCTCCTGCGTTTCCTGGAAGCTGAGTACAAATGTGGAATCGTAAAGAGAAGCCGCATATTTTCCCTGGCTATACAAAAGACGGCTGCTGCGTGCATGTTCCTGGATTTCTATAGATGGGAGCTCTACTTCCCCGACGGCTTGGAGGTTTTCCAGTGCCAGCATCTGGAATGCATTCTCATCGATGGCCGGGGAGGTAAGCCCGGGTGCTGGACTGAGTTCACGGAGTTGCTGCGAGACGAAGCACCATGCCTCTCCATACTCAAGCTGGTTGAAGAGGATGTATTTTTCTTCCAGCAGTTCTGCCATTTCTGGATCAACGGATTGCAGACGTTCCTCGGCCCAGGCCTTTCGCAGATCCGCGGCAATCAACCATTCAAAATTTTCATCTGTCTTGAATTTTTCAGGGAGGTTGTTCAGGCACTGTGCAATGGCCGCTTGCTTATTGTAAAGATCCAGCTGGTGGACATCCTGGGAAGCGATGATGGTCACCGCATCGATATAACCCAGAAAAGCCTCGTTGGCAGCGGTAAATACATATCCCTGATCGAGAAGAAACTGCTGCCGGGCGATATCGTCAATATAAAATGAGCGTATAACTTCCTGTTCTTCCTCTTCTGCGGGCAGTGCATCCACGACAGATTGTTCCTGTGCGATCATGCGCTCGGCCAGGGGATGGAAGGGCTCCAGGCGGGGATCAGAATAGGGGATAATGCCACGGGGAATACCCTGGTTTTCGGCAAGCAATTCGGGCTCAGGCGGGAAAACGCCATGCGCCAGGAAATCAATCGCCTGATCGGTATGGGTTACTTCGATAATCTGGATATCGTAGGATTTTTTGATGGGCATCAGGAGGATCCGTTCATGGATGGAAGCCCGGGGGATGACGAAATACCGCATCCCATTTTGGGCGGCGGCAAGGGC
>Ga0209541_10010105_pt1 | contig 15120 bp, 11 predicted proteins | sample RifCSPlowO2_01_FD_184027 | JGI IMG/M metagenome (GOLD analysis project Ga0209541, IMG submission 184027) | Groundwater microbial communities from Rifle, Colorado - Rifle CSP2_plank lowO2_0.1 (SPAdes) (version 2) | ecosystem: Environmental > Aquatic > Deep subsurface > Groundwater | place...
CCGCGCAAATCGCGTGCACATTCGTGGAGCTTTTGGAGAAGAAGGACCCCAAGACCGGGGCAACCATGCAGAAGAACCCTGACTTCCTCAAGTCCGGCGACGTGGCAATCGTGAAGATAAAGCCGCTCAAGCCGGTCGTGGTGGAGAAGTTCTCCGAGTTCCCGCCCCTTGGCAGGTTTGCCATCCGCGACATGGGCCAGACTGTTGCAGCGGGCGTGGTGCTGGACGTGGTGCCCCGCGCTGCCCCGGCATGAGCTGTTTGAATTTTTATGATTTTTTATGAGTGAAGAGATTTGGTGTCCGGTCCAAAGAAGAACCGGAGCCTTTGAAGATTTATTTGGTGAACGCATGGGCAAAGCTCGAATAAAACTCATTGGCAAGACCCCCGAGGAGCTTGAGGAGGTCTGCAAGCAAATAATGGAAATTGCAAAGCAGACCGGAGTCGAGATAAAAGGCCCGATTCCGCTTCCCACCCGCCGCCTGACCGTGACCACCCGCCGCTCCCCATGCGGCGACGGCTCCGACACCTACGAGCACTGGGAAATGAGGATTCACAGCAGGATTATCGATGTGGCGGGTGACGAAAGGACGCTTCGGCAAATCATGCGCGTCCGCGTCCCTGAGAATGTACAGGTAAAGATAAGCCTGGAATAAGCTCAGTTCTTCTTCCCCTCGCAGACATTGAATATGCCGTAGCGCAGCGACTTTTTCGCCTCAATCTCGGATGCGATGCTCGAGAGCATCCTCTTCTTGAAAGCAAGGTATTCTTCCCTTCCCACCACCACATTCCCAACAGCATACCTCAAATTCTTCACATTGAAGCAGAACATGCACTCCTGGCAGCTTTCCAAGTTAGCGCTGTAGAAGCAGTCCGCGCCGTCGTATGCATGGAAGCACTCGAAAAGCCTCGAAGCTTCATATGGCTCGCCGCAGGAAATGGCAAACTTCGTCCCCTTGCCAGCGCTTGCGCACCCGAACACGCACTCCGAGTACTTTGCCACCTCGCAAAAGGCAATATTCTTGCTGTAAACAACATCTGACGAGCGGTAAACATAGAACGAGTCCACCACGCGTGTGGACTGCGACACAAATGCGGACTTCCCAAGCACAATATTCCCGGCATAGGCAATATTCTCGGAGAGCGCATCAACAGCAGAGTCAATGTCCTTTATGTCATTCACATTCAGCTTCGTACCCTTCAGCTTCTCAAGATATGCAGCAGCCTCCTCTTCAGCAATGAACCTCGCATTTTTCGAATAGAGCCCGAACACTACGACATCCTTGCCGCTGATAGATGATTTTTCCAGCCGCGCGCGTTTTGGGTATCGGGTAAGGTACTTCTCAAAGTCCCAAAGAGAGCCCACCTCGCCCCACAGCACCACCCTGCAGGTGGAAAGCCAGGCTTTGGCAAGGTAAGCCTTTGCAGCATCATCGCTGCCATCCAGTTTTGCCATGCCATTCATCTGCCGTTATGGTATTAATAGGCTATTTCCTTCACTGCGCAATTTGAAAAAAGAAAAAGAAGAAAAAAGCGCCGACGAGGAGATTTGTTCAGGAACCCTCTTCCTGCCAGCAATTTGGAGGAAGCAGGGAAACCCGCCTTCTGAAAATCGGTGGGGTTTTCCTTTGAACTCCTAAGCCCCGAAGGGCACTAGATTTCCTGGCGAAATCCGTTTCGATCTCGAGTCTAGCGCGATACCGGATTCTGCCACGTCGGCGTATTCCAAAGAAGCTTCCGCTTCTCCGGCAAATCTTGTTTACAGTCATCGGCAGTTTTCCAGTGGAGTTCTGCTCCACTGTCTGTTCAGGTGCTTTCGCACGCTGAACACCGCCTCAGCGAATTGGATAGGGCGGCAATTGCTTAATAAGGTTATTTTTGGCAAATCCTCCCATGAAGCCCCTAATCGCGCTGAACCTGAAAACATACAAGGAGTCCCTTGGGAAAAAGGGGATGGAGCTTACGCAAATCGCCTCTGAAGTCTCGCTTCTCACGGGCATCCGGATAATAGTCGCCCCCCAGCACGTGGACCTGCGCGAGGCGGTGCAGCTGCACTCAGACGTATACGCACAGCACATGGACCCGCACGCAGAGGGCGCGCACACAGGCGCAATGACCGCGGACCAGATAAAGTCCTGCGGCGGAAGGGGAACGCTTCTCAACCACTCAGAGCACAGGATGGAGGAGCAGGGCATTGCGCAGGCGATTACGATACTCAAGGACACCGGGCTGGAGTGCATGCTCTGCACGAAAGACACTGCCGAGTCGGAAGCGTACGCAAAATACGAGCCGACATTCATCACAGTGGAGCCGCCCGAATTGATTGGGAGAGGTGTTTCCGTCTCAACTGCAAAGCCCGAACTGGTGAGTGCAACTGTTGAAGCAGTGGCAAAAGTGAACAAGACGCCAGTCCTGTGCGGCGCAGGAGTGAGCAATGCTTCAGACGTAAAAAGGGCAGTCGAGCTTGGCGCGCAGGGCGTGCTTCTTGCGAGTGCATTCATAAAGTCGCCAGACCCGAAGAAGCTGCTGACAGAGATGGCTGAGGCAATCGGCTAGCGCAAACCCGGCTAACAATACATATAAAAACTCGCATAGCCACTACAAGTTCATGGCATACTCGGCACTCCGGCTGATCAAAGCACCTGAAAAGCCCGGGCAAAAGGAGAAAATAAAAACCGCAATCCTCACTGCCTACGCTGGCGGCAATCTCCCGGTCTTCTTCAACAAATACATCCGCAAAGAGCCGGTGCTGGTGGATGGCAGCATTGCAACCATGGTCCATGCCAGCCTGCCTTCCAAGCTCACTAGGAGGGAGAGGGCAGCCCTGAACGTTATGGTACGGTCAGTAGTTGCCGGCGAAAAATTGGCAAACAGCCAGCCATGGCATGAGCGTTGCACCATCGACAAGGCAGTAAAAACCATGGTTAAAACCGGCGAATGGAGAGGCATGGAGCTGGAAAATTACCTGAATGCCGAAGGGGCGCAAAACCTTGCGCGAGACTTCTACGAAAGAAGGGAGTATCTTGCCAGGAACCGGAATTACCGGGGCGGAGTGGTTTCCCCGTCAAGGACAAGGGACAAGCTCCTCAAGGCGCTGAAAACTGCACGCATCGACGCGCCCATCAACGACGTGCACCTTCCATGGAGAATATATTTTGCCATCAAGGATATCTACCTCTCCTCACCGGAAAAATTCGATGGATCGGGAGGGCTTGACAGGCTTGACAAGAAGCTTCAGAAAATAGGCATGAAAGTCTATCGCAGGCATCTGGAGTCCGCCCGCTCAGTCATAAAACAGTCAACGCAGCTGCAGCCTGTGTGATGCCGGGCCATAAGGCAATCCAATCCCGCTACATTTTGTCCCAATTGAAACAAAGTCTTTTTATAGGCGAAAAACAGCAGCAATTGCACAACATTTACGGGAGGTAATATTATGGGAGACGAAGCTGAAGGAGAGGACGGGCTGCCTGAGGGGGCAGAGAACAAGAAGGTAGTGCTTGCCTACTCGGGGGGCCTGGACACATCCGTCATTCTCAAGTGGCTCATAGACAAGGGCTACGAGGTAATCTGCTACATGGCTGACATCGGGCAAAAGGAGGATTTTGCGGCAGCGGAAGCAAAAGCAATGAAAATCGGCGCGAAAAAGGTAATAATCAAGAACCTGCAGAAGGAGTTTGTCACCGACTATATTTTCCCTGCAATAAGGGCAGATGCCATTTACGAGTCAAGGTACCTTTTGGGCACCTCTCTCGCCCGCCCCCTCATTGCAAAATACCAGATAGAGGTGGCAGAGCAGGAAGGCGCAGCCTATGTTGCACACGGCGCAACCGGCAAGGGCAACGACCAGGTGAGGTTTGAGCTCACGTACTATGCGCTCAAGCCCGACATCAAAATCATCTCCCCCTGGAAAATGCAGGAATACCTTGACCAGTTCAAGGGCAGGGACGACATGCTTGCCTATGCGAAGAAGCACAACATCCCTGTCTCCGCAACCACGAAGAAGCCCTATTCCGAGGACGAGAATTTGCTGCACATTTCGCACGAGGCGGGAATACTTGAAAAGCCGGAGTATGTGCCGGAAGACAGCGTGTATTCCAGAACAACTTCGCCGCAGAAGGCGCCTGACAAAGTTACTACAATAATAGTGCACTTCAAGGACGGCACTCCTGTGAAAATAGAGAACAAGAACGACGGCACTGTGAAGACAGAGCCTCTTGAGCTCTTCCTCTATGCGAATGAGGTTGGCGCTGCGAACGGGGTAGGAAGGATGGACATGGTGGAAAACAGGTTTGTCGGCATCAAGTCAAGAGGCTTATACGAAACGCCCGGCGGCACCATACTCATGGCAGCGCACAGGGACATAGAGGCAATAGCAATGGACAGGGAAGTGATGAGGATAAAGGACATGCTGTCCCCCAAGTACGCGGAAATAGTGTACAACGGGTTCTGGTTCTCGCCTGAAATGGACTTCCTCACCGCGGCAATAAACAAGAGCCAGGAGTACATTGACGGCAAGGTGACCATCCAGCTTTACAAGGGCAACGTGCTCACCGTGGCAAGGGAATCGCCGACCTCGCTTTACAATGAGGACTTCGGCTCCATGCACAAGCACGGCGGATTCGACCAGAAGGACTCCATCGGCTTCATCAAGATAAATGCCATACGGCTGATGGCGCACAAGGCGATACTGGATAAAGTGAAGAAAAAAGCAGGGAAAAAGTAACCTGCAAATCAGAACTCGACCAGCACTCCTTCGCGGGCAGCAGTCACTATGGCGCCGGTCTTTTCCTGTATTTTTTTTGCTTCTTTTTCAGGGCTCGTCCCCTGGTGCATGGTAACGCCAAAATGGGTGATTATTGCCGATTGCACACCTGACTCCTTAAGTAGTTGGGCAGTTGTCTCCGTGTACAAATGCCCCTTGAGCCCGCCTCCGGAGTCAGGGCGCATGTTGTTGGCTATCAGTATGCCGCATTTGCTGTAATACGCCGGAAGCTCGCCGAAATATTCGGTATCAGATGTATAGCCTATCCTCTTCCCGTCCATCTCAAGCACAAATCCAAAGCAGGTGCTGTCGCTGTGCTGCGTTGGAATGGCAGTCAGCACTATAATCGAATCAGACGCAGGAATTTCTATCATGCTTCCAGGCTGCATCATCTCCAGCCTTTCCACTTTTTCCAGCTGCTCCTTGGAAATCGCCGCCTTGCCGCTGCCATAGCCATTGATTACGCTCTCAGATGTTATGAGAAGGGGGAGTTTTCCGTGCTGCTTTGCAACACCATCTATGATTTTCCCTGTATCCGCTGCATGGTCTGGGTGCACGTGGGTGACTACCATTGTATTCAGGTTTGCAGGCTCCTTAAGCAGGCGCTGCCTTGCCAGAAGCGCTCCCGCACCCGGGTCGACGTGGATGGAATGCCGGCCAAAGCGGATGATAAAGCCTCCGCTGTTCTGGCCGTTCTTCAGGTTTTCCCCGCCGCCTCCTGTCCCCAGGAAATGTATGCCCCTCTCTAAGGTTTTCATCGCACAATATATGCATTGGAAGCTTTTTAAATATTGGCTTTTTACGGTAATATATGGATAGTTATAAAAAGGGTTCGCGCCCAATTCCAGCACGTGATTGCTTGCAGGGCATCAAAATTTACTCTCAAAACCAGGTTGCAGACTTTGTCAGGCCAATCCGCAGGCTTTACAAGCTCATGGACAGCCAAGGCGGCATCAAGCTGGTCATCTTCGACCTTGACCGCACCCTTGGGGACCCTCTCTACGCAAATATGATGGCGTGCCAGGAGATGCTTTTGCGGGAGGGGAAAAAGGCAACACTTGCAAAAATATCCAAAGTCTGCTGCACTGCAAGGATAGGGGACATGGTGCGCGAGCTGATACCGGCAACGAAAAAGGATATTGCACAGTTTGACAGGGTATGCGGCTATCTCGGCGAGCTTTTCATAAAATACGCCCCCCTCAACTTGCGCACCCCGCTTGTGGACGTCATGGACATACTGCTTTACAGGCGCATCAAAATGGGCGTGGCCACCAACCGGGACGTGAGCGCATGGCCGGCCATCAGGGCGCTGCGCATAGAGTCCTATCTTGATGCAGTGGCGACCGCAGCCATGGCAAAGCCCAAGCCATTCCCGGATATGCTCCAGCTCATCTTGGACATGGTCAAGGTCCAGCCGGAAGACGCCGTTTACATGGGGGACAGCGAAGACGACCTGAAGGCGGCAAAGGCTGCAGGAATACCTGTGATAATGGTGGAGTGGAAAGACAAGAAAAAGAAGTAGCTCAGCTTCTTTCCTCTATCTCTTTTTTCACTTTTTCAATGAATTGCTCAAGCGGCACGTTTTCCTCTACTGCGCCGTCCCTTGTTCTCACGGCGAGCTTTCCGCTTCCCTTTTCCTTGTCCCCCGCCACCAGCATGTAGGGCACGTGCTCAAGCTGCGCGTTCCTTATCTTTGCGCCAATCGTTTCCTGCTTGCAGTTCGCTTCTGCCCTTATTCCCCCTTCGCGCATTTTCGCTGCAAGCGACTCGGTGAACCCGTTGTACGGGTCTGAAACGGAAAGCAGCACCACCTGCACAGGGGAAAGCCAGACAGGGAACTTGCCCGCATAGTTTTCAGTGAGTATGGCAAGGAACCGCTCAAAGCTCCCGATAATCGCGCGGTGCAGCATCACGCACGTATGCGGCTTTCCATCCGCGCCCTCGTATTCGCACTTGAAGCGTGCAGGCATCTGGAAGTCCACCTGTATTGTGGCAAGCTGCCATGCCCTCCCGAGCGCGTCCTTGACATCGAAGTCAATCTTGGGCCCGTAAAACGCGCCGTCGCCTGCGTTAATAACGTAAGGAATCTTGTTCTTCTTGAGCGCATTCTCAAGATATTTCTCTGCAGCATCCCACTGGCTGGCTTCGCCCATGTGCTTTTCCGGCATGGTGGAAAGTTTCGCAGTGAAGGTGAACTTGAAGGTATCCACGTAAACAAACTTCACAAAGTCCAGCATGGCGTCTATCTCGCTCCCAATCTGCTCCGGCGCGCAGAAAATGTGCGCGTCGTCCTGCGAGAACTTCCTCACCCTCGTCATGCCGGACAGCACGCCGCGAAGCTCGTTCCTGTGCAGGTTGCAGAAGTCCGCAATGCGCAGCGGCAGCTCCCGGTAAGAGTGCGCGGTGCTGTTATAGATGAGGCAATGCGACGGGCAGTTCATGGGCTTGAGCGAAAACTCCGTGTCATCCACGGGGAGTATGAACATGTTCTCGCGGTAGAATTCCCAGTGGCCCGACTGCTCCCAAAGCGCCTTGTTGTAAAGCTGCGGGGTAATCACTTCCTGATAGCCGCGCTTCACGTATTCTTTCCTCAGGTAATCCTGTATCTCATTGTAAATTATCGTCCCTTTTGGGAGTATGAACGGGCTTCCAGGGCTCCACTCGTGGAAGGCGAAAAGCCCAAGCTGCACGCCGAGTTTCCTGTGGTCGCGCTTCTCCGCCTCGGAAAGCAAGCGAAGGTAATCGTCAAGCTGTTTCTTCTCAGGGAAAGACACGCCGTATATCCTCTGCAGCGACTCCTTGCTCGCATCCGCGCGCCAGTATGCGGACGAGACTTTGGTGAGCTTGAGCGCCTTTATTGCGCCTGTTGAGGGTATGTGCGGCCCCCTGCAAAGGTCGCACCACTTTTCGCCTGAGTAGTAGACGGAATGCTGCCCCTCAGGTATTTCTGAGATGAGCTCAAGCTTGAACTTGTTGTGCGGGAAGAGCGCAGCCGCTTCCTTTTTGGAAAGCTCCACGCGCCTTGCTTTCTGGTCCTCTGCCACTATCTTTGCCATTTCCTTCTCAATTTTCCCCAAATCGTCCGGAGTCAGCGGCGGAAGGCCCGCAAAATCATAGTAAAAGCCCCCCTCTACAGGCGGGCCAATTGTCGGCAGCGCCTTGGGGTAAAGCTTCATCACAGCCTGCGCCAGCACATGCGAGGTGGAATGCCAGAAAACCGCCTTTCCCTCGGGCGATGCGAAAGTGTATGCGCGCAGCTTGCAGTCTTTTGCAATTGGAAAGGACAGGTCAACCGCTTTGCCGTCTATTTCGGCAGCAAGCGAGTCGGCAAGCAACCGCTTGCCAATACTGCCTATGGCATCCGCTGCAGTGGAGTGTGCTGGCACATCAAGCGTCTTGCCATCCGGAAGAGTTACAATTGGCATGATGGGATATCTGGGTGAAAAATTAATAAATCAGATTAGAGTGCCGATGAATCCGGATACGACTGCCTTGAAAATCCAGAACATGACCGTGGCTCCTACGGCAAGGGGCGGGAAGTACTTCAGCCCGTAAAGCGTCTTGCCCTCCGCTATTATGCCCACCAGCATGGCGGTCAGTATTGCGGTGCCTACTATTATCACGTAAGTCATCTGGTCAATGAACTTCACATCCACCTTTATCTTGGGCGCGGAAAGCCCGGCAAGCCCGCTTCCGCCTTCCGAGGTCGCTTCCCCAATGCTGGACTGCACCTTGGCGAACACACTCAGGAACTGCGTGGATATGGCAAGAAGGAGCGGCAGGCCGAAAAGCAGTATGAACACCACGAATATGGCATACGTTTTTGTGTTGATGACCATCTGGCGCTTTATGTCCTCCGTCTCCCTTATCTCCTCTGCCGATGTCTCAAGGAGGTAGGCAAGGCGGCCGCCTGACTTCAGCCCGTTCTCAAAGAAAACAATCAGCCGGCGCAGCATGGCGCTGTCGATGTTGCTGGTAAGCCCCTTGAGCGCGTCCGCAAACGATTCGCTCCCAAGCGCGCGCGAGGAAACGTAGGTTATCTCGGTCTGCAAGGGCCCGAACTCCGGGCGCGCCGCAGCCTGGAATGCCGCAAACGGCGTCATGCCCGAGCGCAAATTCGCGGCAACCATCAAAAGGAAGTCGGGCAGCACGGCTTCCACGCGCTGCGTCCTGTCCGTGATGAGGTAATACAGGTGCATGTAAATCAGCATGCCCGCCACAGCGGCAAACGCTGCGCCGATTATTATGCTGGTTATCAGCCTGGCGGCAATCGAGGGGTCTGAAACAACCGGGTAGCCTGCCAAATCAAGGTATGGCAGCACGGAAAACGGCAAAAGCGCGCCTATTATGCCGACCAGTATGACAATCAAAATCCTCGAGCCCATCCACACGTCCGGCGCAGTATCTATTCCCGCGTATGCGAGCATGCGCCCCACTCGGTCCTTTGCCTTGGGCTTGAAGAAGGACGAGAACCGCTTGTCAATCACGTATTTCTGTGCCATAAGCATCACTGGTAAACAATCATATGAACAAACTCGGCCGCTTCACCCTCACATACCCTATTATGGCAATCTGCCCGATGAAGGAAAGCGCGATTATTCCGACGAAAAGCTCGGGCGACACGCCCAGCAGCCCGAACACCGAGAATATCACCAGCACCGTGGTGCCGATGGTGGGCAGCACTGCGGCAGCCATCAGGTATATGAGTATGATGAAATTCAGTTCCGCATTGAACGACTTTGAGAGCGAGAACTGGTAGTCCACAAGGTTCTTCACCACGCCCTTTATGGTCGCAGTCAAATTCGCGCCGCTCCGTATCGCGGTTACCATCTGCCACACCGTCTTCTTCAGGTACTCCGAGCGCGTGCGGATTGCCATTGCCTCAAGCTCGTCAAGCAGAGGCGCGCCGCCCCTTACGCGCCCCGCCACTTCGCGGAACTCGGGCCCTATATAGTCATAGCCGGTATTCCCCACGTTCTCAATCACGGTGAAAAGCGGTATGCCCGAGGAAATCTGTATCAGCATGTCGCGCATGACAAAAATAAGCTCGCGGTCCTCTGCAGCCGCAATGTCCGTGGCAATCATGCGCGGATAGGCAAGATGCAGGACAGAAAAGAAAAGCAGCCCCACGATAAAGGCAAGGAACGGGACAAGTACCTTTATCGGCAGGGGCGAATCGGAAAGCGCCAGGAACAGCCCTGAGACAAAAGCGAGCATGAGCGCCCAGCAAATCGCGGAAAGGAATGCAATTGCGCCGAACTGCTCGGCCTGCACGTCCAGCCCGACGTCGCGCAGGTCGTACTTTATCGACGGGTAGAAGGAAACAAGCCGCGTCCCCAGCCCCCTGAACCTCACGCCGAGCGTCCTGGCTGAGGAAATCGGGAAAAGCATGAGGGGGATTCGCCTTATCTTCATGGGATATCACGCAACGGGCAAAATGCCTGCCTAACCGCTATGGATTGCCTGCCTGCTGTTTCTTCTCCTCCTTTGGCGCGCCGGATTTCTTTGCGATGTCCAGCACCTCTTTCGGCTTGGAGTAGTAAAGCGCCATTATCCTGCCCACCGCCTCCATGTCTGTCATCTTGTTCGCAATCATCCACCTGAGTATGGTCGCCCTGTTCTTTATGTCGGCGAATATTTCCTCTTTTGTCATTCCGGTGTGCAGGTTCAGCTCCTTCAGGTACTTGGTCGGCTCGCCCACCATCTCAAAGCTGTCCGTGCGGGGCCTCCAGCGGTAAATTACGCTGGTGGAAATCTCCTCCTCCTTTGCGCCGGGCGCTATTTCGCATATTTCCAGCGTGCGCCTGATATTCTTCCTCCTGTCTCTGTACTGCACAAGTATGAGGTGTATCGCATCCAGGTCGGACGGCGGAAGGGAAATCGGCGGGGTGGTAAGCCTCCTCACGGTCTGCGTGCCGGTATCCGCGTGCAATGTGGAAAGCACCGAGTGCCCGGTGTGCATTGCCTCGAAGAGCACCTCTGCCTCGCGCTCCCGCCTCATCTCGCCCAGTATTATCCTGTCAGGCCTCATGCGGAGCGAAGTAATCAGCAAATCCAGCATGGAAACTTCGCCCAGGCCCTCCGCATTCGCGTTTCTCGTAAGAAGCGGAATCCAGTTCCACTGGTAGGGCGGCAGCGTAATCTCGCGCGTGTCCTCTATCGTTATTATCCTCTGGTTCGGAGGTATGAATGCCGCTAGGGCATTGAGCGCAGTGGTCTTGCCCGATGCCGTGCCCCCGGCAATCAGCACGTTCATCTCGTAGTGTATTGCCTGCCAAAGCATTCCCGCCATCTCGGGCGTCATGGTGTTGCCCGGCTCGCCCACCAAATTCGCAATGGTCCATGGGCTGCGGGCGAATCTCCTGATTGAAATGGTATTCCCGTGCGAGGATACCGGCGCAAGCGTGGCGCACACGCGATCCCCGCTTTCCAGCCTTGCATCCAGTATGGGCGTGAGCGTGGCAATCTGCCTTCCCACCCTCCTGCCTATCTGCGACGCATAGTTGAATATGGACTCCTCGTCCGGCATGTACAAATTGCTTTTCAGCCAGCCGAATTTCCGGTGGTAAACGCCGATGGGCTCCCTTGCATTGTTGATTATGATGTCCTCCAGCCAGTCGTCATGGTTCAGCATGTCTATTTCACCCAATCCGAACAGTTTATGGAGCAGCAGCCCGCCCAGCATCTCCTCGGATTCCTTGCCAAGCGAGAACTGCGCAAGGTACTTCTGTATGTATTGCTTGAACTGCTCGCGCGCAGCCGCAGCCTTCTCAATGTCAGAAACATCCGACTGTATGCCCGGGGGCATGGCGCGAAGCAGCTCCTCCTTGATGAGGTCCAGGAAAATCCTGCTTGCCACGCCGACATCCAGAAGCGCTATGCTGTAGAATTTCTCCTTTTCCGAGTCCAGCACGGTTACTGACGCGGGCACGCCGTCAGCGGTGAATGTATAGCTGGAAATGGTTTTCCCCCTTGGCGCCTCCTCCTCGCCCTTCGGCGGCTCGGCGGGCAGCAGCCGGAAAACAACGGTGGGCTTTTTGGTGATGTCCAGCGGGTAATTGATGTCCAGTATGCCGCCCTTTTCCAGCACAGCGCACAGCATCTCCACTGTCTGCGAGGAAAGCTGCAAATGGTGCGCCAGCGCGTCAATGCTCACGCTTTTCTTTTTCTGGAGGAAGGAAACGAGCTGGTCAACCTTGGTTTCGAACATGAAAATTTTCCTCCGTGAAAATTTTCAGACATGGAGCGGAGCTCCATGCTGATAACGACACTTCCTGCCTGAATTTATTAATCCTTTCCGTCTTGCGCCTCAATCCCTTGATGCCACAACCGGCCCGTCATACACTTTTGCATAGTCGCGGTAAAGCGCCTCTATCTCCTCCGCATTCAGGGACCGGTTGAACATCCTAAGCTCGTCAATGGAAGCGCCTCCCAGTGTGTTGGTCGGGGTGGAATCGGCACTTCCCCCTATTGTGAGAGGCATCCCGGAACTGTAATTTGTGCTGTCAGTGCCGCTTGAGGAATAAACGCCGTTCACGTAAACCGCGAGCTGATTGCTCCCAGTTCCGTTCCTCACAATCGCATAATGCGTCCAGCTGCTGCTTGGCGCGCCCAGTGCCACGCCGCTTGCGCCGTTCCACCAGTACCAGTTCCTTGCCAGCACCGGGCTCGCACTGTAAACCGACCAGCCGTTGCTTCCCTGCCAGCTTCCCTTTGCCAAAAGCGCCTCATTGTCGCCCGGGTCCTCATCCACCCAGAATGAAACAGTGAAATTGTTCACGCCGAAATCAGGGAAAGCGGGCATCCTCACATACCCGCCTGCAGCGGCGAAATTGTACGCGCCGCCAAAAGCGCCGGCAGCAGTCCACGAGAGCTTGCTTGAGTCGCCCCCTATTGTGCCGTGCGCTGCGAGCGGCGAATAATCAATCACCATTCCGCGGGAGGATGAACTTGTATTGAAGTCAAACGGCATGGCCAAAAGCGCATCAGGCGGCATGGACCTCAGCCTCAGTTTAGCATTGTAGTCCGCTTCCAGCTGGCGGGAAAGCAAACTCGCAGTGGAATAGCCCACGGTAAGGTTTAACCTGCAGCTGTCCTGGTACTTGCCCCTGAAGTGGTTGTAAACATCGGAGGCGGAAAGCGCCCTCTGGTACACCCTCACCTCGTCAATCGAGCCGTTGAAGGACGCGTTTGACCCTCCTCTTGAACCGAGCAAAAAGCCGTTGGTGTTGTTGATTGTTCCTATTGAGAAGTTCGCGCTGGAAATCAGGCTGGAATCAACATAAACGCTGTAATTGCCCGAGCGGTTCGCCACAAAGGTGAGCATGTGCCAGTTCCCGTCCTGGATGGTGATGTTCGGGGCAAGGAGAATGCCGCTGCCGGCAGCATAAAGGGTCAGATTCTTCCCAGAAACGGTCCAGTTCAACCCGCTCCATCCGTCTGCTGTTGCCTGCGCCTGGTAAAGGAGCGAGGGCGTGACTGCAGTTGAGGTGCCATAAGTCTGCACCCACATGCTTATTGTGAAGTCCTTCACTTCTGTAATTGAGGCATCATCCACGTAAACGCTGCCAGAGGAAGGCACGTAGAAGCGCAGCTGCACCTGCCTCACGTTGCTTGGCAGCGTCCTGAAGCTTCTCACCACCTTTGTATAGGTGGCGCCGGTCACAAAGCTGTCGAATATCACTTCAGTGCCGCCACTGTTCCAGCTTCCGTCAGAATCCAAGTAAGCAGTGTTTGTGACATCATAAATCCCATATCGCACGCTGGTGGTTCCGCTTCCCTTTGCCCAGAACTCAAGCGAATACTTGCTGCTGTTGTTGAGCACCAGGGACGTGGTGTAGATATAGGCGTTGGCATCCGAGCCGGGCAAGATGCCGGGCTGCAGGTTCAGCTCCACGTTCCCGCCATGCTGGCTGCCCACTCCGGCTATCGCATTGAAAACAGCGTCCCCGCCGCTGTCCTTTATCGCCCAGTTGTTGAAAGTATCCTGCGAGGCTGCATCCACATAATATTCAAACCCTCCATTCAATCCAGTCGTATTCTTGAGGGAAACGTCATCAACATAATAATGGGTAGCTCCGCCGCCGATGTCGGTGGGTATGAATTCCACCCGTATGTTGCCAAGCCCGCCCGAGTCCAGCCTGAAGCTGCGGCTGAATTGCTGGTATGCCGTGCCTGATATGCCGGTGTCCCGCAGGCTGCTGTCAATATTCCAGGTGACGCCGTCATTCTGCAAATAGTTCAGGGTATTGATGTCGTAAACGCGATACCTGCCGCTGTTGCTTCCGTCGCCCCTTGTCCAGAAGGAAAGCGTGTACTGCGCTGCAGTTGAAAGGCCGCTTATCTGCTGCGAGAGCATGTCACCCGCCAGCCCCCCGCCCCCGTCGTAGCTTATGTTCGCGGCGTAAGACCCTCCGTGCGAGGCAGTAGTTGCATCAAAAACCACGCCATTGCCTGCCCCTCCGGTTTCAGTCCAGCTTGCCCAGTTGTCGGTGGCGCCGTCATCAGGATTGGGTTCCAGACCACCTTCAAACGCGTCCAGCCCCCCGTTAGCAATCAGCTCGGGCTGGCTCTCCTCCACCGTTCTCTCGGTGAAATTCAGGTTGCTCGTGTTAAGATATTGCGCCGAGCCGTCAAAGTGGTAGCAGCCCCCCGAGTGGCAGAGCGCGCCACTCCTCCATGCCGGCGCAAAGCTGGCGCTGCCGCCCCCCAAGGTCATATTGTGCCCGTAAGGCGAATAATCAATCACCGCGCCGGTCCCGACTGACGACACATTGTCATCAAATGGCAGCACAGCATGCGCACCCGGGCTCTTGGTGAAAGTTATCATGGTCGTGTTCGAGCCGTAAGACGAAAAGTTCGAGCGGAAAGTGAGGTTGCTCCCGTCACTGAAACTAACGGAATAGGTGACATTGTCGTTGGCAATGACGCTGAGCGTGCTTGTGGATGTCGTCCCGTTGGTGTCGTTGAAATTCACGGTATAGCCGACCGCAGTGCCGCCCACTTGCGCTGCGCCTGACAGATTTCCTATCGCGCTCCTGTACTTGGAGCAGTAAAGGTCAAGCGTTATTGTTGAGGGCGCCCACGCATCCGGATGCACCAGCGTGATTGAGTCCTGATAGCCGCTCACATTGTTGTTCTGGAAAACAGAGCCGGAATCGGGAAGCAGCAGCACAGTGCCGTTGCTTGAAAGCGCGCCTGCCTCAAGCGATGCCTCCAGATTCAGCCTGTTCCTGGCAAAAGATGAAAGCCCCTCTGCATAAGCATGCAAATCCGCAAGCGGCAGCCCCTCCTTTTTCAGGGGGAATCCGCCGCCCAAAACAAGCGTGGTGTGCGTGCTGTTCTTGCCCAGGGCGGCATC
>Ga0209541_10010107_pt1 | contig 15117 bp, 17 predicted proteins | sample RifCSPlowO2_01_FD_184027 | JGI IMG/M metagenome (GOLD analysis project Ga0209541, IMG submission 184027) | Groundwater microbial communities from Rifle, Colorado - Rifle CSP2_plank lowO2_0.1 (SPAdes) (version 2) | ecosystem: Environmental > Aquatic > Deep subsurface > Groundwater | place...
CGCTAGAAGTAGCCCGGTGCGGCAGACAAAGCTCGAAGTTATCGATATTGTTGCCGGCCGGTCCGTCGTCCTCATGATTGCCCGGCGCCAGCTCAAAAGGAAAATTCTCCCCCGCCAGCCCTTTGACATAATCACACCAGGCTGTCTCCGGCTTAAGTTTGCCATAGCTAAGGTCACCCAAAGCGATATTAAAGTCCGCCCCGCTTACTGCGGGATTCATCCCCGCAAGCACCGGAGTCGTCCTTTTGCTATTGCTTGAGTAGTCGCCGGCTGCAGTGAAGATAAAGGAGGGTTGGGTCTGCGCCTGGATTCGCACTACCACCACTGTCAAAGAAATAAAAAAAATGACTACGGCCAAAAAAGACAAAGCCCGATTGGAGAATATCTGAAGATGTTTTTCTATATGCTGGTATCATAGACTATTCTTTTTCACTTTGTCAAGCGAAATAAAAAACTTGATCTGGCAAGCCGAAAGTCAACCGCAGCGGTTGGAAAATGGGTTGGCATATCGCTCCCTTTTTGAAAATTGTTATTAGAATCAGCGGCCACCGTCTAATTTTGACAATAAAGTATAGGTGTTTTTTTCTAGTTGATTTCCGATTGAAAAAAAATTATGATGAGTTAATAATTTGAAAATGAAAGTGCGGCAAATTGCGTTGCCGATTTTCAAATATTTATTTATCTTAATATGCAGAACTTCACTCCCCTCGAACACGCCAAATTTCTTAACCCCGACAAAGCCCGTCTCCCTCACGTGGCCAAACCTGTGCCGCCTCAAAAAGCTATCGTCAAGCGCCCCTCCCTTCTCCCGACGGTCATTTTCAGTCTAACGCTGGTGGTAACTGTTGGACTGCTGCTTTACTTTTACCGGCAATATCGGAGAAGCCAGACTCTTTTGGCCGAGGCGACCATCGACAACAGTAAGCCGCTTGTTGAATTGGTAGGTAAACTGGTAGTGCTTCCCCAAAATGAAACCCCGACCATCGCCACCATCACCGACCAGGGGCAGCTTCCCAATCAGCCATTTTTCCGCGACGCCCAAAACGGAGACAAAATCCTGGTCTACACCAACGCCAAAAAGGCTATCCTCTACCGCCCCTCGATCAACAAGATCGTCGAGGTCGCGCCCGTATCCGAACCCGCTCCCGACCAGTTCAGCCAAGACGTAAGCGGCGCCTCAACCTCAAGCGCCGATATTGAAAGCTTCCCCAATCCCACCGGATCAGGCCGCATCATCTACCAAGCCGAAACCCCCACCCCCGAAGCCGATTACCCTCTTCCTTCCGAAACAAATTGACTCTGCGATTGTATTGTTAGCATTTATGTTATAAAATATACTATTAGGCTATTGTCAATTATTTTATACCTGACAATGCATGTTGAAGCTGATCTCTCCGGAAAACCAGCAACTCCAGACTATTTAAGCCTGTGGGATGAAATGATTGGAAAATTAAATCTTAGTGCTGAGCAGGTCATTGGGTTATTAATAAGCCAGGGGGTGCAATGATTAATTATTCTGCACCCGTAAAACAAGGTGATGTGTCTTTATGGGATCCGGAAGTGCATTACAATGAGAATGGTACAGCATATATCTTTGGCCATCCGGGTGCAAGCAATACAGGAGCGCCAAGATTGAGAGTGGAAAAATTAATCGCTGGTTACTCGTACTCATTACAAACCCGCGGAGCGGATGCTCTAGGATCAAAACCTTTAAGGATTGTTCCTTATCTTAGTTTTGATAAAAAGGGCAGTATTAATCCAGCCCATACTCAACTGTTGATCTTTGATGAGGACCAGTATAATCAATTACAAGAATTAATGAAAATTAATGAACCGGAACAATAAACCCGATAAAAATCTCCTTTAAGATATTTATTTTCAGCAGCCCGGCCTGGATTATCGCAAATCCAATCAAAAACTCCGTCATTGCTACAAATACTGCGATATTACTATATGTGCTATAGGCTCAACGCTTACACTCTTCAAAATCGCAATTAAACACTTAATTGCGATTGATCTCTGCATACTCTCTTTCGGAAATGCAATTAACCGCTGTTTATCTCTTTCTAATATGTTCAGTCAGCCACTCTTTAAAAATTGTAGAAGTGTATCTCGGAAGCATATTCTGATAAATTTCGACATTGGGTTTTTTTCCTTCTCCATTCCATTGCCAAGTTAAAGGATCAAAACCGGCAGCTAAAATTGTCTCGACTACGCTTCCGAATTGAAACAACACTCTTTCTGTAACTTCACTTGCAATTTCCTTAGAAAAGTTAGGTGATAAAGTATTTTTTTCCTGCAAAAGGATCCAGCTTCTGTCAGCTAAAGCACTCAATAAATATGGATGTCCGCCTGATTGAGTCATAATATACCTTATCAACGGTTCGGTAAAAAATGGCTCCCCTCCCTGCGCCAGAAGTTCTCTCATTTCTGATTCATCCAATAGTTTATTAATTGTAGTCACATTACCGGACATTTTCAGCAATCTATCTTTAATAATTCTTGGCAATTCCTTGCGGCTGTCTCCTCTTAAATCTCCATTAACCGCAAAAATTATCTTATGACCTTCTATTCTCAATTCTTCTACCTTGTCAAGCAAATTAGATAATTCGGTAGGATTTTTTTCAGCGTAAGTTTCAATCTCATCAAATGCTATGACAGACTTACCCCTACGAGGTAAGTCCGATCGAATAAATTTGAGAATTTGGTCAGCGGGTAGATTATCGCCATGCAAATCATATAATACTGCCGACTTTACCATCCTTTTTTCTCGCATTGATTCGGCAACAGCTGTCAAGAGTGAAGATTTTCCGCTCTTGTTGCCTCCTTCTATCACTGCAATATCATTGTGCTTTAGGTTTTGCATTACTTCTTCCACTTCTCTTCTTTTGCCAAAAAAAGTTTTTTTATCCATAACGGGTGGACCAACTATAAACGGAGAATAAGGTGCATCAATTCCTCTGTGAGTCAATAAATCGTTGACTTTAGTTGCTTGTTCAATAGTTTGTATTGGATTTTCAGGTTCTGTCATTTGATAAAAGTATGATAGGATTTATAAATACGCATTATTTTACCATTTATTACTCATCCAAAATCGCAATTAAACACTTAATTGCGATTGATCTCTATAAACACTCAATACTCCCATACCCAATACTCCTATATCGGGAGAAGAATAGACGGCTATTTATCTCTCTCTATAGCCATCTTCGTTGATTTTGCAAATTTTCAAATAAAAATATCTTATCAAATCAACTTAGAGGGGTATAGATTTATTTTTGAATAGCAGGTATTAACAGTGGAGCAACCCACACGCGGGAACTACCATTTTCAGGATGCCAGGCGACATTCAAGCGATTATCAGCATCTAAGTGACCAACGCAGGCAAAACCAGAATCAAAAGGAGTTACTGTACGGGCGTAATTATAATTATAGTCTTTCCCGAACAGTCGATTACCCGTTTCATCAAGATGGGCAAAAGCCAGTTCTACATAATCAGGAGCTCCTGCTATAGTGGCTTCAACCCCTGGGACTTTTCGTGAAAGGTGTTGTGATAAGAGTGCAACCAATCTTAACTGTTCGGAAAGAGTTTTATTATTGCTTCCAGCAAGAAATAATTGCTCTGGATTGATAGCAACCTCGCCTAAGCGTGATTGCCGAGCTTCGAAATCAGGATAAGCCTGATGCCAAGTTGTATCAAACTGACGACCTGTAATTTTCAAGGTTTTTATAGATTGTCCAGTAAGTGAGTAAATAATATATCTTTTTTTTGCCAGTTGTTCACGCGCTTCATCGGGGAAAAGTCTTATCCCTGTTTGTCCCTCATTAAACTGCACATCGTCATATTGGATACGAAGTAAATCGGCAATACTCTAAGTTTCTAACATATTTAAAGTATTATATAAAACTATGGGTTTATTGTCAATAAAAATTGACCTCTGCAACAACTTGTCTATATAAAGCAGGTTTTTACAGCTGATTTTGCTGAAAAATTGACTTGACAAGTTAATTTCTTTTTGAGTATATTTAATGCTGTATGCGAAAAGTTATAGCCGGAACGGTTTTTGTCTTCTTATTCTCGCTCCTTCCCGTCTTTGGCCAAAATCGCGATAACCCCGATCGAAGAATTATCGTTGATCCGATCCTCTCGGTCACACCCGTCAGATTTTTAACTCCCCGCGAAGTTAGACTGACTCTCCGTCCCACCATCTCGATCCCCTTCGTAAGACGTGACGAAGTCAAAAAAAGCCTTTGTGAAAGGCTAAAAGAAAGAGTTCATGTCAGAGAGGAAAATTTGACCCGGCTGGCCAATCACCTAGTCGAAGTCTTCACCTCGATTGTTGCGAGAGTCGATGAGTTTTATCAGACCAAGCTCGTCCCCCAAGGCAAAACCACCGGGAACTACAAGACTTTGATGGCTGAAATCAACGCCAATCAAACAATTCTGAGAAACAAGCTTGCCGAGCTACAAAATACCGTCGAGACCACAAGCTGCGACGGTGATAATCCCGGTTTTGTCGCCTCGGTGCTGAAAGACCAGATGCATGAGGTCATAGCGGCCATGCAGGAGTACAAAAAATCGGTGCGTAATCTGATTGTCGAAGTGCACACGGCCAATGCAAGAAATAATAGACCCGATCAAGCCACCAATTCAGCAGTTGCAAATTAACCAAAATTTATGGAAGATCAAAATCAAACCACAATGACCAACTCTCCCGCTCTCAAAAATATCGCCGCCGTCGGAATTGCCTCTTTTTTGCTTGGCGCTTTGCTAACCTATGGAATTTTGCAAAGCCGGACCGATTATACCTATAAATCAAGCGCCAGAGAAAAAGGCACGCCCACACCAAGAGTTGTGCTTCCTACCTCTCGTCCCTCTCCGACTGTCGTCCCCGTCTCCCGTGACAGGATTGAGAATGAAGAAGGCTTAAAAAATGCCCTCGAGCAGCTTGAGAATGCCAACGACCAGGCAGTCCAACAAATCCAGTCCCTAATTAACGAAGAGTAATCCAATCTCCCTTGACACTCCTGCAATTTCCATAAGTATATATATGGATTATTATGACAACATTTCGAACCTCGGAGGTTCGAAATAGCGTCAATACAGCCTATTATTCTATCAAATCAACTTAGATAGTAGTGTCACCTATGTACCCGTCAATAACAAATACTTGAATTTTTAACAAAATATTTTATAATAAGTATTAGGTGGGAAATAATTATTATTTAAACTAAATTTTTTATGGGTGAGCGCTATTCTCCTGAAATACTCGAAGCAGTAATGGATCGGATGAATAGAGAGCCCGGATATGCTGCTCTGGTGATGAATGATGGAATTAATCCTAGGGATTTTGATGCTAAAAGATATTATCATGAAAGAGAAGTAAGGCGATTAATTACAGGTCAAAAAATAACTAATCAAGCTGAAGAAGCATATCGCGATCGACAGAATGCTTCAAGTGCTAGGCAGAAATTCAGCCTTCCAAATACACGTGATAGCTGGGCTTATGCAGTTAAAATGGGATGTACTGGGGCTTTGACAATGGATCAGGCTAGAGATGCATTTAATGAATTAAAACAACAAGGTTGGTTTTATGATCCGAACTATACTTTTGAAGATTGGGCAAAACATAATGGGTGGGAGTTAGATTAATAACTACAATAAGACTTTTAAAATCAACTGGTAAAATGATACTTTAGAACCTCCTTAAGGTGCTAAAATCAATTTTTTATTTTTTCAAGCCAAAATAATCATGCATCGCAGCCGTTCCCGCCTGCCATGAATAGTTCATAGCAGATAAAATTTCCTCAATTGTTTCGCTTGTCAGCGAGATACTTGCTATTTCCCTTAAAGCCTCAATACGACTCTTCCCGTCATCCGATCCGGATTCGAGATACTTCATTAAAGCGGTAGCTCCGACCATCCCATAGACATATCCGCAAGCGAATAATGGATTATAGGGAGTAAAAAAATCGGACAAAGATCTTCCTGAAGGCACATCAGAGTTTACTCCTTCTCCAAAGGTATTTTGATAACTGTCTTCAATTTTTTTCAAAAAATCCTCAAGCTCAATTTCGCCTCTCGTAAATGCCTCTGCAATATGCCAGATATTTAACTCATGCAGTGTCAGACCGGCAAATCTTGCAGTCAAAAACCTCTCACGGTCTTTAAAAAAATCTTCTTGCGGCATCCTGCTTTCGTGAAATAGCGAAAAAATCTCGTTTAGCGACATCGGCCTCCCGTTTTGTGAAAATCCGGTTTCTGCCGTGGATTTTCCCATATTCAGCATTAAGAATGTCTCAATCGCATGTCCTGCTTCATGAAAAGAAGCTCTGAATCCTTCAGGATGATTCGCCTCCAGCCTCATCAACAAAAAGCAACTTTTACCTTTCCGTATATTTTGCCAAATTTCTGATTGTGCTAATTCCGGATACTCGTTTTTAAATTGCGGAATGGACTGGATAAAATAATAAAAAGCAGGACCTATTTCCGGAGCAATATCGGTAACTGTTTGCGTAATACTATTCCATATGTCCAAATCAATCCCTAATTCCGCAAGGCTTTGATTCGTTGCCTCCATCACATTTTGAGAGATTTCCCTATCCCATCTTAGCGTACCCAGCTGTCTGGTAATATAATCCGATCTTCCTTCTTCAAGGTATCGATTATGAAAAGCCGCCGACACTTCATTCAACTGTTTACTTAAAATATCCGGCTCAATGCCAATCATAAAAGTGAGCCATTCATCCACCGATTCAAATCCTAATTCATTTATCAGTTCAATAACTCTATACCCATCTTAGTTGATTTTGCAAATTTTCAACTAAAAATATCTTATTAAATCAACTTAGAGGGGTATAGTTACATCCAATGGAGTGAATAGAACTATTTTTATAGATGATATAATAGCTCCTTACAATGCCAAAAGAAATAGTACCTCAAAATCGTCAAATAAATGAGCGGATACCGTCAAAAAGCAGGCGCCTTGATCTTAGCTCAAGGAATAAGCTGGTTCTGCTTTCTTTCCTAATCGGAATTGGGTTGACGTATGCTTTGATTAATCGAAGGATTGATCATTTGAATAATGAGCTGATTGAATTAGCCAAAGATGCATTACCTTCCTGCTCTACCGACACTTATTGGCCTGATTTAAAGTTGTCGCAATTAAAAGTGGGTTCTTGTTTTATTGAATTAGGAGGTAATGTTTTATTCGTCGAAACGAGCATCGGAGCTTTAAATCTGATTGATATCCAAGGCGGATTCTTAAACGAGGATGGTATAATTTTCTCTTCTGAAATTGAATAATTTACATCAGACACCCCCGCTCCCACTATTAACTTGACAATAGACTTATAATAATTTATATTAGGATATATGATAGATCCTGTTGAACTTGCTAGAAACTCTGCACCAGTTAATTTAGGTTTATTTGGTGGTGCTCTTGCAGAAATCACCAGAGTAATATCGGATAGAGATCTTCGGCGGGCAGCTGTAGACTTGATCCCTGCCGCAGTTACGGTAGCTATAATTGGAGGACTTTCGGATCCCCATCTTTCACAACCTGAAGTATTCCAAAATTATGCAATAGCTTTTCAATTGGGAATTAACTTGGGTTCCCTATTCAATAGCATTATTCATGGAGAAAAATTGGTTAATGCTCCTTTATTCTATGGTTTCGTGCCCGGCGCGCTTCTCGGTTTTCTCGGTGAGTGGACAATGGATCAAGCAGGAAAGCCCGGACTCATAACTCCGCCAAAAGTTTATAAATCAGTTGCCGCTTTAATTGAGATGATTCCGCGCGCAGCCAAGCTTATTGATCTGGGTAAGTGATATCAAGCTCTAGTTCATACACTCCGAGATAGAGAGTATGTTATAATATTGTCTCACAATAATAGCAAGACTCATCAGTCTATTCAAAAATTCTCAATAATTTACCGTCGGATATGAGTAAAGAATTATGCTCTCAATGTGCCGCTTCGAAAATATGTAAAGATGCCGATCTTATCGCTAAAGAAATGGCTAAAAGGGCACAAGGATTAGAATATGTGGTAATTGCCGTTAGCAGTCTAAACCCAATTTGTCCACCTGATATAAAAAATAATAATATCAGATTATTAAATATGCTAAAACAGCCATAAATCTATATTAATGGTTTCTCCATCGTGGGTATTTTGTCTATCCAAAAAGTCCATGAGACTATGACCTTTTCCGTTAGAAAAATGGTTGGATGAAGCTTTAGCTTGACAGAATAGTATATTAAGCTGTATAATTTTAAAATAAAGAATAAAATTTAGAAAAAATAAAAATAATCGGAATATGGAAATCAGAAGTGGAGAAAGAGTCTTAGGTTGCTCAATTGCAATTGCGCTAATAACAGCCGCGATACTGGCGATTAAATATTTACCGAGTAATCTCAGATCTGGATTAGATCAATATTTACCCGGCTATCAAGATATCGATCCTAATTTAAAATACAAACAATATCTTCCGACTATTAAAAGATAAAATCTCCTCGATCACTTTTCATACCTTAAGTAATAGCACTTCGAACCTCCGAGGTTCGTTTTATTATTATGACAGGCTGGGTAGAAACTTACGTAAATAATCGCGCAAGAATTCACGATTTTTGACAAAACTGTATCACTCTATGTCATCCTGAATTTATTTCAGGATCTGATCTATAGTTGCATTATAAGTTTAACAAGTTTAAACAGATGCTGAAACGAGTTCAGCATGACAATTTGAGTGTCAAGAATATCGAACTCTTGTAAAATTGCACATAGATTGAAAAGTATGTAATATTAATTCAGTGAATAACTCTAGAGTTTTTATCGTCATTTTGGTGCTTTTGATTGCGGGGTCGGCTATTGCCATTTCTTCCAGACCGCAAACCCCGCCGTCCGCTCCGCCTCAACCCGTCAGCAACTTCAACCCAACCTTCAGAATTTTCCCCAATCTGCCGGTCATGCTCTCACTCAAAATCTGGTCAACCGCCACGCCAGCCCCCACTGCTTTACCTACCGTTCCCCTAACCCCAACCAGAACTCCCACCCCAAGCGGCGCTCCTCCTCCCACACCCACTTCGACTCCCATGATCCCTCCTTCTCCAGCTCCGCTTTCGCCCTCGCCTACCAACCCGCCCGCAGGCGCCTGCGCCTGGATGGATAATGGCCTACCGAATGTCACCGAGTATTATCCCAACGGTTCAACCTCTCTTCCCGGCACCACCAGCGAGATCTGCGCTTTTTCCGGGACGCAGTACTACTCGCTTCCTTTCCGCAATCCCAACTGTCAGGCAACCCAAGCCGGAATTGATAAGGCTTTTGAGCGCATGAAAACTTACTATCCTGCCTACTGGCAGGCGTCTAAGTTGAAAGACGACTGGCAAACCGTCCAGCACTACGCCAGACGCTACAACTTCAATCCCTTGTTTGTCATCGCCCTCTGGATCGAGGAATCGGCCGCCGGCGGAGCCACAACCGCCCAGAAGCTCGGCTGCGTCTATCGCCGCAACAAAGACAATACCTACACTTTCATGCCGCCAAGCTCTACCGTCTGCGATCAGATGGAGTGTCTTTTCGGCCTGCAATCAGCCAATCCTCTCAACTACGCTCTTTGGGCATGCCAATACTTATGGGGCGCCGGCAAATGGCAGAATAACCACTGTCTTGATGTGGTCAAGTTCACCAAAGGCGTGGAGTTCTGGTACAACTTTATCGCCGAGGGCTTGCCCTCAAGCTGCCAGATCAAATATTACTCCCCGGCCGACTCCGGATGTCTTTAGCAGAGAAAATTTGTTAAGGCAACTCTATAAAATGAACGCCGCTTAACTCTCGATCGCAAGGACCGGTAACAACCCCAACTATTTTGCCGTCCGGTCCAATTGCCGGACCGCCGCTGATCCCTGCGGATTTTGGAGTTATAAATGGATTCGTAATACATCTTGTCCCTTTTACTCTTCCGTCAGCAATAGGTCCTTCATATGAAGAAAAAGCTAACCAATCGAAGCTATAATGATTGTAGGAAATTGGATATCCAAGCGCGGTAACATTGTCACCATTACTCAAGCTTTGACCAGAACCAAGAGCAGACTGATCTACGGTCTTAAAGGAATTATCGGCAGAGGCTCCTTGCAATTGGCAGCGGATGACTGCATCTTCAGAAACCCCTTCTTCCACAGGGTATACTGCCAATCTCTCACCTACAATTTCGCAAGTAGAAAATAATACATTTTGTCGCTCATCAGCCGATTGATCCGGCTGTTGCAATTCCAGACCTTGGACGCCATCCTTACAGTGTTCTATAGTGATGAGAAATATAGACGGCCCATCGTCTACCAGAATACCGGAACAAAGAGACTCTGGTAATTGATCAGATAATCTAATGTATCCCCAAAGAGCTGTGGTTGCTTGGATGATTTCAGGAGGAACATCAGTTAATCCTTCAGTCAGTGATGGTTGATTATCAAAGTCTGGAGATCTCTGATCGGTAACAGTTTGAGATGAAGCAGTACATGCCAGCATTGCCAAAATAAATGGCAAAAGCGTTATCGCTATTCGCAAGTTAACTGATTTTTTTTCAAACTGGCTAACGCGATCTTTAATCCTAGTCGCATGATAGCCAAATGATTCTCGCAATGAAATATTCATTTGATATTATAATAGAACGATTGCGTAATTAGCGATCAATTTGTCATTCTGGCAAGCGAGGTACGAGCGCGTCCAGAATCGTAATTAGATTCTGGAGTCGCTCCAAAACTCATCGCTCCCCAGAATGACTGCGTAAGTCCTGTAATAATTTAAATTTCTTATTGCGCAATATTTCTAATCTAGGGTGAACTTGAAATCAAAGGTTAATAAAGCTTTTCCAAAAAAAAAGACGAATCTGGTTAGGGTTTCAGTCCGGTTTTGTGCAGTGTCCAGTAATATCCGTATTTCGGGTCGTTGATTAACTTGCGCGTGATGATCAAACCCGTCTTTGCCGACGGATCGTAGGCGCAGGCGCCGTTCCCGGCAGTCAGATCCGATGCGGTAATCTTGGCAAACACTTTAAGTTTTCCGTAAGCGTCGCGGGATAAAGCCGGCGGATTTAGGGAAGACACCTGCAATACCCGGCAGTCGTAATACATCTCACCCTGGGGGCCTCCCGCATCAGCCGGAGTCATAACTGCCAGTAGTCTGCCGTCCGATTTTTGCGCAAAATCAAATTGCGTCAAAAACTGGTGATTATCAAGATCCGCAGCATCTGCCGAACCGGCAATTTTGCCATTATATTTCCATATCCATCTCTTAATATCTCCCCTCATATCGGTCGAAAAGACAGCATAAAAATCTTTTTTCGCCAAAGGAATCGCGCCTAAGAAATGCAGGCAGCGGGCGGCAAGATAAAGCCTGTCCCCTTGGGTGGTTAACGCGGGTTCCGTCCAGACTTTGCAATCGGCAAGTCCGGGATGAAGAGACGTCAGATTGACATCCGGATTTAATTCATTCGCCGTACCGCCGAAACCAAGTATCTGTGAGCGAGCGCTCGCGAGCCGGTAAGGCGATGACACCATCGACAACCTGAAATAGCTGTACCTGCCAATTTGTGAATAAATAAAGCCGCCGGGCTTCAGCAGATAATCCCAATGGATTGCATGCCAGATAGTCTTGCCGTTTTTATTTTGGGCTGAAATATTGGCGGTTTCATAGGAGACGATATTATTGACTTTTGTTACCGGGTTTAGCACCGTATGCGCCTGCCACAGCTGTCCGGCATATTTCCAGCTTGCCCCGCCGTCATTGCTTCGGGCCAGGTGGATGTCTACGGCAACGTCGGGACGGGAGAACCATGACCAAAGACCCGACCCGGACCGTACGACATGCGGCCAGGAATACGCAAGCCATATAATTCCCGAATTGGGGTCGCGCCGCATACTCGGATCGGCAAATCCGTGAAATTTGCTTTTGTCGGCAAAGTCTCCTGAGATCGCTAACCGCGGGCAATTTGGGTTGCCGGCGGTACAATCTATCTCCATAAATTCCCGTTCTTGTACGTCGGTTGACCCGAGCAGATTACCGACGCTTACCTGCTTAAAAGAAGTCATACCGATACCGAGAACGGCCAATAATATAAATATGGTGATAAACAAAGTTTTTTTCTTAGTCATAGTCCGTTTTAATCAATTCGATACAGTCATTGCCGCTCTTTTTACCTTCTGCTTCTAGTAAAATTATACACTAATCCTTCCCCTGCAGGGCCCGGGAACCTCCGAGGTTCGTTTTATTGTTATGACAGGCCGGATAGAAACTTACGTATAAAGCACTCCGGTGAATAAACAGGGAAAATTACCTTGTATATATTAGAGCGGAAATCAAACCATATTTATCAAACCATCGTATTTCAGTCAGGCGAGATCATTATCCGGATTCCAACGAAGTACTTCGTGAATTTGCTTGCTCTCTTATCTATCTTAAGAGGGTTTTAGAGATGAGTTCTAATAATTTATCCAGCAAGTCCGGCGTGACGACAACCGTAATACCCTCTTTTTTAACTCGATTGATTTCTGCCAATACCCTTGCAGTATTTGCCTTATCACTGTCTACCAAAAATGATAGACCGCTTAATAATGCCGGCAGATCATTCAGGTCATTGCCGAAATGGGCAACTTGACCATCTTCCAACCCTTCCAATTCCATAAGCATAATACTTAAGTAATAGACTGCGCTTTGTTTATTCACTCCTCTGTTAACCAGATTTATATAGCCTTCATTTTTTGTTCCTGCGATTGCATCACTTTCACCCACTCTCTGCAAAATTTTCTCCAAAGATTCATCAGAATTTGGTTTAAAAACAAATTTTGTTGCTTTTAATTTCTGAAATAAAGTTAAAAATTCTTGCAAATCTGTAATTAATCGAATATTCTCACCGTATTTTCCCTTTAAATCAGAATGTATCTGTTCCGCTTTATCTCCGTCAGGGATATAAAATATATACTCAAACGGACTATATTGTTCTTCTAATGTAGTTTCAAATTTAGACTCGGGATAAAAACCGCAAAATAGAAACATTCCTTCCATTTCCCGAATAAAAGTTTGTATCATACTTATACCTTCATCTGATATAGCTGATTCGTCAAGGATATCGTGCAGATCCAAACTTTGTGCATTTACTTGTGGTCTGATTATTCTGGCTCCATCCTCGGTTATCACCGGCCCGGAAAAATAGTGACTAATGGAGTTTTTTCGGGGAGATTGTCCAAGTTCAGCTCTGATTTTTCTTTCGATGCTTTTATAGCCTGCCCCGCTTGATATAGCCGTCATAACTTGATTTCTTAACTCTAATAATCCTTCTTTTGGAAATATTAACCCTGGTCCCAGTAGCGTATTATCTAAATCGAAAGTTATAAGCCTAAGATTTCGTAAACGACCTGCAATTTCGGGTAGCATTGCCGACAATTGTTTTTCATTATTAAGGCGAATTACTTCATGAGGTTTTTTTTCAGTAATTACGAATTCTGCGCCTTCTGTTGTTTGAACTTTTTCTCCTTCTACTATTATTGGGTAATGAATATTCTTTGGTCTTTTTTGCAGGGGAAAAAGCGCCAAAGTACCATCATAAAGTGCCGGAGTAAAAGAAAGCGCTTTTGATAAAAGATAAGGTATAATTTCTTGCCGGCCCCGCTTTTCAGCGTACCGGATCTCCCTTAAGTAATACATCATCAGAAACGCCGATGCGGTTTCCAATTTTTTTTTTGAATTAAGCCAGAAATTTAGTTCCCGGCGCATAAACTCTATTGCTTGATAAATATGGGGCTTTAATACGGTTTGAGTATTTATGAATAGTCTATTATCCTTAATTCCCAGATTATAATCTAATGCGTTTGTTTCTATGACATCAAACCAGGCTAATATTTTTGCAATTGACTCATAAGGAGATCTATAACCTGCGTCTGATGAATCAATCATAACCAGACTGTATGCCTTGCGGATTTGATCAGATAACCTGAATAGACAATTTCCCAATCCTTCATCTCCGTGGGTCATGGCAACACTACCATACGCTTCTACTATTTTTTTCCGCATCAAATCAAATACGCTTTGCATTGAGTCGACGGTTATTCCGTTGGTTACTAAAACCGCATGATTGTTTATCAATTCACCTACCGAAAAAGGGATACCGTAGGGCTCCAATGACATATTTTCAATATGCTTTTTAGTCTGATCAATTTTACCTATATAACCAACCGGGTGTTCTGACGGGCTACGAGTTAAAGTTCTTTTCCACATTCGACTATGCATTCCGACATAATCTGCGATAGCTGGAGCGCTCTCTTGAGTCGGATCAATCACCGAAAAGTGAAAATTAAAACCTCCTTTAGCTTCCGTATCTGGATAAATTATATAATTACGCCCTGCTTGTAAATTTTCCAAAACAGGCAGTAATCTTCTCAGTCTCCTTATACCTGCTTTTTCTTTATGTCCAATATCTTCCCCAATCTTGATAACAACCGGAATACCGTCAAGTTTAGCTCTACAAAGGATTACATCACTCAGTCCTAAATGCCCGAATCCCAGTAAATCAGAAAGTCTTCCAGAGTATTCGCTACTCAATGATTTTAAGGCTTGTTGCAGATCAAAGCCGTCTCCATTAATATTTTTGGGGTTTTCAGGCATATTAGATAATATTTTACCATAAAATTATATTATAGGATATTTAATCATAACCTCCTCCCCTCCCTATAATTACTTCTCAAACTGTAAAGTACACGAAGATTTATTTGATCCCGGAAATAAATGATCAAATGGAACGTACGAACGGTTATGCCGCCAGCAATTCAATTGCGTAGCAATATAGAACAGACTCAAGTTCACCCGTCGCGTGTGCTTCTGTCGAATATGAAGCTCAAAATCTAGGCTTCCTCAAAGCTGCCAACTGCAATTGTTCTTAATTGAAAAAAATTGCGTCGGTTAAATTTGGACTGACAGTGCTTACTAATTCAGCTTTTTAATATAAAATAAGTCATGGCCAAAAACTGGATTGAGGACGGGGCTAAAACTGAATTCTATCCTTATGCTGCTATACCCGTCTTAGTTGATTTTGCAAATTTTCAACTAAAAATATCTTAATGAACTACC
>Ga0209541_10010108_pt1 | contig 15117 bp, 20 predicted proteins | sample RifCSPlowO2_01_FD_184027 | JGI IMG/M metagenome (GOLD analysis project Ga0209541, IMG submission 184027) | Groundwater microbial communities from Rifle, Colorado - Rifle CSP2_plank lowO2_0.1 (SPAdes) (version 2) | ecosystem: Environmental > Aquatic > Deep subsurface > Groundwater | place...
AGTTTTATGTTATTTATGGCGGAATTAAAGCTACAGGTAACAGCATATAAATGTGAAAGATGTAAACATCAATGGATACCGAGAAATAAAAAAGAAACGCCCACTATTTGCCCATCGTGCAAAAGTCCTTATTGGAATAAACCACGAAAGAAAAATTAGTTTATCTCTTCTCGCCTTTCAAATTCTTTTATTGTGCTAACTAACGACTTGAAGTCAACAAAAAGATAATCTTCTCCACAGACGGCGGGGATTTTATCGCTGTAAGCTATTACCCCTACCCTTCCTATTCTATTTTTCATTATTACTATCGCAGTTTCTGATATCCCGCAGTGCATATTTTTAAAATTCGCAAATCCGAGTATTTCTTCTTTTTTTATTTCCTCTTCCTTAACAAAAGGAAAGTTATCTAATATCATTTCAACTATTCCCTTAAAATGTTTAGGATCGTTTATGCGTTTTCTTAAATCATTGGCTACCTTCGTAAAAATATGGGGAGTTATAAGAATAGAGTAATCTTGTATATCTTGTATATCTTGTTTTATTTTGTTTAATAATATCAAGATACTTTTATAACTTATCCTTTCCTCTTCTGACAGAACAAAAACCTTCCCCGATTTTTCTGCATAACTTCCAAGTAATAGGAAAAATAAAGGTTTGTGATCCATAAGGATTCCTCTTCTGAAATTTGAGATATATCTGCTTACTTGTTGACTATACTTTCTGTCATCTAGCAAATAAATTTCTGGTTCAAATATTTCAAAGTCAGCCATTTAATTATCCTTCTGGCGGAAGGTTTATTTTTTCCCAAATGATTTTACCACTTTCAGAATCTTTTGATCCTTTCTGAACACTTGCTAACGTCTTCGTTTTTATATCTACTTTAATTATATAATATGATCTCTTAGAACTGCCTAAACTTGTTAGCAAACTACAGATAACATAATATCTTGTTTCTTCGGAATTTTGTGCAACATCTTCAATCCTAAAAAGAGAAGTATTCAAACTACCGTAAACACTTTGTAAATAGTCAACAGCAATTTCAGTAGCCTTTCTCGCATCTAACTCGTTTGTTGTCATCTCAGAATACCTCCTCTTTTTTATACTAACCAATACATATTTAAATATATATCTCTATTTTTTTTCACTACAAGTTGATAGGTTCAAACTTTCTCAAGAACAAGTTTCACAGCGCCTTTATTGCTCTTAACAATATCACCCACAAAAATATTTATTTCTGAAGTTTTAGTCTTTGTTTTTCCATAAGGAGTAGAACTTTCTTTGACCAACATTGTTTGCTCATCTCTTAATTTGTAAATCTGATCTTTCTTGAAAGAGGGGGCGTAATAATTCTTGCCTTGTTGCATAGCAGAGACCCATAAACCTCCGTTGCTTTCCATATCGACGAGGCAAACAAAGAACTCGTTAAAATCATCATTTCTTGAAACCATAAAATGCCACGATGCTCTTTTGCTAAATTCTCCGCCTCTCCAAACTTGTCCAGATGTTACTTTAATTTCCATTGGCAAATTTATTTTTGTAAAGAGTAAATCTGGAGTGTTATCGCCTGTTGCTTTCTTAACATCATAACCTAATTCTTTAGTAAAAACTTTAGAGGCGATTTGCTCTAAAAGATTGCTGAAAGTTTCAGATTGGATTTTACCACTTAGCTTAACATTATATTTCTGCTTAAATTCCTTAACAAAAAAGTGCATAGCTTCGGAACTTTCCTGTAAGACTTCCAGAACCATGTCTCTTGTTATATCAAATGGATTGTCATGCATAAAAAACCAAAGGAGAAACTATCTTTAAATCTTTCTAAAAGTCTCATTAAAGTTAGTTTACACTTGGATAGTCGAGAGGAAAAGTTTATTTTAGTATCTTCGATTAATTTCTTCTTTCTCCCGATAATCTTTCCTGATAAGGAACTAAATCTTCCAGCGGGAAAATTAAACAGACGAACGCGTTTTAGAAAATTTTATATACGCTGAAATTATCAATAAAATATGTCAGAAACAATAAACATGAATAAAATTTACGAAACCCTTGTTGAACTAAAGAGAGAAGTAGATTTCATAAAAAATCGCATGGTCGATATAGAATTAGTTATGACTCCCGATGAAGAGGTTAGATTAGACGAAGCTCTCGAAGCGCACAAAAAAGGAAAAACCAAAAGGTATGAGGATTTAAGAAAAGAATTAGGTGATTGAAAATGTTTGACATTTTTTTAGATCCTAAATCAGAGAGATTTCTTAAAAAAGCTGAAAAAGAAATAAGAATCAGGATTTGGAAAAAATTAGATGAATTAAAATTAAATCCGTTTCCTCAAGAAGTTATAAGAGTTGTTGGAAAAAGGGGGAGGGCGTTTCGCGTAAGAGTTGGCGCTTATAGAATACAATATTATGTTTTTCAAGACAAACAAGAAATTGTTGTTTTTGATATTGATAAAAGAGAAAGGGCTTACGATTAAAGTTTAATCGTTTTTATTCTTAAAACAACAGGGATTTCACTTTCTTTCTCCTGATAATCTTTCATGATAAGGAACTAAATCTTCCGGCGGAAGAAAAGTTATAATGTCTTTTGCTCTTTCATCGTAGATTACTGGAATTCATCTTTCTTCGTAAAATACTGCATAAAGAAATTTGGTATCTGAAGTTTGCTCTAATAATCTTGAGCTACCATTGTTGTTTTCGATTTTATTAATTAGTATTCTTCTTGTTTCAGAGCCAAGATTTATACCATAATTTTGCAAAGCGCTTTGTTTGACGTGTTGTTTTCTTCCTTTGTCCATTTATTTTCTTTTTTTCATATGTTAAAAAACTTTTTTGCTTTTGAAGTCAAGTTAATCTTTTAGTATCAAATTAACTTTATAGGAGTAACAATAGAAAGATTTATATAGGGGTTATTTTTATGGATAGTATGGAAAGAGAAACACAAACTTTAGAAAGGGTGGTATTAAAGACAAAAGTAGATAAGATTCCATATGCGACACAGATGAGTGCAGGACTTCAACGAGGAGTTTATGAGGATGCTCGAGAATTAGCAAAGGAATATAATAGTGCTCCTGCTTTTCAAGCGCATTGAAGATATAATCCAGAAACTAACGAAGGCAATGGTTCTAATTTATTCTGGCTTGTTTTAGCAAATAAATTTCTTGCAAAAAAAGGATTGAGAACATTAACTACAAGTGAAGTAAGACAAATTGATAAGAGAAAGTTATTCAGTAATAGAGTTTATAGAGATTTTGAGGGTGTTATTTACAGTCCAGAAAATCCAAATTCTGATATTGCACAAGTTCTTGTTCCTGAAGCTCAGAGAAGAAATTTGGAATTGCCTGTTATTGTACATCCTCTTTCTTTGGATGTGAGAAAGAGTCAAAATCAACACGGTGTGGAATTTACTTTTAATGATAATAATCTTTTTGTTGTAGGGGAAGAAGCCAGAGAAATAATTAAAGGGTTTGCTTATAGAGCAAATTCAGGCGTTCACAGGTTGGGCCGCGACAGGGGCGGCAGTTGGGGTGCCAGTTGGGGCAACTTGGCTAACTCCGACGAGCACGGGCGGGTGGATTGGGTTCGTGCCGAAGGCACGCGCGCGGATTTTGAGAATGATACTATATCTGTTGTTGAAACAGCGGCTCAAGAAGAATTACAAAGATATGTAACAGAATTAGAGCAAAGAAAAGCAGAAGCTCTAAAACTTGTCAGAGGGAAGAAATAAATATACTTTTTTCTTATTAGTTTTCTTTCAGAACAACGACGTTAGTCATTCCCCTGCGTTTTCTTACTATAGACGACTTTGAATAACCTTGTTTTTAAAGGATTTGTAAATAAATTAAATTACATCCTGATTTTAAGATATTAATTTTGTCGTCGGTAATTATATGGGAATCTAAGGTTGGGGCTATTTTTCATTCGTAATGGGTTACAAAGAAATAGTGTTTTTCCAAACCCTCTATAATCTTTCCTGATAAGGCGTTAAGATTAAAAACCATTATTTATTTTGATTATTATGACAGATAAAATTTCATTTGGGGATTTTGAGAAAGTTGATTTGAGAGTTGGCAGGATTTTGGAGGTTGAGGAGCACCCCAATGCTGACAAACTTTTTGTTTTGAAAGTTGAGTTTGGCTCTGGGATTGGGGAGAGAACAATTTGCGCCGGTTTGCGAGGGCATTATTCCGCCGAAGAGTTGAAAGGGAAGCAGGGGATTTTTGTTGTTAATCTTGAACCACGCAATTTGAGGGGCGTTGAAAGTGACGGGATGATTCTGGCTGTTTCTTCCAACGGCGAGGTGAAAATTATTAAGCCAAAGATTGATATGAAAGTCGGCGAGATTGTAAGGGTAAAAAATAGTAGCTTTAGTAAAGAAAAAGTAAAAATGATAAGCATAGATGATTTTATGAAGGTTGAGCTGGAAGTGAGAGAAGTTGATGGCGAGAATGTAATAGTTGTGGCTGATGGGGATAATGTGGGGGTTTTAGTCGCCGATGGAATTCCGATTGTTCCTGATGGGGAAGTTGAAGAGGGAAGTAAGGTTAGATAGAAAAAGGTGTAAGAAAAATACAACTTAGCTTTAAATAGATGCAGAGTCTTGTTTTGAAATGGATAAGAAAATTATCTTGAACTTGATTTTGGGCGCTTGTTTAATGATTGTTCTTTTTGGAGGCTTAAGTGCGGCACTTAATGGTTATGCCGATGGAAATCTTAATCTTGATTTGGATTCCGATTCTGAGGTTTTGGGAGATATAAATTTTGTGACGGATTTAGATTTTGAGGTTAATGGCGGCGGAGATGGTTTAATTGTGAGGACAGAAAGTCAAGGCGTTGTTGAAACAGCTGTAAATCCTCTGGAAGCAGTTGTGATTGCACAGGCTTATTCAGAAAGCCAATGCACAAATTGCGAGGTTGAACTTTCTGTGAGGGATTCTTCAACTTCGGGGGAAGAAATGATTGTTTACAAAGTAAAGACCGACAAAAGAGTAGAATTATTAGGATTTATTGATTCGAACATGAAGGTAAAGACGGAAATTAATGCTGAAACTGGCGAGGTCATTGATGTTGATAAATCGTGGTGGTTTTTTCTTGCGAGCGAGACGAGTGCGGGTTATGGGTGATTAAAGAGTTCGTTAAGTTTAAAAGAAGTTTTTATCTGTTTTATTTAGGATGGAGTTTGAAAGGACACCTTTAATTGAATATGCTATTATGCTTTTTGCTGATGTTAGCTTGCACGATGTGTTGCTTATAGCCTCTCAGCACATTTTAGATTCTAATAGGTCTTTATTTGGTTACTTTGTTGAGAAGGGACTGCCTCCTGCAAATATTTTTTTAATTGGCAAGTGTTATTCTACAAATCAGAAGGTTTTTGAGAGATTTGCAAAAATGGGAATAAATGTTTCTAAGGATAGTTCTAAGTTTGATAGTTATGTTTCTTTTGATGAGCAATTTGATATTTTTACTAGAGATTTTTTAGAAGATGTTTTGAAGAAAGTTAATTTGAAGAAAATTAGAAGAGTTGTTATATTGGAGGATGGAGGGAATTTGTTATCTCACGCAAACAGAGTTTTCAAAGATTTTTCTAAAGTGGTGGGGATAGAACAGACGTCTGCTGGTTATGAGAAACTTAAAAATTTGAAACTTAATTTTCCGGTTGTGAATGTTGCGAGGTCTGAAACTAAATTAAAGGTTGAGTCTCCTTTAATCGCGGACATTTTTTTGGAGAAGTTGGAAGAATTTTTAAGTAAAATTAACTTGAAGCCAAAGAAGGTTTTGATTGTTGGTTCAGGTGCGATAGGGGGTGCTATTTATCAGCGTATGAAAAAAAGATTTGATGTTTATAGATATGATTTGGAAGAGCAACTTTCTGATTTTAAAGGAAAGAGCTTGAAAGGAATTTTGTCTGAATTCGATATAATTATAGGAACAACCGGAAAGGCAATAATTGACCTTAATTCTTATAGATATCTTAAGAAGGGGGTTGTTCTGGCTAGTGCTTCTTCTTCTGATAGGGAATTTTCTGCAGTTGACTTGAGGAAATTAGTTGACAAGATTGGAAACTGTCATAAAACTATCTCTACTAAAGGAATTAATTTGTTAAATTGCGGTTTTCCTGTTAATTTTGATGGTGGAGAGAATAGTTCTCCTCTTAAAGAGATTCAAATTACTTTAGCCTTGCTCTTCTCCGCTGTTTGTTTGGCTTCAAGCAAGGAATATAAAAAGGGTTTAGTTGAATTGGATTCAGAAATTTAGAAAAAGATTGCGGGAAGATTTGAAGATATAATCGGAAATTAAATTAATGCGCTCTATTTCGGTAAAATTCATCTGGAGAAGTTTTCAATCCACAAACAGAATCTGTTTCATACCATTGAACTTTTAATTGGTCTTTTGCAAGGAAAGCCCAAGCCAGTTCATGCGCTTTTAATAATTCTGCTTCAGTTATGTAAAAACTCATTCTGTGTTCACTGATTCTCGGATTTTTTTCATCTACAACCCAGTTGCCTAAACCATGATATATGGATGGCCAAATATATCTCTGGTTCCTTCTTTGTTTCATCTCATGAAGAATAAACACAGGAAAGAGAAATTCATCTGGCTTTTCAATTTTAATGGCTTCTAAAAAACCTCCGAGGTCATCATCTTGCCCTCCAAAATATTTTAACTCTACTACTTTAATTGTCACAAATTGGGTAAAATTATTTTGTTTTTAATTATTTTGTTGATAGAATATACTAATTGTTATGTTTTATCTACCTAAAAATTTGTTGAAGAAAGATTTATAAATTATAGGGGGGAAGCCATACAATATGGAAAAATCCCTTTGGGAGTCATTATATGTAATTGCAGGAAAGATAGAAGATGGAACATTTGGAATATTTAGAAATAGACCAACAGACACAGTAAATTGTTACGACACTCCGGAAGAGGCGGAAGAAGCAAGAAAGAAAATGAATAGTGTTTATGAAACAATTGTTATTGACATTGGACTATTGGTAGCTAGAAATATTCCAAGAAAAGGAAATACTCTTGACGCTTCCGTAAGGATAAAGAGAGATTAATATTTCCTAACGACAAATAAATAAGCACATAAAATTTAATTTAACAATATTTTATCTACCAAATAGTCTTCCGAAGAAGGAAGATTTTTCCTTGTAACCATTTATTCCCGCGAGCTTTGCGGCGATTCTTTTGTATTCAATTGAGGCCTTACATTTTGGGAATGTGTGGACGAGGGCGTCTTTCATCACGAGTGACTGCTGGACTCTTTTGTCTTCGGGAATAACGCCGAGAATTGGGAGCTCGAGCATTTCCGCTATGTTTGATATTGGCATTTCGCTCTTTGAATTTCTTGCTCTTGTTACTATAACTCCCCTTATATCTCCCCCTAATTGTTCAATTAATTTTGCTGTTTTCAGAGCGTCTGTTACTGCGGGAATTTCAGGGTTTGTTATAATGATTAGTTCATCTGCAGATTCCATGGCCGCGATGGCTTCGTCACCGAGTCCTGCAGCGGAGTCGTAAATTACAAAATCAGCCATTTTTCTTAATTTTTTTCCGACTTCTTTCAGTCTTGAATGGTTTATTTTTCTAAGCTCTGAGATTGATAGGGATGATGGGAGAATTTTTGTTCCGGATTCGTGCTCGTAAATTGCGTCTTGAATTTTTGCTTTTCCCTGAAGAACGTGGTTCAGGCTTACAGGAACTATGGGTGCTCCCAAGTGCAGGCCTACATTTGGTGTTGACAGGTTTGCATCTACTATGACTGTTTCTTTTCCGAATGAATTAAGCGCAGCAGCAAGATTTATTGAACTTGTTGTTTTTCCGACGCCACCCTTTCCCGAAGTAATTGTAATTAACCTGCTCATTTTGTAAACTCTGTAAAAATGTGAGTTTTAAGTAGAAGGAACTATTTTATATAACTTATAAACCTTTCTAGAATATCTGAGTATTCTTTGAGCTGGAGGAGATTTATATTAAGTATTTTGTCTCTGTAAGTTACTCTGAGATTCACGCCTTTCCTGAACTCGTTTTCCCTGATTTTCTCTAATTTTTCTATATCCCTGAACAGTTCATAAAGTTCAATCGCTTCTATGATTTCTTTTTTTGCGGCGTATATTCTTTTTAGCTGGATGACTTTTGCTCTTGGCGCTTCAGGTATTGGCTTCCATTTTTTTTCTTTTTTTGCTTTTTCTTCCAGTCTATCCATTCCTTTTTCAATCATATTCTTCCATCTGGACAAGAGATTTAAAATTACATCGCACGTCTTTGTGTATTTCAAGCTCACGTAAAGAAGGTGATCTGCGCTAATTTTTTCCTTTATTATGTCTTCCATTAATGTCCATGTCGAATTGTAGAAGAGGGTTGAAAGGTTAAACGTATTTATATATCTTTCTGAGATTATTCGATTTTCTTTAGTTTTTTTGCCAGAGACTCTGTTTCTTTGAGTAGTTTTTGAACTTCTTTTATTCCTGAAAGCCAAAATTCTTTTTTTGTTATATCTATGCCGAGTTTTTTGAAAATGTTTTTTGGAGAATCTGATGAGCCGGCGGAGAGAAATTCTTTCACTTGTTTTATTTTTTCAGGGTTTTCATTTACCATTTTTTGGAGGGCTTTGGAGATTAACAGACCGAATGCGTAAGAGTAGTTGTAAAAATACGCTCTTATGTGCCCCCAGTAAACCCACCAGTTTTCGCTTCCTGGAGATTGTTCGACGAATTCTCCCATGTAAGAAGACATGTGCTTTTGGAAGATGATTCCTATTTCTTCTTTAGATAGGTAGCCTTTTTTTCTGAATTTTTCGTGGAGCTCCTGCTCAAATTTGTAGCATGCTATCTGCCTGAAAATTGTGGTTATGTCGTCGTTTAACTTTTGCATCATAATTGCCAGTTTTGTTTCTTCGTTTGCTGTTTTCAGTATTTCTTTTAAAACGAAGTCTTCCATGAATGTTGATGCTGTTTCTGTTGTTGAAGTCGGGATTTCAAATTGCAAGCTGTTTTGCTTTTTTGAGAGTTCTGCATTTATTGCGTGCCCCATTTCATGTGCGATTGTCAGGGTGTTGTCCAGAGTGTTTGCATGATTCAGCATTACGAAGACCGGCTTGTCTTTTCCGAACCATACACAAAATGCTCCTGGCCTCTTTCCTTTCATTGGGTAGAAATCTATTTGCCCGTTTTCCAGAAAAGATTCAAAGATTTCTGAAAATTGTGGGTCGAGGTTTTGAAGCGCTTTTTTTGTCAGCTCGGAAGCTTTTTCTGAATCGTAAGTGTCTTTTATTTCTCCGTAATGGACGTTTCTTTCGTGATATTCCAGTTTTTCCAAGCCGAGGAGTTTTGTCTTTAACCTGTAAAACTCTTTCGGGATGCTGAAATTTTCTGAAACCGCGGAAATTAAGGCGTCCACTATTTCTGATTCTACGTCATCTGAAATATGCCTTGATTCATCGGGGCGGGAGTAATTTCTTATTTTGTCGTTTGTTTTTTTGTTTTCGAGAATTGAGTTTATTTCTATTTCCGAAATGTCTTCGTATTTTTTCAGAATTTCATTGAATGCTTTTGCTGCTGCGTCCCTTGTGCTTTTGTTTTTATCTTTCATCAGGTTTAACAGCTCTTCAAAATTCTTTTTTTCTGTTTTTCCGTTGAATTCAATTTCTTTTTCTTCTATTGATAAAAGTCTTGGGAGGATGTCTTTCCAGTTTTCATACGCTGTTCCTGATTTTAGTGCGAATAGTGTTTCTTCTTTTTCTGATAATGTGTGTTTGCCTGCCCTGAAAATTCTTTTTACGTAGTTTGAATATTCTTTTAATTCAGGGGGGTTCAGGAATTCATCCTGCTTTTTTTGCTCCAGTTTTGAAAGTTTTAATTCGAAGAAATTTAGCTCGTTTGCGATTTCCACGTTTGTTTCGTTTATTAGATTGAAATTTGCTTTTGCATCGGTGTTTGCCTGCTCTTTTTCCTTTAGGAGCCAGAAATAGATTCCGAGGTTTCCGCCCGCTGAAATTTCAGTTTGCAGTTTTTCGTATTCGTCTAAAGCTTGTTTTAGGATTTGAGGATTTTCCGTGAAATTTTTGCTTTTCCATTTTTGCGAGAACGAGATTGCTTTTTGTTTTAAATTTGATAATTCTTCTTTGAGGTTTTCTTTATTTTTCCCTAATTGTTCGAGATTCCATGATGTTTGGATTTCCATTTACAGATTACTTAATAATGGATTATAAAGATTTACTTATTCACTCAGTTTAATTATCGCTTCAGCTATATCCTGAGTTTCTTCCAAAGCTGAGCGGGCTTCGTCCTCTGACTTGCCGGTTTTTTCCGCGACTAATTTAATGTCTTCTTCGCTGAATTTTTCTGTTTCGGCTTCTGATATTTCTCCGCCCGAGATTTGAAAGGTTTCATGTCCCTGCATTTTTACTTTTTGGACGTCGGGATTTGTGATGATTATCGATGAGCCGTCGGTTTTTTCTATTGTTACTTTGTTTGCGTGGACTTCTTCCTGGGAAATTCCTAATTGTTTTAACATGCCCTGCATTTTTTTTGGATTCATCCCACCTAATCCCGGAAACATAATTATTTTGGGCGGAAGGGGTTTAAGTAGTTTTTGCTTAGCTTTTGTTGTTGTATGCTAAAGGTAGTAAGTCTTTTAATTTAACTTTTTTTAATTTGTTTTCTATTTCTATTATGACGTCTGGATTTCCAAAATAGGATAATAATTGCCTGCATTTACCACAAGGAGTTGGGATATCAAATCTGGAATTTCTATATCTTGCTATTGCTATTGTTTCAATCTCCTTTTCATCTGCGGTTACCATTTGTGCAGTTGCTGAATACTCTGCGCAGATTGAAATTGGATGAAGCATGTCGAACATCATATTAACTCCTTCGTAAATTTTTCCAGAAGAGGTCTTTATGACTGCGGACGTTTCAGATATTTCGGATTTTCTGTCTTTGGCTAATTTTTTAGCTCTTTCTACTAATTTAATTTCTTCCTGAGAAAGTCCTTGTAATTCCATGCTCAAATCGGCCAGAAAACTTTTAGCCCAAGGATAAGGATAATTATGCCGATTATGAATGCAAATACCTGGTTTGGAGAGACTATGAATTTTGATTTGTATTCTTCGTCGTAGCGCATTAGCCCGCCGAAAACTCCAGGCATGTGGATTTGTTTGTTTTCTGACATGTTGTTTTTAATGATAATGAGTATAAAAATTTATTTATCCAATTGAATTTACAAAATCTGGAGTTAGTTTTTTTATGTTTAGAATTCTCTAGGAAAAAATTAAAATTTGAGTGTAATAAATTGCAGATTATTTAGGGGTATCCAAAATTTATTCTCAAATGTAATTAATAATAAGGCTTATCTTAGAGGCACAAATACGAATCCGGGATATTCTTTTTTTGTAATTGTTTTTTTCTTTTTTATACAGAAGATTGAATTTTTTACCGAGGCGACGATAATTCCATTTTGTGAAAGTTGATCATAAAGATGTTCTGGCAGTTTATCTGCTGATGCGCTTATTAAGACTCTGTCAAAAGGCGCTTTTTCAGAGAAACTTTTCGAGCCGTCTTTGTTGTAAATTTCTATCTGCTTGTTTTTCTCAAGGATTTTTCTTGAGCGTTCAGCGAGAGAAGTTATTATTTCCACCCCGTAGATTTTTCCTTTTGTTAAATGGCTAAGAAGCGCGAGAACATATCCTGAGCCTGAACCGATTTCCAGAACTTTTTCTTTCCCTTCGAGATTTAATAAATCCAGCATAAAGGCGATAGTTGATGGCTGTGATATTGTCGCTCCCTCCTGCAGTGAGAGTGCAGTATCTTCATATGACAAGTCTTTTAAGTTTTCAGGCACGAAGTTTTCCCTTTTTACTTTTTCGAAGGCATTTATGATTTTTTTAGAGAATCCTATTGAGCTTAGATAATATAAGAGTTCTTTTTTGTTCATCTACGGAGAAGGCTGATTTTCTATAAATAGGTTTGTGGTATAAATAAATTGTTACCCTATTCTATCTAGTAAGTTAAGTCTGGACCAATCTTCATAATTGATGTTAGAAAATGGCGATTTTCTATAAATATGTTTGCAGTATTTTTATTTAGCTGAAAAGTTGCTTTTGCTAAAATCTTTAACATTAAAAAATTATAAATATGAGTATATTTTTCGTTAATTTAATCGTTATACACCACAGCTCTGCTGTGGCTGGGTGCGTTGATTATTTAAGAATTAAATCTTATATATTTCTATTTTCTCTTTATTTTCTGTCTTCCTAACTCTTTCTTATAATTATTTTTGGACTTAGATAAATACTTTATAGTGTTTATCAACTATATTCAGGTACATAATATTTATACATTGCCTGGAAAGGAAACTAAGCTCTGTTTCTGTAGTAATTATGATATAGTAACAAATAGAAAACTTTATATACCCAAGACCTTAAAGAAGAATCATGTCATACGAAGCACAAAAAGTAGGAACAGTAAAAGAACTTGGAGAAATTTATAGAACTGATGATCCGCTGGATGAACAACTTAAATCTTTTGCGAGAGTTGGAATAACTAATTTAGCAACACCTGAAGAAGTGGCTCAAATAAGATTAGCTGGAATTACAGAGAATTGGTCAAGAACAAGCGTTGCTCCAATAGCAATAAAAGGCGGGAAAACTATATTATTGAGAAGTTCTCCGATAATGAATCCTTTAATGGCTGCATCTGCTGTAAAAGCACATAGAAATGCACAATATTTGCAATTGGGAAAAGAATTTTATGAGGTTGCAGATGAAATTGCAAAATCTCAATTTGAAATGGCTCCAGAAGATAGAGAAGCAATTGCTTTATCTCAAACAGGAGATTTTCCATTAATTGTTGAAATGGATGAAACAAGATTTTTGCTTGGAAAAACTGCACGACCTTATTTTGAGAAATTTGTAAGTGGTGGAAAAGAAGGTAAAATTCAGTTTTACAATCTTGAAGGAGATTCAAAAAGTTCTGCTACAGTTAATTACCTTTGGTTCTTCGATCCGCGTTATGAGTCTAGCCTCGATGCGAGGAGCAGGTACTTGTACGGCAATAGAGCTTTCGGGGTGTTGAGAACTGGCGCAGCCAGCGCGCAAAAAAATGGCTACTCTTTAACTGAGATTGGAAATGCGAACTCTGAAGTTGTTCCTGTTGTTTTGAGAAAAGCAGGCGTTTCAGCTTTAGAAGGAATGCTCGCACGACCACTTACAACTGCATTGCTAGAAGAATTAAGAACGAAATAATTTTAAACAACAGATTATTATCCTGTTTGCCTCGACCGACTCTTAGGAGTATAAGAGGCCACACGCTAAATTATTAATGCTTATTAAAATTTATTTTAAGCAATAAAATTCAACTGCAACACACATGAAGCAGTGGTGGCTTGAAGATAATTTGGCTACAAAGCTTTTGGTTCAACGATCCGCAGAATGAGTCTAACCTCAATGCGAGGAACAGGAACTTGAACAACGACAATAGAGCTTTCGGAATGACCTTGGTCGAGGTTATAATAATGGAAAATTATGAATATCTTTATTCGATGGGAAATCTAATTCTTGCGTGGAGAAATGCAAGAAAGGAAAAGACATTAAATGAAGATATTATTGAGTTTGAAAATAATTTGGAAAGAAATATTTTAGATTTGCACTATGAATTGAAAAATAGAACATATTCTCCTAAACCATTAACAACTTTTGTTTTAAGAGACCCTAAAACAAGAGTAATTTCAAAATCTCACTTTCGAGATAGGGTTGTTCATCATGCTTTAATTTTAGTTATTAGAAAGGATTTTGAAAAGACGTTTATTTATGACTCTTGTGCTAATCAGATAGATAAGGGAAATTTGTTTGCAGTTAAAAGATTTATCAAATTTTCAAGAAAAGTCTCTAAAAATTTTACTTGTCCATGTTTTTTCTTAAAAGCAGACATCAAACATTATTTTCAGGAAGTTAATCATGAAATTCTAATTAATATTATAAAAAGAAAGATAAATGATGAGAATATTATTTGGCTTATTCAACAGATTCTTAATAACCATTGTGCTGGGGGGGGGCGAACGACCAGAAGGTATGCCCTTAGGGAATTATACCTCTCAATTCTTTGCGAATGTTTATCTTAATGAATTAGATTATTTTGTCAAGAATGTTTTAAAGGTAAAATGTTACATAAGGATGTCGATGATTTTGTTATTTTGTGCGATTCACAGAAACAATTAGAAAAATGGAAGATTAAAATTGATGTGTTTTTGGGGAACAAATTAAAATTGGAATTGCATCCTCAAAAATCTAAAATTCTTTCTGCATATCGCGGAATTGATTTTGTTGGCTTCAGAATTTTTACTGATCATATATTACTAAGGAAAAGAAACTTAAGGAATATGAAAAGAAAAATAGAATATTGCAAAAATGGGTTTGGAAGTTTAAATTTTCTTCTTGAGAGTTATCAAGGATGGCAAGCATATTCAAGATGGGCAAACAGTCATAAATTAAGAGAGAAAGTAAAAGGGGAGATAATTAATGCAATTTGGCAAAAGATAAGTTTTGAATAGGCGCCGTTAACTTTACAGTTCATTATTCTCCCAATTTTTTCAATAGCTTATTTTTGTCTCTGCCAGGGACGTCCTTGCCCCAGAGGACGAAGATACGATTTATTTTTGACCAATAGTTTTTTGGAGCTATTTCTTGCAGGGCTATTTCTGTCTGGTGCGGTGTTTTTGTTTTTACCAAGCCTAAAACGTTTGAGAGCCTGTGGACATGAGTGTCGACTGTGATGCTTGGCTTTTTGTGAATTTCCGAAAGGATGAGATTTGCTGTTTTTCTTCCGACGCCGGGGAGAGTGGTCAGCTCTTCTATCGTTCCGGGAAGTTTTGAATTGAATTTTTCCACAAGAATTTTTGCGGAGTGCTTAATGTGTTTTGATTTTGTTTTGTAATAATTTATTGAGCCTAGGGACGATTCTATTTTTGCAAGGGGGGTTTTTGAGATTTTTTCCAGTGTCGAAAATTTTCTGAAGAATTTTTCTGCTATGGGGATTGTTGTTTCATCGCGTGATTGTGCGGAAAGGATTGTTGCGAGCAGGGTTTGCCATTCGTGCTTCCAGCCTTCCGCGGCTAAACGCTTTGCCGA
>Ga0209541_10010110_pt1 | contig 15116 bp, 12 predicted proteins | sample RifCSPlowO2_01_FD_184027 | JGI IMG/M metagenome (GOLD analysis project Ga0209541, IMG submission 184027) | Groundwater microbial communities from Rifle, Colorado - Rifle CSP2_plank lowO2_0.1 (SPAdes) (version 2) | ecosystem: Environmental > Aquatic > Deep subsurface > Groundwater | place...
CAAATAGATAATAACATTTGACGCATTATGTATAATATCGCCATGAATTTTTTAAATGAACTGGAAGGTCAAAAAGATGAAAATTGTGGGATATCGATTCTCCCAAATCATCTTTTGCCGACTTTGCTTGAAGATTTACAACCAGATGACTATCTATTAATTCAAGTTATGAATATGAGAAGTTCAGTTGAATGCACGGAGCTTTTAAAAAAAATGTTTGCAAACGACGTAAAAATTTTTATAAATTATGATGAACCGGCCTCAATGTTAAATGGTGCATCAGAACCTTTTGGTATGGATAATTTCCATGTTATTTTTAATCGTACTAGAATAAAAAGACCTTCTTTCCCTGTTCCAACTTCTAGCAATCATATTAGGCTTTTAATTACTCCATATTCATGTGCATTCAGTACAATGGATATTGGGGGTAAACACAATTATAAAACTTTTCAGGAACCACTTTATATTATTGAAGACTCGGAAATCGTAGAACAGCTGAAAGCTTTATTTTTTCAAGGTCCAATAGTATATGGAAATTACGGTGTAATTAGCTACCAGACAGAATTAGGAAATAAATTAGTTTTAGATGATGGAAAAAACCCACAAAACGAAGTAATAAAATTTGCAAATTATTTTATTAATTTAAATAGTGGACCTGGTCAGTCAATGACTATAGTATCCTCTTGGTTTCCTGATGCATGCTATGGAAACATATTAAAGGCTGCATTTGAAGGTACAAAAATTGATATAATTACGCTAGAGCCTTTTTCACAAAGCAAATTCGGGATTTCTGAATTACCGTTTAGTATCACTAAGGTTTTTTCATTGTTGATGAGAAATCGACTTCATCCAAATATAAAAGTTCAATTTGCAAAATCTTTGCATGGAAAGTTCATGTTGTCGCAAGGTCCAAAAGGATTTGATAGTTTTATAACTACATCGAACTTAACAAATTGGGGAGTTTTAGCTTCTTCAGAAGAAATGGCAATATCAACAAGAAGTGTACAAACAGCAGAATCTTTGTATGGCTTTGTTTTAAATTATCTTTCGTAAAGATATAATTTTTAAATCTTATAATCGATTCTTTCCATGTCGCGTGGGAACATTGTTGCTTCTCTTATGTTTTTTAATCCTAAAACTTGCATGGTGATTCTTTCTGCACCAAATGCAAATCCGCCTTCTGGTGGAACGCCGTATTTAAAGGCTTCCAAAAAGCCTTTAATTTTTTCTGGATCCATCCCCCACTCTTTTGCGTGTTTTAGTAATTGTTCATAATCATTTATACGTCTTCCGCCTGATAAAAGCTCAACACCTCGACATAAAAGATCAACACCTTCATTAAATTCTGGGTTTTTAGGATTTGGATAAACATAAAAAGGCTTCTTTTTTGTTGGATATCCATATACAAAAACCAAATCAGAACCTGTTTCTTCTTTTATAATCGAACAAATATCACGTTCACTTTCCGGATTTAGGTCTTTATTTTCTCTGACATCTTTGCCTAACTTTTGGAAAATCAAATCCTGTGCTTCGGTTAAGCTTATCGTTGGAGTTTTTTCAATCGTTTGGGGCAATTTAATTTCAAACATTTTTAATTCGTGCGGACATTGTTTTTCAATCTGTTCAAAAACATATTTAATTAAATTTTCGGCCATGTCTTTTACATCTGTCCAGCTTTCTATAAATCCCATTTCAGCATCAAGCGAAACAATTTCTGTTAAGTGTCTGGTAGTAACGCTTGGCTCGGCTCTAAAAACCTTATTAACGCTAAAAACCCTTTCAAAAGCACTCATTACAATTTGTTTATAAAGTTGAGGACTTTGTGAAAGATAAGCTTTTTTATCAAAATAATTGACTTCAAAAACCTCTGCACCACCTTCGGCAACGCTTGGTGTAATTGATGGAGCTTGAAATTCAAAAAAGCCATTTTGCTTTAAGAATTCGCGAAAAGAATCTATAATAACAGCTTGAACTTTAAAAATAGCTTGGACTTTTGGATGTCTTAAAGAAACAGGTCTATGGTTAAGTAGTGTTGGAAGTTCAACATCAAGCTCGGCTTTTCCTAAATCAAATGGTAAAACATCGGTTGGGCTTGCCAAGACCTTATATTCTGCAACATCGACTTCTACAGTTCCTGTTGTCATATCTGGATTTATCATTTTCTCTGGCCTTTTTTTAATAGTTCCCACAATTTCAATTGCTGATTGGGTAAGAAGTTCACTCATCTTATTAAAGCCAACGCATTGAACACGTCCTGTGCGATCTCTTAGCTCAATAAAAGTAAGCTTTCCGTGATCACGCTTAATATCAACCCAACCTTTTAACAAAACTTTATGTCCTACAAGTGAAATTGTCTCTAATGCCAATGTTCGATTCATGTTGAAATTGTAGTGTGTTAGGAATTAGGAGTCAATTAAAATCAAAAAAGGAGAGGTTTTAAAGCCTCTCCAGTTTTTGCTTAAGCAAAAATCTTCAAACCTAGTTACTTTTTTGCTTTCTTTTTTCCGGCTGTTTTTGGTTTCTTTGCAGCTTTTCTTGCAGGACTTTTTGCTTTCATCGAATATCACCGCCCAAAATACTGCACCATAATCTACAAAAATCAATCATAGTCCATGGGCAGAAAACTATTTATAAATCAATGATGCGACTTATATTCCATACGTCAAGCATGTGTAAATGTATATAGGATACTTCGCGGATTTAGTTAAGATAGCTTGATATTTCTTGATGTACTGGTGAATAATCATTGTCTTTTGCTGTGAGTGTCCAGGCGCCGCCGTAGGCGGCGCGGTCTTTCGGATTATATAAATAATTAGTTGTATCAAGACCAAGATTTTTAACCTCAATATTCTTATAATTCATTAAAAGATCAAATAATATAGACGTGTCTGAAATTGTTATGTCTGTGTATATATTTCGTGTCGCAATCTCGTACAAAATTTTTGCTGTTTTTGGATTAAACATGTTTTCTGCTTTAAAAAAATCTTTTATAACAGCGTTCATTACAATCTGTTGTCTTTTCCCACGGGCATAGTCACTTCCTTCACCATTTGTCCCTTTTCTTGACCTTGTGTACATTAGTGCAGTTTCGCCGTCCATGGTTTGCAAGCCTTTATCAAATTTAATGCTTATAACTTCATCAGATCCTTTTCTATCGTTTGGATACCAATCATCTGTAAATTCGACAGGAACATCTATATCAACTCCTCCTACGGCGTCAACAGCATAAACAAACGCATCAAAATCAACTCGAATTATTCTGTCTGGTCTTTGTCCAGTAACTTCCTCTACAATATCTCTCATTGCTTCTGGACCTTTAAGGTTATAAACAGAATTTATCTTATAAGTTCCCGCCCAAACATCTCTTGGAATATGAGTTACTATGGCTTTTTTTCTATCACTTGATAATGTAATTAATTGAATTACATCCGTTCGAAAGTTTGTTTGGTCTCCTGTTCTTCTGTCGATTCCTAAAACCAGAATATTAAACGGTTTAGATTTATCGTCTGGTTTGCCTGTTCCTTTATCTTTAGACAATGATGTCTTTTCATCTACTCTTATATTTGATTCTATAATTCCTTCATGCTCAATATCGTCTATGTCTGCAGTTAATTCGGACTTTGCTACAACAGGAGAATTGATTTTAGTAGAAGTATTTAAGTATGGCTGTGCAAAAAAATAACCGAATGTTAATACGGAAAGCATTATCGTCCACAGTATTATAAAATTTATAGAGGATAAACCTTTATGGGCAGTCATACTTAAATGGAGTATATCAGATTAGAAATTGGTCCAGGGGGGTGGGTTCGAACCACCGTAGGGAAAACCCGCCAGATTTACAGTCTGGTGCGATTGACCGCTCCGCCACCCCTGGAAGCTTACTGAAAGCTCATAAATGCTACGTCGAAATTATATCATTATGTTAGAATTTGGTAACAATGAAGCGTTTCGTAAATGGTCAAAGCAAATTTCTATACATTATAGCCGTATTGTCTGGTCTTGGACTTATGGGAACCATTTTAGGAGCTATAACAACGATCTTTGTATTTACTGCTTTTTCAAGCACACTTCCCTCACCTACTAAACTTACAAATAGACAGGTTCAAGAATCTACTCAAATCTTTGATCGAAATGGGATTTTGCTATATTCAGTATTTCAAGATAAAGATAGAACTCTTGCTAAGCTTGGAAACATTACTCCTTATTTAATTAACGCTACATTAGCTGCAGAAGATGCAGACTTTTATTTGCATTCTGGAATTGATCCACTTGGTATTGCCCGAAGCTTTTTAGTGACCTTAACGGGCCGTGGAAAGCAAGGCGGTTCAACACTAACACAACAAGTTGCTAAAAATGCATTGTTAACTTCTGAAAGAACATTATCTAGGAAAATAAAAGATGTTGTTTTAGCATTACAAATTGAGAAAAATTATACAAAGGATGAAATACTGCAAATGTATTTGAATGAAGTTCCGTATGGTGGAACAACGTGGGGCGCCCAGGCAGCTTCAAAAACTATTTTTGGTATAAGTGCTTCAAGTCTGACTTTAGCCCAAGCAGCTTTAATTGCGGGTCTGCCTCAGCGCCCCACGTACTATTCTCCATTTAATGATCCTGAAATTGCTAAAAACCGTCAAAGATACGTTCTTAAATTAATGCACGAAAGAGGCTGGGTAGATCGTGATGGTACTAGTCGCAAGCTCACGGATGAAGAATACAATCAAGCTTTAGAGGAACCTTTAATTTATGCTACTGTCGATACTTCTATAAAAGCACCTCATTTTGTAATGTATGTATTAAAACTGCTTCGTTTTAAATATGGTGATGCAACAGTTGATGGTGGTGGCTTAAAAGTTACAACTTCAATAGATATAAAGCTTCAAGATGAATTCCAGGCTATTGTAAAAGAAGAAGTTTTAAAATCGCCAAAGTTAGAATTTTCAAATGCAGGTCTTGTTGCCCTTGAGCCAAAATCACGAAACATATTAGCGATGGTTGGTTCTATAGATTATTTTTCAAAAGAAATTGATGGACAGTTTAACGTAACAACAGGCAGACGCCAACCAGGTTCATCATTAAAACCTTTTACATATTTAACTGGACTTTTACAGGGTTATACAGCTTCCTCTCTTATGTATGATGTTTATACCGAATTTCCAATAAAAGATGATCCTTCACAAAAACCATATACACCACAAAACTATGGCGGATGGGGTTTTCGTGGGCCTATTCAAGTTAGATATGCACTCGCTAACTCCGTAAACTTAACAGCTGTAAAAATGCTTGATCTTGTTGGAATTCCAAATATGGTAAAACTTGCCAATGACTTAGGTATTAAGTCTTTAGAATATAATCCAACAAAAATTGGCCTTTCGATTGCGCTTGGCGGAGGAACTGTTTCTTTGCTTGATATTACAAATGGATATTCGTCATTGGCTGATACAGGCTATGCCAAAGACCCTGTTGCTATTTTAGAAATTGTAGACACTAACGGTAAAGTGTTAGAAAAAGACGTAGATTTCGCAGGAAGACAGGTTGCTGATCCACGTGCAGTTTGGATTATTACGGATATTCTGTCAGATAATAATGCAAGAACTGCAGCCTTTGGCCCAAGATCGCAACTTTATATCCCCGGAAATAATAAGGTTGCAGTTAAAACTGGGACTTCTAATGATTTAAAGGATAACTGGACAGTTGGCTTTACGCCAGATATTACAATTGGCGTTTGGGTCGGAAATAATGATGGGACAGCTATGAATATACGTTTAGCTTCAGGTTTAACAGGGGCGGCTCCAATTTGGAATCATGCAATTACATCATTTTTGAAAGATCATCCAAACCCTGAATTTCCAAAGCCTGAAGGTGTTGAAGACGTCTGGGTCGGAACTTTGTCTGGAATGGTTCAATATGAAGACAAGGAAGATCGTCGAGTGGAATATTTTGTAGAAGGCACAGAACCAAAATCAAAATCAGAAATATTCCAGCGTGTTAAGATTTGTGATGATGGAAAAATAGAAGATAAGGTTTACACAGTTTATACCGCTGAAAAACCTGATTGGCAGAAATATGTTGATGCGTGGATTGATAATACATATAAAGATGATGAAGATGTGCGTTACTCATATCGTGATCCGAAATATGAAAAGGAAAAGAATTCCGATAAATTTGATCTAGATAATTGCGAAGATAATAATAACGATGATGATGATTAATCTCTTAATTTAAACCCTTTTTTGTCTAAAAGTTTAATTATATTTTTCTTTATTTTCCCTACTGATTCTTTTGTCAATTTGTTTTCAGCGTCTTCAAAAATAACCTTCACAGTAATTGATATCTTATCTATACCAAGTTTTGCATCCTCGTATAGATCAACGATTTCTATTTGTGAAACTGATTCTTTTGCTGATTTTATAATATCAATAATTTCACCTAATGCTTTATTTTTTGAAACTACAAGTGAAAGCTCCTCAATTATTTTTTGCGACAAAGATGACTTAATCATTGTTGAAGGAACCTTTTGAAGATCTACTATTTCTGATATTTCATTTGTAATTAACTCATATCCACTTTGGAATAAATACGCAATCAGCTTTTTATTGTAAAAATATTTCAAAGAATTTCCTTCTACTTCGTATTTAATATTATCGTTTTCTATGCCAAGTTTATTTATTAAGGCAATAAAGTCAGGTTTAATTCTTTGTTTAAATAATGTTTCATAGTTTTTATCGGATGCATAAACTGCTTCTATCCTGCGTTCCTCATTATATTCGCCACGTTTTACTTGATAGTAAATCTTGCCTACCTCGAAAATTCCAATGTTTGTATTTCCTGCTTTTGCATTTCTTGATATGACAGGACTTAAAGTTTCTCTTAGTGTTGTTCTTAATCCATCAAGTTCAGCATTTAATGGATTTTCAAGTTGAATTTGATTTTTTACTTCTTTTATATATTTAACGAGAGGATTTGTAATATGTTCATACAAACCGAGATTCACTAAAATATCTCTGATCTTTTCTTCAACTAAAAGTGTTTTTGGTGTAGAAAAATCCGGTGGTGAAGCATTTATTCCTGTAAGCGGAATATGCTCATAACCTTTTAATCGTAAGACCTCTTCTACAAGGTCGGCTTCTATTTTAACGTCAGTACGATGATTTGGAATGGCGACTGTTATTATGTCTTTGTTTACTCCCAAAGCTTCTTTTTGATCAGTAATATTAAATTCTAAATTTTCTAAAAGTCTAGTAGCTTCATCTTTACCAACATGAATTCCTCCGAGCCTTTCTATTTCAAATATATTAAAATCGATAGTCTCAAGTTGTTTCTTATTTTCATAATAATCCTCTATACGTACGACTTCACCTGAACAAAGTTGTTGAATTAAAAAAGTTGCACGTCTTATTGCGACCTCGACCATTTCAGGATTTAAGAATTTTTCGTGCCTAAGTGAAGCTTCTGTTCTGACTCCATGTCTAAGTGAAGTTCTTCTTACTACTGCATGATCGTATACAGCAGCCTCAAGCAAAATTTCTGTTGTGTCTGTATCTATGTCTGAATTTGCTCCGCCTATAATGCCTGCAATTGCCACTGGGTTTTTTGAATCTGCAACAATTATATCTTCAGTTGTTAGTTTTATTTTTGTTTTTTGCCATGTTTCAAATACTTCTTCATCAGTTGCATGTCTAATAGTTAAAAGTGAATGGCCTTTTGATTCAGATAACTTTTTTACATCAAATGCATGAAGTGGAATTCCATACTCGATCATAACAAAATTTGTTATGTCTACTAGATTATTTTTTGTAGAAATGCCATATGCATTTAAGGCGTGGATAATATATTCAGGAGATTTTTTGATGTGTATATTTTTTATTTGGACTGTACAAAATCTTTTCACATTATTTTTTGATTGAACGCTTAAATTTTCTTTTGGATTTCCCCAATTCGCATCAAATTCGGATGTGAATTCTGGATAGTTAACTTTCTTGCCTATGTAAGCTGCATATTCTCTTGCAACGCCAATTACTGACAACATATCCGGACGGTTTTGTCTAACCTCTAAATCAATAATTTTGTCATTCTCAATGTCTTTTATTGGACCGTCTTGCATGAATTCAAGACCCGTCATAATATCGCCAAATTCTTTTGGTGTATGTTCAATTTTTATATATTTCTCAACCCAGCTTAATGGTACTTTCATTTTTTTAAAAACTATACATAAACAATGTTACCGTTTAGAAGAAGCCTAATATCTCTTATTTTAAATCTTTGCATTGCAATTCTGTCAAGTCCCCATCCAAATGCAAAACCTGAATATTCATTTGTATCAATGCCTGCTTTTTTGAGCGTTTCTGGGTGTATCATTCCGCCTCCTGCAATTTCAATCCACCCTCTAAGTTTACAGACCTCACAACCATCACCACTACAGAATTTGCATTCAATATCCGGGCTTAATCCTGGCTCAACTTCTGGATAATATTTTGCTCTAAATCTTATTTTTGTATCTTCGCCAAGTATAAATTTTAAGGACTTTGTAAAAATCCATTTCAAATTTGCCATGGTTATATTTTTATCTACGCAGACTCCTTGGAATTGATGGAATATTGCTCCATTACTTTTGCTGCCTGTTTCATTTCTAAAAGCTTTTCCACCATTTACAAATCTAATTGGAGGCTTTGTATTTTTTAAAACCCTAGCTTCAATACTTGATGTTTGTGTACGAAGTAAATGTTCTGGTTCTAAAATATAAAGTGTATCTTGTAATTCACGAGCTGGGTGATCTTTTGGAACGCCCAACATTTCAAAATTATAAAAATCGTTTTCGATTTCTGGACCATCTTGAACAGAAAATCCGTAGTAATGGAAAAATTGATACAGCTCTCTTGTTACAATAGTTATTGGGTGCAAATTACCTAATTTAGATGGATTTACTGGATAAGTTAAGTCAAATTTTTCAGCTTCGATAGTAATATTTGAGGAATCTTTTTTGTTTTTGATTTCGGATTCGATTAAAGATTTGAAAACATTAAGGTCTTTTGATACATCTTTTTTTAATTCAGATGAAAGATCTCTTATTCCGGCAAAAAGGGTATTAACAATACCCTTTTTGCCTAAGTATTTTATATAAAGGGAATCTATATCTAAAGTTTCGAGGTCCTTTTTGAACTCTTTTATATGGGTGTCTATTGCAGGATTTTCTTTATTTGTGTTCACCATGAAAAGCGTTGTCCTCTTACTCTGTTACTTTTTTAACGACTTTTTCGAAAGCTTTTGGATACGAAACTGCTAATTCAGACAAAATCTTTCTATCTAATACTACCTTGCTTTCATTTAGGTTTTTGATAAATAAAGAATATCTAATATTAAAAGCTTTGAGTCCGGCATTTATTCGGATTATCCATAACTGTTTCATGTCTCTTTTTCGAAGTTTTCGGCCACGAAAAGCATGTTCGCCTGAACGAATAAATGCCTCTTGCCCTCTTCTGAAAAGCTTACTTCTTGTTCCCCAAAAGCCTTTGGTTGCATCTAGTATTTTTTTGTGTCGACGGCGTCTTACAACGCCTGTTTTTGCTCGTGGCATAGTTTACTAACTATTTATAACATTTTTAAGAACTTCTTTTTGAATTTTCCTTTGATTGTTTCAGTTCCTTTTTTTCTGCTTTTCGTGCTGGAGTCATCTTTGCGACCTAGATGTGTGGTTTTGCTGTGGCTTCTTAATACTTTCCCTGTTTTTGAAAGTTTAAATCTTTTAACTACTACTTTTCTTGTTTTCATTTTTTGTTTCTTTATCATTTTATATTTATTTAGATACTGGCATGAATGTTACGGTCATAAGTTGTCCAAGCATTTGCATTGGCCTTTCAACTTTTCCTACTCCATTTAGCTCTGACTCTATTATTTTAATTTTAATTTCGCCACGTTCAGGATAAGTTGCTTCCCTACCCTTAAATTTCACAGTGTATTTTACCATATTGCCATCTTCTAGAAATTCTTTTCCGCGCCTTATACGGACATTCAAATCCCCTTCACTTATATTTGGAGACATTGTGAATTCTTTTAATTCAGTTTTCTTGGATTTCGTTTTTTTAAGTTTACCTTTTTGCTCGTAGATATACTTGTTGTAATCTACAATTCTACAAACTGGTGGAACTGCAAAACCTGAAACCTCCAAAAGATCAAGGCCAGCAATCTTAGCCATTTTAATTGCCTCGTTAAGAGATTTCACACCAACGTTTTCTCCGTTTTGATCAATAAGCCTAACTTCTTTTGCACCTATTTTTTCATTAAGTTTTAGATACAAACGAAAACCCTTTCAAATATTAACTTCAAGCGATTTCGCCATTATATTGGTTTTTAAGATGCTAGTAAAGTCTTTTAAATCAATATTATTTTTTTGTTCGCCATTTCTAGTTCTGATTGAAACTGTTTTGGCTTCGGCTTCTTTTTCGCCAATAATTAACATGTATGGAATTTTTTGTTCCCCCGCCTTTCTAATCTTATTTCCCATTGTTTCGTTTGATAAGTCTAGCTCAACTCTGATGTCCAATTCGTTTAATTTGAGTTCTACTTTTTTTGCGTAATCATAGGATTTTTCTGATATCACGATAACTTCAACTTGAACCGGAGATAGCCATGTTGGAAAAGCTCCGCCAGTATTTTCAAGCAAGTTTGCAATAAATCTTCCATACGATCCCAAGATTGCTCTATGCATCATAACCGGAGTTTTTTCTTTCCCGTTTTCATCAATATATGTAAGCTCAAAGCGTTTTGGCATTGCAAAATCAACTTGAACAGTTGCCAACTGTCTGTCATTACCCTGCGTATCTTTTAACATAAAGTCAATTTTGGGTCCGTATAGTGCAGCTTCACCTATCATTACTTTTGCATTTAGATTTAGCTCATCGGAGATTTCTTGAAGCATTTTTTCTGCTTTTTGCCAGTCGCTTGGTTCACCTATATATTTCTCTGGGGTATTAGGATCACTAAATGAAAGTGAAACCCAGTGTTTCCCCCACATACCAAGTCCAGTATAAAATTCTTCTACAATTTTTATTGTATTAATTACTTCTTGCTTAATTTGATCTGGTGTACAAAAGGTATGGCCGTCGTCTATTTCGAATGATCTAGTTCTGTTTAGGCCACCAATTGCGCCAGGCTTTTCATCTCTGTGTTGTTGAGTTGATTCAATATACCTGATTGGCAGGTCTCTATAACTTCTTGGTTTTGAAGCATAAATTTGCGTATGATGAGGACAGTTAACTGGCTTTAATACAAATTCTTCATCATAATGATTTGTTACTTTGAAAAGCTCGTTTGCAAATTTTTGTGCGTGGCCAGATTTTTCGTATAAATCAATTTTTGCTAAGTGTGGAATATTGACTTCTTGTACACCATATTTTTTGCTCATTTTAACCAAAGCATTTTTAAGTTCATTTTTGATGATTGTCCCTTTTGGTGTATACATAACGAAGCCTTTTCCGACAAGGTCGGAAAAGGCGAAAAGATCAAGTTTTTTACCTAAGATTCGGTGATCGTTGGCCAATTGTTTTTCTCTTTCTTCAAGGTGTTCATTTAATTCCTTTTCTGTTTCAAATGCTGTTCCGTATATTCTTGTGAGCATTTTGTTTTTTTCGCTCCCTCTCCAATATGCGCCAGCGATTGATAAAAGCTTTATGGTACCTATTTGGCCAGTTGATTTAACGTGTGGACCTTTGCATAAATCTACGAATGAATCTTTTTGGCCAGGCTCCCCTGTCCAGTAGATTGTAATTGGAGCTTTTTGTAAAACTATTTCATCGATCCACTCTTGTTTGTAGGGGTTATCTTTAAACATTTCTCGGGCTTTGTCCACCGTAACTTCATGTTGGGAGATTTTTAGATCTTGTTTAATAATTTTTTTCATTTCCGATTCGATTTTAGGAAAGTCATCTTCTAAAACCTGTCCTTCTAAAAGCTCAAAGTCAAAATAAAACCCATCATCTGTTGCAGGACCCATAGCCATGTGAAATTTATAACCTAGATTTCTCATAGCCTGCATTAATACGTGTTCGGCACTATGTCTTATTTCAAATAAATTGTTTTTCATGTTTTAATTATATACGAAAAAATTATACACCCCCTATGGGGTTGTTGTGCTAGTATTGGAAACCTGTTGTAGGTCTAATCGCTTGACAAGATCATTATATGCTTTTAAGGTGTTAACAGCAATCCAGTTATGTTCGGGAATGCTGACTGCATAAAGTTTTTTAGCTTCGGATAATTTAGGAAATAGCACCATTTCAAAGTCCGATTTTTTTGTTAAATCAAAAAGTTCATGAAAATGTTTGAATGCCTGTGGCGAAAAAATGGTTACTCCAATATGCGTTGGAATTGGAATCATTGGATACATTTCGATATTTGATACCAAATTATCTTTAATTGTCATTCCAGTAAACGCATATGGAGTTTCTTCTACAACAACAACTGTTGCAACGCAACCTTTTTTGGTACCTGTAACATGTCCAGAAATTATATCTATGGGAAAAGACCCTTCGTAGTCAATAATTACATCATCAGGATTATGAACTATTAAATTGTGATTTTTTGGAATTGATCCGTTTAAAAGTGCATTAAAAATTGCACCACCTTTGCCGACAGGATGCTCTGGGTCGTGGCTATAGGTAATATTAACCCCAAGCTTTGAGCCATCCCCCAATAATTCAATTATCGTTTCTGCTTTGTGATAAACAAGAGCTATAAAATTTTTAATTCCGGCATCGCGATACATTCTGATTGTCATTTCGATCATCGTGTCGTCATTTGGAAGCTTATATGAATTTTTATTCGTATTTTCGGAACCTGGAACAGATCTAAATCTGCTACTTTCACCGCCAGCCATTAACGCAACAGTTGTATTTTCGGCGAATATTTTAAATTCTTCATTTGAAATCTTTTGGTCTTTATGGATATTGCAAATTTGGGATTTAAGATTTTGAAGTGCGTCTTGCATATGACAGAAACACTAAACTAAACGCCACTATTTTTCAAGTGTTTCTTGGTTTTTTATGCATACGTAATTAGAAAAATAAATTTTCTTAATAAATTGTGTCATTGAAGAAGCAATAAAGAAGTCCGCATGGGGAATTGCTCATAGTGGTTATATCGCTTGACGCTACAATTGTCTGTAGCGAGTTTGGTGTTCCAGGTGTTGTTGTGACAAAGAATGCCACCAAAATCATTAAAACAGGTCAATTGATTACAGTTGATGGAAATAAAGGGACCGTTGAAATAGTTGATTCAAATTAACCCATCTTCAAGCCAACTATATGGATCAGAAATTGAAATGTCACAAACCTTGTCGATTACATTTACCTTTTTAGTTTGTGGAATTTTCATATATAAACAAATTCTAACTTAATGTTAGTAAACATTTTAGTAAAATTCAGGGCCTATATGTTGTTGACAAGTCTAATTATTTTTGATCTAATACAGTCACTTACCCCGTGTGTTTATCATGCGGGGCTTTTTTATGTCTGATAGCTTGTGAAGAGAAGCTTTATTTATACTTACGACCTTCAATTGTTTTGGTAATTTTCTAGTTGGTCTGAATTTATTTGAAAAATCAAGTACGAAGGCTTTGTCTGCTATGTATGCCATTTCTAATGAGAACCTATTAGGCAAAAAGATAGCGTTGGTTCTGATTTCAAGCATTTTTACTACCTCAAGAGGATAAATAAGATCAGCATCGCCTGTCATAATAACGATCTGATTGCAATTGCCAAAGAATACATCTTTAACAATATCCACTGATAAATGTACGTCAACACCTTTCTCTTTTCCAGAAGTCGGAGATCTATGACCCCGATAGAAATTTATGCCCTTGGTATTTCTTACTTCTCGATAGAATAAAGCCTCTGCAAGTATAAGTTTTTCTCTATCCGTCGTTAATTTTACTTTATTTTTTTGACTCATGTATGAGGCATAAAAAAAGATATTATCTACAGATACTAGCTTCTTGATTTCTTGGATAAGAAAACCGAACGACAAATACTTATTGGAACCAAATAATTCATGTTGCCCAGCAAAAAGATTCGTGCCGTCAATATAAAGATTAGTTTTTCTTCTGGTGTTTTTAGATTTTGATTCTTTTTTCTGAATTTCCTCAAAAATCATTTTGTCGGAAATGTTTAAACCATGTCTTTTGCCGATTGATAAAATGGCACTAAGCATCTCCTCATCAGAAACAGGAGAATGGCCTAACTCGCTTTTTGGATTATTGAGGTAATAATAGCCAGACATAAATTGATTATAACACTTACTATTTCCACACTTAAAATCCAAGACAAAACGGATTGATGTCTTGGGGCATAGTGAGTCGAGTTTATTAAGAAAATTCCAGCTATACAAGATATTTTTATATCGTGAGAAACAAAAACTGGAATTTAAAAAATAAGAATGGGAGGCGTTGCAAATAGACACACGGTCTATTGGTCGTTTCTCCCTAGTGATGGTGTGATTTTATAAGTTTATGAAACTAGAGTCAAGTCTATGAAATATAAATCTACGAGATGGTAGTTGCAAGTGAGTTTTGCATGATTAAATTTAAGTTAATCTGGTGGGTAGTATAGGACTTGAACCTATGACCTTCACAATGTCAATGTGACGCTCTAGCCAGCTGAGCTAACCACCCACGAAAGCAAAAAAACTTAACTAATTATTTCTTTAGAATTTTATCAATAATGCCATATTTTAAAGCTTCTTCTGGTGTCATGTGAAAATCTCTTTCGGCGTCTTTTTCTATTTGCTTTACGGAAGTGCCTGTGTCTTCGCTTAGCCTTTTATAAACCTGTTCTTTCAGCCTTAGAATTTCTTTTGCTTGAATTTGGATATCTGTTGCTTGGCCTTCTGAACCACCACTTGGTTGATGAATCATAATCATTGAATGTGGCAAAGAAAATCTTTTACCTTTTGTTCCGGCCGCTAACAAAACTGAACCCATAGAAGCTGCCATTCCAACACAAATTGTTGAAACATCGCACTTCATGTGTTTTATTGTATCGTATATAGCCATTCCGCTATAAATCATGCCTCCAGGTGAGTTTACGTAAATACTTATATCTTTTGCTTCATCTTCGGCTTGAAGA
>Ga0209541_10010111_pt1 | contig 15114 bp, 16 predicted proteins | sample RifCSPlowO2_01_FD_184027 | JGI IMG/M metagenome (GOLD analysis project Ga0209541, IMG submission 184027) | Groundwater microbial communities from Rifle, Colorado - Rifle CSP2_plank lowO2_0.1 (SPAdes) (version 2) | ecosystem: Environmental > Aquatic > Deep subsurface > Groundwater | place...
TGGCGGGGCGAAAACAGTTCGCACTATTTCAAGAATACTGGATGTATGAGGACAAGCATCATTATCGGCGGCATTATCCTTGCTGCGGCGCTTGCCACAGGAACTTGGTTTTGGGTGCGCGCTCCATCGGGGTCGGTGCTCTGTACCCTCGAAGTACAGGTTTGCCCGGACGGGACCGCGATTAGCCGCGCGGGGCCGAATTGCGAATTCGCTCCGTGCCCCGGGCGCTCCTACCAACCAACCGAACTCAAGTACCGCCTCCGCGATTTTTTCGGCGAGCCGTTCTTCTGCGATCCGGATTTCTATCCGATCGCGCGTGAGGAAGAACAAATTTCCGCGATGCGCCACTTTTCCGAAGTGCAAGAGAATGCGGAGGAATTCGGAACTATACGGAAGCGCCTCGGCATCGCGGCCAAGGAGATATTTTCGTCCGAGGAGCAGCTCCGCATTTGGCGCGAGCATAAACTGCTCAGTGCGATAATTCTCACGCCCGGAACAGAAGAACCGAACGGATCGTTTGCCTTCGGTATCCGTATCCGCGCCAAAAACAAAACCAATGGCGCAGGTGAGCTTATCAACGGCATTGCGAGAAGCGACGGGGGTATCAGCATCCGAAGCCGCGAACGCGCAGATCTGACTTGTCCCATCTGCCTTTCGGGCGAAACGCGCATTGACGCGCTCGCCGGACCACGGGCGATTCGCGATATCCGCGTCGGCGACATCGTCTGGACCCTTGACCAAGCCGGAATCCGCGTCGAAGCGCCGGTCATCGCCATCGGCAAAACGCCGGTTGCCGAGCACCGCGCAGTCCGCCTTCGGCTCGATGACGGCAGAGAACTTATCGCTTCGCCGGGGCATCCGCTCGCGGACGGACGCCGAATCGGAGACATCAGGGCGGGCGATGTGCTCGCGGGGAGCCGGGTGCGCCGCGCGGACCCTATTTCCTATACCGAACCGTTCACCTACGACATTCTCCCCGCCGGGGTCACCGGTTTTTACTTCGCGAACGGCATCCTCCTCCAAAGTACGATCCCGCAACATCCGCGGTGATCTTCCGCGCAATGGATTTGTCGAATCTGTCGAACCATGACTCCGGGCATTGATTACACCGGCATCACCGTATCGTTCTTCTGCCACGACGGCAGCGGGAATTTCGTGCTTTCCAAGCGAAGCGAGCGGTGCCGTGATGAACACCACCGTTGGGAATGTGGAGGGGGAAAGCTGGAATATGGAGAGAATCCTCGGACAGCCGTTCTGCGGGAGGTGCTTGAAGAATATGGAGTCGAAGGCGTCATTGAACGCGAACTGCCGGCGGTTTCCCTGATACGGGAACACGGTGGCCGGAGCACGCATTGGCTCGCGCTGCCGTTCCTGATCCGCGTCCCGCGGGAACGCGTCATCATCGGCGACCCCGAGGCAATGGCCGAGATCGGATGGTTCCGGATGGACGCGCTCCCTTCTCCGCTCCATAGCGGCATGCAGGCCATCCTCGCAAGATGCGGAGCGGACATCCACACCGCGCCGAACGCCAGCTCGAACGTCTCGTTCACAACGCTACCGTGAATCGAAATCGCATCATTACGGAGGAGCAAACGGCTCTCGAGGACTTTTTCGGTGAGCGCGTCGCCGTTCCTGACTTGCCGCGGTGGATTACCGACGAAACAATCCAATATTGGCGCGAGGGTATTTTCCATCTTCACTTTCTGCCGAAACTCGCGCTGCAAGAAGATAGGGCGTGGGCCCGATGGCGCGATCGGCCGAGCAAGACGTTCTACAAAAAGATTCGGGGAGGGCAACTTCCTTCCGGCGCCGATACGCTCCCGGGGAAATGGATGTTGCTCGATGCGCGGAACAAGCCGGAGAAAAAAACGCTTTGGGTAACGAGCCGCGACATGTGGCTCGCTAAAAAAATGGGCTTTCATCCCCAAAGGTATTTTCGGGTCTGGGACAGTCAGACACATGAACAAGAATACCTCTTGCTCGAGCTTGCCCGAAAAGGTTTCGGGTCGCGATTTTGTCTCTCCCAGCGCGATATCGAAAGTATGAAACCGCGCATCGCGGAGTTTCTCCGCCTTCCGCCGGGCGCATGCGTTCAACTCCCCCGTTTTATCGAATACAATTACCTCGGAAATGCGTTCTACCCCCAATGGGCCACCACCAAGACGTGGGAGTGGTTTCGGGATGCCATGGGTGACGGCCAGCGCCTCGCGGGGGGGAGCGGTTCTGTCGGATGTATCGGATGGGAGCCACCCGATTTTTGGAGCACAATATTGACGTTTCGTCCGGTGGTCGAACTCGCAAGCCATGAACCGTGTGATTGATCAAACGATCGAGCGCATCGATCCGCACGCGATCCTTGCGAGACAATTTTCTCGCGCATGGTTCTTCACGAACGAACGCATCGAACCCCTCCTCGAACGACTGCCGAATACTGATCGCATCCAAAGCGTGTTTGGCGTCGCGGGCAGTGGGGATTTTGCGCTCCACGCCGCTTCGCGTTTGAGGAATGTCTCGCGGATAGACGTATCCGACGTCCGTCCGCTCGCGCTCCTCACCACTGACCTTAAAATCGCGCTCTGCCGAACACTTACCCCTGAGGATTTGGAAGACGTTTTTCGATGCCGGGATTCCGAAAATGCGCAGTCGGTCTATAGCGCGGTCCGGGAGGACGTCAGCGCGGAAACGCGCGCGGTGTTTGATGTTATTTTTGAGAATGCCGCGGGCCGGAACTTTATACGCGCGATCCGGAAATCCGGATATTGGTATCCGGACGGATTCCGGAGCGTGCGGCGGGACGCGGGGTACCTCCCCTACCTCCTCCCAGAACGCTCTTTGGCGCTGAAAGCAAAGATTGACACGATCCGCCTTCACGCGGGGGACTTTGACCGCGCGCTCTCCCGCTTCCCGGATCGCGCTTTCGATCTCGTATATGTTTCCAATATGTTCGACAGTCCGCGCTACTGCCGGGATGCCGATCGGTACCTCGCGACGATCCGCGCGAAACTCGCGCCGCGGGGATTCGTCGTCTCGGTCACGCAGCATCACCCAAAAAAAATCGAACGCATCTTCCTCCCGCATGGATTCTCGTGCGCGTACCGCGAACGTCATCGGTTCAACATTCTCAAGGCCGTATGCGGCGACTTCGATTATTCGTACCTTCTCTTTCGGGCCGACTGATCTAGAGCATGTCGGAAAACCCCACTCCGGCTGCGAGCCGAGGATTTCGGCTGCGGCACCCAACGGCTCGGACTCGACATATCTCAAGATATGCCTCGTCCTCTGCCGGGGTGCCTCGCTCGAAATCATCGCCTCTCGCTCTCGAAAGCGGGTTTCCCAACATGCTCTAGAAATTCCGGAATTACAAACGCCCTCAGCCGAGGCCGGAGCGTTTGTTGCGGTTAGAGTTCGACGATCTCGATATGCGTTTCCCGTTTCCCGAACCGGACGGCCTCGTATTTCGAGGGCATCCAGACGTCAATGCGATCGGCAAAGCGCGAGTGCATCCGGTCTTCCACCACGAAGACCTGCTCCCCGAAAAACTCGGGGATCTTCACCTGCGTACCGAACGGGAAGAGATTCGAGGCGATGACGCCATCACGCGTTTTCGTTCCCGACGCCGTAACGAACGGTGTGCTGTCGGTTTCGTCCACGGAGCTCGAGTAGGCCGTTACCGTCAAAAGGAATTTTGACGCCAACTCGGGGGTTTCGCCCCTTTCGCCCGAGGAGTTCGCCTGGAGAACCGAATTTGCGTTGATAACGATCACCCCCATCGGCAGCTGGTATTCGACTCTATCAAGGGTCTGGGCGGCTGCGGACGTGGTGTTCGCAACAACCGCCACGGCCCCGAACATGAGGGCAACTGCCCTCACCCCAAAGCCGGTAGACATATAAATACCGCGATTTCACGCGGTACTTTTGTATCCTAGCATATTTTAAACTTGACGTCAAGCTAAAAAAGTTGATTAATAGTAAGACCATTTTGGCCTTCCCCATGGTCAACATTGCTCTTGACGGCGCTACTTTAGTTCACTAAAGTAGCGCCGCTAGCGATAAGTTTTATGTGTGGGAGTGAATTTCCGCGGGAAGCGGGATATTCTGGCAACCAAACAATAAAAATGAAGAGGCGGCGGCTTTCTTAGCCACCGCCTAAATTCGCGCTATCGTTTGGTTTAACCTCGTCGGAGGTCAAAGGGATGCACGATGGGCAGTTTATGTCTCCGGAGCGGCTGGTACATCCGATCTTTTCGCCGTGCAGGGAATTCTGTCTGGAGCAAGATGAAATGCGGATTCATCTCCTCGAGCATTTTCCCCTCCAGCGCATAGGACGCGACCTGTATGAGCGCGTGCTCCCGCGCCTCCCTCCGCAGAAGAATGTCGGGGAAAAGCCCTATGTGTTCAGTTTCGCCTTGAATGACGAGGGGGTGAGCATGTGCCTTCGCCCATTGGAGGGCGTCTCGGAAGGCAGTCGCGTTCGCCCGTGATTCCACCTCTGACCATAGTTTTACTGCCCAGTTGAGAGGGATGCGGTGGCGGTATTCTTCCGCCATCTCCCGGCAGTAGTACGAGATCTCCTCGGGGGTGGTACTTCGCCACCCCCACGTTCGGCAGGGCTCCCGATCGGCAAGGAAGACGGTGAGGTATGCTTCGCATCCCCGTTCCGCAATCCCCCGAAGGAGCTCTTGGGCTTTTTTCGAGAACCGCTGGAAGAAATTCGTCTCGGCGAGATCAAGACGAATTTCTTCCTTGCCCCGATGGCTACCGAGGCAGGCGAAGGCAACGAACCGGATGTTTAGCGAATCAGCCAGCGCATCGCAAAACTCCTCAAAAGATGCTATTGCTTCGGTCTCGTGTGTAAGGAGAAAGTCCGCAACCTCCCTCGTCTTGCCCCGTAGCGTTTTCAGACATTGCTTCTCCCTTTTCCCGAACTGCATTGCTTTTTCCTCCTCCGGCCTGCTTGGTTGTTAGGGAACTGCGCTTATCCGAACCCCCGGTTGTCAACACCGAAGAAATATACATTCGGCAGCACATCGCCGTGCCGCTCCCGGATGAGCGGCTGGTACATCCGATAGCGGAGGTCGCTCGGTTGTTCGTTCTGGATGAGAATGGCATCGGGAAAGTCCTCCCGAAGCCACAGCCCCTGCACGGCATACTCGGAGAACTTTCTTTCCACCCAATCCTTCAGTAATGATTCGCTCGGCATCGCAAGCTGTTGAAAATATTTCCCTGGTCCAAATTGCGCCTTGATACTTTCCAGCTCCCGTTGCAAGTCGAGCCGCGAGAAATAGAAGCCCGATCGCCTCCGCACGCTCTGGAACATGTCTTCGAAACGTATTTTATCTCGCCGTTCCCTCGCCCTCTCGAACTCATACCAGCTGACGACTGCAACATTGCCGAAGGAGAAGTTAGTTCGTAACCATTTCTCGAAGTTACGGCGGTAGCAGGTCCACCGATCGTTGAACTTCTCCCACAACAGGCTTTTATTTTGGCCTTGGTATAGGTCGAATTGACGGGAGTAAATGTAGTAGGGGTCGGTATTCCCAACGAGGACGATGAATTTGATGTTTGCGTAGGACTTCCCGAGGTCGCGATATGCCCGCTCGAGTTTGGGCAAATCGGCTTCCAGGTTGTTCCCCCGTATGTCGGTGTTCACATAGAGCCAGGGCGTTTTACTGAAGAGGTATTCGGGGTTAGTCGTAGAACAGGTAAAGGAAAGAAATTCCATGGGGAGTCGTAACCTCACTATCCTTCGCAGACGAGATACTATCGCCCCATCATCGGGGTTTTGCTTCTTGGCGTCGTACCGTTTTATCGTTCGGAATAGTCGAGCTATGGTCGAATTCCGACAAGCCGTGTTGTTCATGGTTCAGGGTCAATCTTTTTATCTGGGTGGAGGCGGGTAATGGAGGGGGAGAGCAGCCCGTGCTTTGACTGCTCTCCCCGACGACTGCACGACGGCGTGCGGACCCGCGCCCCCGAACGAACGGTGCCAGCTTTTGAAGCGCATGCGCTCCCTCCGTCAAAGAACTTCGCTGTCATTTTGGAATCGGGTAGACAAGCAAAACCCCCTCCATCCAGGGAGGGGGTTGGCTTCATACGCTTACGACGGCGAAAATATATCAAGACAACCCGCTCCCGGATGGAATCGAGTTGGCGTGATGGAGTTTTTGGAGGATCGCTCTATATCCGCCTTCGCTGCCGTTGAGCCACTTTGAGACGCGAGCAATGGTGGTTGAGCTCAATCCGGTCTTTGCCTTGATATTCGTGTACGACACCTTCTCCGACAGAAGAATCGCGGTCTCAAGACGGTTTGCGAATTCTTCGATCTCCTTTTCGGTCATGAGATCACGCAAAAATCGCCTTGCCTCGTCGGCGGTTTCAAGCGCTAGAATTGCCTCAATAAGTCCTTTGTTTTCGGGCGTTTCCCAGTTCATAGCGCTACTTTAGCAAACTAAAGTAGCGCAGTCAAGGGGTCGTAAGCAGAGTCGGGGAGGTTACAGATGAGATTGAGGTTGACTCCCCTAGCTCCATTTGCTAATCTGCTTCCGTAGTCCAAAGACGGCTCCGACGTTGGTCGGAGTCCCGATTCCCTCCCGGGACGTCGGGACTGGGCAGTTCCGGGTTCGCCGGAACAGAAGACCCGCCGAGGACGGCGAAGGGCATACCCTTTGCCCGCGATGCTCCTCCTAATCGGGGCGCTTGGCATCGCCGTTTCTTTGGACCACACAACGGTCCAATTATTTGTTCAGCCAGCAGTCGTTCCCATGTTGCGACGCAGTGAAAAAGCAAAGATCATCGAAGGGTTGCAGGAGCGCTTCGGCCGCCAGAAGGTCTCTATCTTCACCGACTTCCGGGGCATCAACGTCGGGAAACTCTCCCTGTTCCGGCGGGAGCTCAAGAAGATCGGCGCGGAGTTCAAGGTCGCAAAGAAAACATTCTTGAAGCGCGCGCTCAATGCGCTCGGCATCGGCCTCGATCCGGAGGAACTCGAGGGAGAAATCGGCGTGATTTTTGGCTACGGGGACCAGGTCGCGCCCGCGAAGACCGCGGCCAAGTTCGCGAAGGAGAACGATACGTTCAAGGTTCTCCGCGGCGTGCTCGACGGAAAGGTCATCGAAGGGAAGGCGGCGCTCGCTCTTGCAGAACTTCCCTCGCGCGGCGAATTGCTCGGACAGGTGGCGTCGGTCTTGCAGGCGCCGATTCGCAACCTCGCGGTGGTCTTGCAGGCGAATGTCAGGAATCTCGCGGTTGTACTTATCCGAGTTAAAGAAACACGACACGAATAGCACTAATTATCCACCAATGTTACGAATATTCGTATCATTGGTGCGCCATTCGTGTATTGGTGTCGAGTAACATCCATGGATAAAGAAAAAATGTTGGAAGCGATCGAAAAGATGTCGGTGTTGGAGCTCTCCGAGCTCGTCAAGGCCATTGAGGAGAAGTTCGGCGTTACCGCGGCCGCACCCGTGATGGTCGGCGGGGCTACGCCTTTGGCCGTCCCAGGGGACGAGGGCGGCGAGAAAGTCGAGAAGACCTCGTTCAACGTCGAGATCAAGAACGGCGGCTCGCAAAAGATCCAGGTCATCAAGGCGCTCCGCGAGCTCACCCAGATCGGGTTGAAGGAGGCGAAGGACCTTGTGGACGCGGCGCCGAAAATAGTGAAAGAGGGCGTGGACAAGGCGACGGCCGAGGAAATGAAGAAGAAACTGGAGGAAGCAGGGGCGACGGTGGAGATAAAATAAGGCGAGTTTATTGGTGGCTTGAAAAGCATTCAAAAATCCCCCAGCGGGGATTCTTGAATTCGCCAAAACTCCTCGCTCGCCCCTCTCGGCGCAGGGGTTGCTTCAGATTTTGAGATACCGGCGGATGGCGATCATGCTCGAGCCGACGCCGAGGATGATGCCGACGATGAGGAGAATGAGGCCGAATTCCACGAAGTTCTCATTGAAGTATGTTTGGAGGTTGACCGCCGGGACGAGCGAGAGGATCTCGCCCGAGGCAAGCCAGACGACCGGGAAGAAGAGAATCGCGGTCAGGAGGGCGGCGATAGCGCCGTGGAGTACCCCCTCCACCATGAACGGTCCCCGGATGTACCAGTTCGTCGCGCCGACGAGCTTCATGATGTTGATCTCCTCGCGGCTCGTGTAGATGGCGATGCGGACGGTGTTGAATGCGACGAGGACCGCAACGAATCCGAGCACGAGGACGATCGCGATGCCTACGCTCCGCACCCCGCGCACGATTGCGGAAAGCCGCTCAATGACCTTCTGGTTTTCAAAATAGTTCACCTTCTCGACCGCCGGATAGTTCTTCCCCTTCAGGAACTCGGCGATACTCGAGAAGTTTTGGGGATCCTTTGCCTTGATGTTGAGCGTCGCCGGAAGCGGATTCTCGCTCCCCAGTTCCTCGATTGAGGCGAGGATTTCGGGGTTGTCCCGGTGGCGTTCGCGGAAATTCGCGAGCGCTTCATCCGCCGAAACGTAGCTCACCGAAAGAACGTCCCCGAGCAGTTCAATGTCGTGTTTGACCCCGAGGATCTGATTCTCGGCCGTACCCTTCTTGAAGAAAACCGAGATGTCTATTTTCCGCTCGAGGTCGCGGAGCACCGAATTCGTCACCACGGAGAGGAGGAGAAGGCCGCCGATGACGAAGAGGGTGAGCATCATCACGAGCACGGTCGCCGTGGATAGCCAGCCGTTCCGGCGGAACGAGAGCCAGCCGGAGGAAAGAACGCGTTTGAAGGTGAGTGGCGCTCCCATGGAATCAGAGGTCGTACTTGCCTTTCATCTCATCGCGGATGATTTTCCCGCGTTCGAGCGAAACCACGCGGCGGTCGAGGTAGTCAACGATCTGCTTATCGTGGGTCGCGAGGAGCACGGTGGTGCCGAGCTCGTTAATCTTCTGGAGCAGGCGCACGATTTCCCAGGTGTTGGCGGGGTCGAGATTTCCGGTCGGCTCGTCGGCCATGAGGACGTCGGGCTGGTTGATGATGGCGCGGGCAATCGCCACGCGCTGTTTTTCGCCGCCGGAGAGTTCGTGGGGGAGGTGATCCTGCTTCTCGACGAGATCAACGATCTCGAGCGCCTCGGGAACGCTTTTCTCGATTTCGCTATCCGCTTTCCCGGCGGCTTCCATCGCAAAGGCAATGTTCTCGTAGACGGTCTTCTGCGCGAGGAGTTTATAATCCTGGAATACCATGCCGACGCGACGGCGCAGGTACGGCAATTCGCCGAGCGTGAGGCCCGTCACGTCCATGCCGTCCAGGAGCACCTTCCCCTCGGTGGGCGTCTCCTCGGCAATGAGCATTTTCAAAATCGTGGACTTCCCCGCGCCCGAAGGCCCCACGAGCGACACAAATTCGCGCGGCTGTATGCCGAGCGTGATGTCCTGGAGCGCGATGGATGTCGGCGAATAGATCTTGGAAACGTTTTCGAAGAGGATCATGGGGTGTTCGCTAGGGAGCGCTCCGCGCGGGGGAGTCGGCGCCGCCTCCGGTGCGGAGCTCGGCCTCGAGGAACGCGTCGAGGCCGCCGTCGAGGACGGCTTCGACCTTCGCGGTCTGGCAGCCGGTGCGGTGGTCCTTGACGAGCTGGTAGGGGTGGAGGACATAGGATCGTATTTGGCTCCCCCATTCGATGGACACGGTTTCGCCCCTAGCAGCGGGCGAGCCCGCTCGGGCTGTAGCCTTGATGCGCGCGGCTTCGCGCTCCTGTTCCTCCACGCGGCGGCGGTAGATCCTCGCGCGGAGGAGTTCAAGCGCGATCTCGCGGTTCCGTTCCTGCGTACGCTCAACCTGTACCGCGACCTGGATGTTCGTCGGGAGGTGCGTGATGCGCACCGCGGTCTCGCGTTTGTTCACGTTCTGGCCGCCCGGACCTGAGGAGCGGAAGAAATCCACGCGGATCTCTTCCGGCCTGATCGCGACTTCCTCGGGCGCAACGAGCTCCGGCATCACCTCCACGAGCGCGAAGGAAGTGTGGCGGCGCCGGGAGGCGTCAAAGGGCGAAATGCGCACCAGGCGGTGGACGCCGTTTTCATACTTGAGGTTGCCGTAGGCGTAGGGACCCTCAACGGAGAGCGAGAGATTCTTGATGCCCCAGCCGGACGGGCCTTCGAGGTCGCCCGCGTGCTCGTGGAGCACGCGGACGCGGAACCCCCGGCGCTCGGCCCAGCGTTCGTACATCCGGCGGAGCATCGCGGCCCAATCCTCGGCGTCCTTGCCCCCGGCGCCCGCGAAGAGCGAGAGCACGGCGCTCCCGCGGTCGTACTTCCCGGAAAAGCGCCGTTCCGTCTCCATGGCGCCGATCGTTTCCTCGAGCGCCCGCGCCTGCTCCGTGAATTCGGGAAGGTGCGCCGTGTCGTCGCCCGCGATGGCAGCGAGCTCCTGGAGCGCGCCGAGATCGCTCACGAGGCCTTCCCATCGTGAGACCTCGCGTTTCACGTTCGCGAGATCCTCGCTCCGCGCCTGGGCTTTTACGCGGTCAGACCAGAAATGCGGATCGGCCATTTCGTGCTCGATCCGGAGAGCCACTTCCTTCAATCGGAGTATGTCAAAGACGGTCCGCGAGATCGCGGACGCGAGCGGATAATCGAGCGAGCTGGTTCTTCAGTTCATCCACGATGGCAGCATACCACATCGCCCGCTCTTTAAAAAAGGGAGTGTGCATGAAATTCTGTACCCAGAAGGCACATTCTCTCACGGAGGGCATATCCATGATCAAACTCGAAGAGTTGAGCAAGCGCCTCGAACCGTTCGGCGTCATCCACGGCTTCTCGGATTGCCGGGACGGGAATCAGGGATTCGGCCATGATTCCGCTGCAGGCGTTCTGCTCAAGCGCAACGCATTTCTCGCGCGGGCTCATCCCGAGCTCCGGGTCGCGGATGCCGTCGGCATGGTCCCGTTCTCGCCCGGCGCCGAGGAGACCGTCCACATCGTCCGGAGCCACCAGCAGGCAAGCGGGATGAGGCGTTTGGGGAGCGGCTTGCGGGGCGAAGCGCTGATCCTCGCCGAGAGCGAGGTCAAGCGCGGACTGCATGCGGCCGATCGCGCCCCGGCGCGGGCGCTCTTCCTCGCAACCGGCGACTGCATTGCGGGCGTTCTCGCCGACCCGGTGGCGCGCGTGATCGCGATGGTGCACGGGAGCCGCGAGTCGCTCGTCCGCGAGGTGCCGCGGGCGGCCGTGAACATCATGCAGGAGCACTGCGGGGTGAATCCCGAAAACCTGCTCGTCGGACTCGGCCCCGGCATCCGCACCTATGAGTTGCAGCACTTTGAGCCGGCGGCAGGCGCCGATTCACCGTGGGCGCCCTATGTCGAGCTCCGCGCCGATGGCATCCGCCTGGATCTCTTCGGTTATTTCCGGTTCCTGCTCACGGACGCGGGCGTGCCGGATGACCAGATTTGGGAGGTCCCCGCAGACACATTCACCGATGTTGCATTCGCCTCGCACCGCCGCGCGAAAGAAACCGGCGAAGCCGAGTGGCGGCACGCCGCGGTCGTCGCATTTGCGCCCTGATTCAGCACCGATCCCTTCACCCTCGCGCCGCGCGGAAGCATTCCGTGCGGCGTTTCCTTATTTCGTGAAAAATGATAGCATGTGGCGCGTATGCCGGAGTAGCTCAGCTGGCAGAGCAGCACTTTCGTAAAGTGAAGGTCGGGAGTTCGAATCTCCCCTCCGGCTCATTCGCATATCGTATGCTCCATTCGTTCCCGCGTCGTCTACGACGTTGTGCCGATTTTTTCGTGAAGCGCGTGCGCTCGATGCCTTCCCGCGTTCGAGTTCCCGGTGAAACTCGAACACGCGTCAGGGCGCTTCAGGTTTGAGCGCGGCCCTCGTGTATACGTTCGACGGATTCCATAAAAGCCATCCGGATGTTCCTGCTTGTTCCGCGGCGTTGATCTCAGCACGGACTTTCGCAGCGTCGTACACAACGCCGCGGTTCGTATCCGCGCCGAGGTCGAAGTCCTGGAGCCATGGACGCATTTTCGCGCCGCTCCTCGGCGCTGCCGCAGCAGGAGGCGACGATGTTGCATTTCCCCCCGCCGCGATCGCGGTCGTGCTCGCCTGCTTCCCCGCGAGAAAATCCGATGCGATGAGCATGGAACGATAGACCACGTCGAACGGCTGGTTCGGAGCGATGATAGCGACATTCTTCGCGCGGTAGGGATACGCGAGCGCGGGCAAATTTCGCTCCGGATCCGCCGCGACCTGAAATCCCGCATAGTAGTGCGAGGGATATACCATGAGCGAAATGTAATCAAAGTTCGCGCCGATGTCCGCAAGCCGCTGGCCAATGCCGAGGTCCTGATGATTGATCGCAACGTACCCGAAGAGATCCGCCGAGAGCATCACCTCGGGCTTGTACGTTTTCATTTCCCGGTTGAAATATTCAAAGAACGCGCGGAGCACGTCGTAGCGTTTTTGTTCTTTGCTCCGGTAGACCGGGTAGACGATGTTTTTCACGTCGCCATCCGAAGGGAAGCGCACGTAATCAAGCTGTACTTCGTCAAACCCGGCGTCAACCGCCTGCTTCGCGACGCGCACCTCGTAGTTCCAGACCTCGCGATGGGCGGGATCGAGCCATGATCCCTTGCGATTGTCGCGCCAGATCCTGCCGTCGGGCCATTTCAAATACCAATCGGGATGGGCTTTCTCCTGCGAATCGTCCTTGAATACCGCTTGTCGGGCGATGACCCACGCGCCGCGGCCGTGGAGGTTTCGGACGAGTTCGCGGAGCGTCTCAGTGATGATGAGCCCGTCGCTCGTTTCTTTGATATCAATGACCACGGCATTGAGTTCGGTCTCATCGAGGAGCCGGAGGATGTCCTCGCGGAGCTTCGTTGCGGCGCGACCGCGATCGTTCGCGACCGCGGAGGTCATGTAGACACCTTTCGCGTTCGCGGAACGCGCTCGCGCCTCCGCGATACGTTCCTCAAGGGTCTTTGCCGGAGGTACGCCGGCATCGGTGCTTGTTGCGGCGCCGATGGTATTCGCGGTGAGGAGTTTGCCCGGACTGATGTAGTCAAATGCCACCGCGCCCCCGACGGACACGATGCCAATGCCGATGATGCCGATGATGCTCGGCGAGAGGATGCGGAGAACGCCGCTCCGTTCCGCGCCGCGGCGCTCTCCATCAGAGTCGGGGGATTGCCCTGGCCGCGGTTCGCGATTGTGGCGCAATGGCTCCGGGTTGTCGGATTGTCGTGCCATTGTTGATCAACGATCACGGGAAACCACGATCATCCCGCGCCGCCCGGTGAGAATGGTCTCCGGAGAGCCGGTCCAATCGTGGAGCGCTTGGTCAATCACGTCGTACGCATAGCGGTAGTCCTTGCCGAGGCGCGTTCCGGGATCGTGCACGATAAACTGAGCATCGGTATCATCGTAGCCGGTGACCACGATCATGTGGTGCGGCGGCGGACTCTTGAACGCCGGATTCTTGAGCGCAATCCCGCTTGCGGGAATGATGACGAGGTTCCCCTGCGCGATCTCCCGCTTGATGTCGGCGATCCCGATGTCATAGCGAACTCTGACATTCGGATATTCGAAGTAGCCCGTGAACATCGTCGCGGTGTCGCGGATGTCGGTATCGCGGTGGTAGCCAAACTGGAATTCTTCGAACGCAACCATCTCGCGGATGGCGCGCGCCGCATCGGCGGGCGCAATGGTTTGTTTGCCGCGCACCCACGCCATGGCCATGAGTACCGAGGTCTCCTCGCAGGCGTCCTGGAATGGCTGATCCCATGATCCGAGCGGCGCTTGCGTGGTGAAGGGAACCGTGCCGAGCGAAGCGCTCGGGGGAAGGACTGGTTCGGGTTCGGAAGTCGGCGGAGGGATTCGGGCGAGGGCCGCGGCGACCTCGGACAGCGCTCCTTGCTCCGCTTCGGCAACCGCGGGGATAAGGGGGAGCCCGGCGATGGCGCGGAACGCAAGCGCGCCGCCGGTGGCGGTTCCCGCAAAGAGGAGGGCGATGCCTGCGCTCGCAGCGAGGATGCTGGTTTTCGGCGCGGATGATTCCCTGTCGTGGTAATTCATAGAACGCATCGGCAAATAGTGAGGATTTCTTTCGGTTCTCCGCGAGCTCTCGGGAGTATCTACCCACGAAGCGTACCCGGACTTCCGCCGCGTTGCAACCGGAAATGCTTCTTGCTAGTGTTGCGGTGTGCGACCCGACGCGCGCGCGACGCCGAACCTTGGGCGCTTCGCCGAATCGCGCCGAAACGATGGATCTGAAAAGGGATCACGCCGTAATGTTCGCATGGCAACGGTATGGATGCACTCGAAGCGTTGTTCGCGTCGCCCGCGAGGGCGAAATGTCTGAAAATGTTCTTCATGAACCCGGACAGCCGTTTTTCCGTTGCCGACGGAAGCCGCCAGACGAAGCTCCGGCCCGCGCAGTTCCTCGCCGAGGCGCGACGTCTCCTCCGCCTCAAGATCATCGGCACAGCAACGAGCCGCGTCATGGTGGCGTTGGGGGGCAAGCCGGGCCGCCGGCAGAAACTCGCAGCCGCGCGCATACCGGTATTCTTCGCGAACCGGGACTATCCCCTGTTCCCGGAACTCCGGAACCTCATCGTGAAGTCCGCCCCGCACGCCAAGGGGCAGCTCGCGGCAAAGATCCGGCGCCTCGGCGCCGTGAAACTCGCCATCCTCGCGGGCGTCTTCATTGACAGCGCGGACTCGCGGGTGGACCTCTTCGTGGTCGGCGACGGCATGAGGCAGTCGCGGGTGAAATCGTTCATTCAATGGCTCGAGCACGAAGTCGGAAAGGAGCTCAACTACGTGGCGATGTCCTCGGCGGAATTCAAATATCGAATGGACATGTACGATCGCTTCGTCCGCGACATCCTTGAATTCCCGCACGAAACGGTCATCAACAAGCTCGGGGTGTAGCATGCAGCACCCGATGAACATCGAAAAACACCGCGGATACTATATCTTCTCATATACTCGTGCGAATTAGAGAAGATAAAAAGGTACGCAGAAATACCGGGGAGCGCAGAGAATAGGCAACAATACGGACGGTTAGTTCAGTGGTAGAACGCTGCATTCACATTGCAGAGGCCGCTGGTTCGATCCCAGCACCGTCCACCAAGATAAAACTAGTACTCC
>Ga0209541_10010112_pt1 | contig 15114 bp, 20 predicted proteins | sample RifCSPlowO2_01_FD_184027 | JGI IMG/M metagenome (GOLD analysis project Ga0209541, IMG submission 184027) | Groundwater microbial communities from Rifle, Colorado - Rifle CSP2_plank lowO2_0.1 (SPAdes) (version 2) | ecosystem: Environmental > Aquatic > Deep subsurface > Groundwater | place...
TAAAATTGTGGAATATGAAGTACAATGACACCAAACACTGCGGACTTAACGGTTTAACTCCTAACCAAGCCCTTAGATTGTGAGTGCAAAATGTCTGTATCTAAAACAAAAAAACCGCCAAATGTCTGTATCTAAAACAAGAACAATCTTATGCCAAAACAATACACCAGAGAAAAACTTTGGAAAATATACGAAGGACTCCCTAAAGAGATAAAGGAAGCGATTTTCTCTGAAAAGACGGCTGACCAGATACAAAAAATTTGTCAAAAATATGAGATAACCAACGAAAAGAGCGCTTCGGGGTTAGCTAAATACATTGGCGATGTCCTGCTTGGCGTATTGCCCCCTAAAGAATTGGGCAACCTACTAACATTTGAACTGAAATTGAAAAAAGAAATTGTTAATAATTTGATCAAAGAAATCGAGCAATCTATTTTTCAGCCGGTAGATTCTGGCCTAGAAAAAATTTATGGGACGGGAGCAAAATCAGCTGAAATACTTTCTACCGAAGAACCCCAAACAACATCGGAAAAACATATTAAAAAAACCGACACCTATCGCGAAACTATTTAACAATTATGAATCAATTCACCGTTCCACAATTTATTGAACACGAGGCGAAGATAGTTGGGCCCCTGACTTTTAAGCAATTTGTTTATGTAGGAATTGCCGGAGCTATTTGTTTTATTTTTTACTTTACAGCCCCTTTTTTCGTTTTTATTCTGGCTTCCATCGTGATAATGCTCGGCGGATTCGCCCTGGCTTTTGTAAAAAGCGGGGGCCGGTCGCTACCGATTGTTTTGAAAAACTTTGTATTTTTTTCACTCACTCCTAAAATCTATCTCTGGAAAAAGAAAGGTGGGCTACCGCCAAGAATTATTAAGACCGAGGAAATGCCCAAAGAAATTGTCGCCACCCCTGTCCCCAAGATTATCGGCAAAAGCCGCTTAAAAAACTTATCAACCGAAATTGACACCAAATGATATAACCACTAATAAAATCACGAATTATAACGCAAATAATCACGAATAAAAAAATGGTTGATGACAGATTTAATCCATAAAGAACTAAGTTATAAAATTATTGGTGCGATATTTAATGTTTTTAACAAGTTGGGGTATGGCTATCAAGAAAAATATTATCAAAGAGCCATTGCCTTAGAGCTCAATAAAGAAAAATTGAGATACGTTAGAGAAAAGGAGATTAAACTTAATTATCAAGATGAGGCCATCGGAAAATATTTTCTTGATTTCATTATTGAAAATAAAATCGTCTTAGAGTTAAAAGTAGCCAATACATTCTATATGCGGGATATACAACAAGTATTAGGGTACTTAAAAGCAAGCGGATTACAATTAGGAATTTTAGTTATTATAACTAAACAAGGAATTAAATATAAGCGTATTATTAATATTCGTGATAATTAGTGAATTGATTCGTATTTATTAGTGGTATGCCGACATCTTCTACTCAAGGTTTTCTCGAAATCGACCAGATCAGAGAGGGAGTGATTATCCTGAAGAATAAGGCCTTAAGAGCTGTGATGATGGTCTCCTCTTTGAATTTTGCCTTAAAATCCGAAGAAGAGCAGTCAGGGATTATTTCCCAATTCCAGGAGTTTTTGAATTCTTTGGACTTTTCCTGCCAGATTGTCATCCAATCCCGGAAGCTCAATATCACCGGTTATTTAGACCAAATCAAGGCCCTGGAAGCCAAGCAACAAAACGAGCTACTCAAGATACAAACCGGAGAATACTACAATTTTATCAATGAACTGGTGAGCGCCGGCACCATTATGTCCAAGTCTTTTTATGTGGTGGTGCCCTTTACTCTCTTGGAAGCCAGAGGCACTTCTCCTGGGCAATTATTTAAAGCAGCCAAGCCCATTGCCTCTCTGACTGAAGACGAATTCCAGAGATGCAAGCAGCAGCTGTGGCAGAGGATGGAGTTTGTAGCCTTGGGATTAAGAAGAGTGGGCCTCCAGGCTATACCATTGACCACGCCCGAACTCATTGAGCTGTTTTGGAGCCTGCATCATCCCAAACAAGCCGAAGTGGGCTATTACCCCGAAATACCGCCTGAACTTTCGAAATAACAATACAAAGGAGGTTCGACCTCCTAACATTAAGTTAATTTCGGGAGGTCGAACCTCCAAAAATAAAATCAAAAAATCGTGAAACTACCATTTTTTAAAAAGAAAAGGGAAGAATTGCCCGAGCAAATTTTTGACACAGAGGCCATCAGGGCCGTGGATATTGTGGCTCCCTCTTCCATTGAGGTTAAATCAGCCCACATGGTGCTCGGGGAAAGACTAACCCAGTCTTATTTTATCTTCTCTTATCCCAGGTACTTAACCACGGCCTGGTTTGCGCCCATCATTAATCTGGACATACCCATGGATATTTCCTTTTTCATCCACCCGATTGATGCCGGGCTGATTTTGAAACAATTGAGAAAAAGAGTGACGGAAATCCAGGCCGAATTGATGGAAAGGGAAGCCAAGGGATTGATTCGCGACCCGGCCCTGGAAATAGCTCACCAAGACATTGAAGAATTAAGAGACAGATTACAAACCGCCCAGGAAAGAATGTTCCAGCTCGGGCTGTATTTGACGGTCTATGCCAATACCGAAGAAGAATTAAGAAACATTGAGACCACCTTGCGCTCCATGCTGGAATCCAAGCTGATTTACATCAAGCCGGCCCTTTACCAGCAAAAAGAAGGCTTTATCGCCACCTCGCCCTACTGCCTGGATACTTTAAACGTGCACGCACCCATGAACACCGGGCCTTTGTCCAGCGTGTTTCCTTTTGTTTCTTTTGACTTGAGCTCTAACGAAGGCATCCTTTACGGCGTCAACCAGCATAATAATTCTTTAATTCTGTTCGACCGATTCTCCTTGGAAAACGCCAATATGTGCGTCTTCGCTCAATCGGGCGCTGGCAAGTCCTACATGGTAAAACTGGAAGTCTTAAGGTCTTTAATGGTGGGGATAGATGTGGTTATTGTTGACCCGGAAAACGAGTATGAGCTTTTATCCGAGGCGGTAGGAGGTTCATATTTTAAGATATCGCTGAGTAGCGCTTCCCATATTAATCCCTTTGATTTGCCCGTGCCCAGAGAAGACGAAAGCCCGGAGGATATTTTAAGAAGCAATATTATCAATCTAGTGGGCTTAATGAGGCTGATGCTGGGAGGGCTGACTCCGGAGGAAGACGCAATCATGGATAGAGCTTTAACCGAAACCTATGCCTCAAAGGACATCACTTCTGATTCTGATTTTTCAAAAATAAACCCACCCTTAATGTCTGACTTGGAAGCGGTTTTGGAAACCATGGAAGGAGCCGATTCTTTGTTAAAAAGAGTGAGAAAGTTCACCAAAGGCACTTATGCCAATTTCTTCAACCAACAGTCCAACGTTGATATGAAGAACGGCTTGGTGGTTTTCGGTATCAGAGACATGGAAGAAGGTCTAAGGCCCATCGCCATGTATATTATTATGAGGTATATCTGGAACCAGATCCGCTCCGAGCTGAAAAAGAGGATATTCGTAATTGACGAAGCCTGGTGGCTCATGAAGTCAGAGGACGGCGCTTCTTTCCTTTTCGGCTTAGTCAAAAGAGCCAGAAAATACTGGCTGGGCGTGACGACCATTACTCAAGACGTGAGCGACTTTATGAAATCAGAATACGGCAAGCCGATTATCACTAATTCTGCGCTCCAGTTTTTAATGAAACAAAGCCCGGCCACGGCCGATGTGCTGCAAAAAACTTTTAACCTCACCGATTGGGAAAAAGAAATGCTGTTGGGCGTGGCCGTGGGGGAGGGCATTTTCTTTGCCGGCCAGAAACACGTGGCCATGAGAGTCGTTGCTTCTCAATCTGAAGATAAATTCATCACCACTTCCCCGGAAGAGGTGAAAAGAATAAAAGAAGAGAGAAAGGAATCAGCTAAAGAATAATCATATGGAACCCCGTTAGAAGTCTAAAGTAGAAAAAATTAGGAATTTTTTCTACTTGCTATTAATGGGGTAGTAAAACTAAAAATGTCGTCTGAAATTAGCTATTTGTTATATAAAGACGACTTCTAACGGGGTGGAACCAAAAAGCGGCTTAGAAATAGCCTTCAGCCCGGAGTTTTTAACAATAATGCCTATCGCCGTTATTATTGACGTCATCGGCATTGTTTTGGTTATTTTCGGATTGGATGATTTTTGGATTACCGACATCATCGCTTGGGTTTTTATCGGTGGTTGGAGTTTTTGGAGATCGCAAGTTGTGCCGGAGACAACTGGCGTCCAAATGCCTTCTTATTCCGAACAGCAAGCGCAGTCCAGAGAAAAAATCAAAAAACTCGAGCATGCATCTCAAGTAGCTACCGGGAAAGCGGAGGGAGCCGCCAGGGCTGCAAATTTGGCAAAGGAGTCCGGGGATATGGGAAAAGCGGCTCTGGAGACTCAAAGAGCTCAAAAGTTTTCTAAGGCTGCCAAAACGGCCAAAAATTTAAAATGGCTTGAATTTATCCCTTACGTCGGCGCCCTGCCCCTCTGGTCAGTATCGGTATATATGACCATCAAATACTCCTAAAATAAAATCGCCCATCGAGGGCGATTTTAGAACTACCGATTTTTACGGCCGGGGCTTAATCACGATTTTCCTCTCTGGTTCCTGGCCCACGCTTTCGGTGATAATATCGGCTCTGGAAGCCAGCTCCACATGGACAATCCTTCTCTCGTAAGCGGCCATGACCGGCAAATACTTTTCTTCTTTAATCAGGGCCACTTCATCGGCCGCCGAGCGGGCCATTTCCCTCAAATAAGCCGCCTTTTGTTCCTTATACCCGTTCACGTCCAAATTAATATAAAAAGGGCCGTCGCAAACCGCTTGTTTCCTCAAAACAGCCTTGAGCAAGCGCTGGATCTCAGCTAAGGTCTGGCCCTGCTCGCCGATTAGGATTTGAGCGTCTTCGGTGGTAAGGCACACCGGGATCGTCTCGTTTTCTGGTTTTTTAACCTCCACTTGAACAATCAAGCCTGTCTTTTCAAAGAATTCTTCGGCCGCTTTTTTGATTTTGATTAGGTTGATTTGGTCCATGATTCTTCCTCAGCATAATATATTGCTGCAGAATTGTAAAGAGGGTGGTGGTGAGCCAGTACAGGCCGATGGCGGCGGGCATGCGCCAGAGGATAAAAACCGTAAAAAGCGGGAAAAAGTAGAGCATCTGCTTTTGCATCATGCTTGAGAAATCTGGCGACCCTTTTTTGGTGGGGGCTTGCCCCGAGCCGGGTCGAGGGGTCATCATCTTGGTCTGGAAAAACTGCATAATACCGTTTAAAATGGCTAAAAAGATTGAGGCTTCCGCCAAATTAACTATGCCCAAAAAAGCCATATTGATTTGGCCCGGGTAGGCGACAAAGCCATACAAAAACCTTAACTGCTGTTCGCCAAACCCTCGCCAAAAGACCTGAAAAAGCCCGATTAAAATCGGCAACTGAACCAGTAAAGGCAGACAGCCTGAAAACGGATTAATTTTCTCCTGTTTATAAAGCTCCATCGTGGCCTTGGCTTGCTTTTCTTTGTCGTTTTTAAATTTCTCTTGAATCTCTTTGATTTTAGGCTGGAGCCCTGACAGGGCTCTCTGGGACCTGATACCCTGGACGCCCAGGGGATAAAGAATTAGTTTGATTAAAAGCGTTAAAACAATCACCGCGATGCCGAAATCATGCCCCGGAATGTAATTGTATAAAAAAATCAGGGCATTAAACAGCGGCTGATATAAGATGAGATTAAAGGCGCTGATAAGTATTTCAAACATAAGTTTTAGGGTAAGTCTACTCCGCCGGGGCTTAAGGGATGGCATCTGAAAAGCCTTTTGAGCCCTTTCAGGCCCCCGTTAACAACGCCGTATTTTTCAACGGCTGAAAAAGCGTAGGAAGAACAGCTGGGATAAAAACGGCAGCGCCGATTTAAGTTCGGTGAAATAAAAACCTGATAAAATCTAATAATTTTTAAAACAATCGTTTTGAGCATTTAGATAAGTTCGGCTCTTTTTAAAAGCCTCTCGACGAACTCGGTTATTTCCTTTGAATTTTTAACTGCTAAACCCGGCCTGGCGAAAAAAACCACATCAAGCCCTGTCTTTATCTTAGACAGGTTGGCTTTAACCGCTTCTCTCAATCTTCGCCTGATTTTATTTCTCAAGAAGGCTTTCCTGACCACCTTCAAGCTCACCACGAAAGCGAAACGGCTTACTGCGAGGTTGTTTTTAGCGAGCCTTAAGGATAAAACGCGATCCTCAAAACCTCGGCCTTTTTTAAAAATACGGCCGAAGTCGTTCTTTTTTTTAAGCCGGTTTTGGATAGGCAACATATCAAACCGTTAACCTTTGTCTTTTTTTTCTTCTTCTTCTGGCCAACACCTTTCGGCCGCCCTTGGTTCTTTGGCGTTTTCTGAAACCGTGAGTCCTTTTTCTTTTTTTCTTTTTGGGTTTGTAGGTAAAACTCATGCTTTAATATTAACACTTTGTCCCCCTTTTTTCAACATAGCGCGGGTTTTCCCTCTTATTTTATTTTTGCTTGACGTATGATATAATAGTTTCGGACAATATGAATACAGAAGAATTATGGCAAGCCATGCTTGCTCAAATCCAGTTTAATATTTCTAAGGCTAATTTTGCCACTTGGTTCAAAAACACCGAGGTGCTGGCCAAAAAAGACGGGCAGGTTATTATTTCCGTGCCCAATAATTTTTCTAAAGAATGGCTGGAGAATAAATACAATAAGCTCATTTTTAAAATCCTCCACAGCCTGGACGAAGAAATCAAGGAAGTAAAATATTCGGTAGACCGCCCCGGACTCAAAGCCAGCGCGGCGCCGGTGGCGGTGCTTGAGAGCTACGACAACGACGTGCCCCAGCTTGAATTCCAGGAACTCAAAATTCATAAAGAAAGCAACCTCAACCCACGCTATACTTTTGAAAGTTTTATTGTCGGGCCTTTTAACGAACTAGCCCAGGCCGCGGCCTGGGCCGTGGCTAAAAACCCCGGGGCCACGTACAACCCTTTGTTTATTTATGGAGGAGTGGGCCTGGGCAAAACCCATCTTTTGCAAGCTATCGGCAACGAGGTTTCCCGAAAAATCCCTCAAAAAAAAATTAAATACACTTCTTCGGAAAAATTCACCTCGGGCATCGTCAATTCCATCAAAAATCACGATGTGGAGAAATTCAAGTCTCTTTACCAAGACATCGACGTTTTAATGATTGATGATGTCCAGTTTTTATCCGGCAAGGAAAAAACCCAGGAAGAGTTTTTCCATGTTTTTAATGGCCTCTATGAAAAAAACAAGCAAATCATTCTTTCCTCTGACCGGCCGCCCAAAGCCATCTCGGCCCTGGAAGAGAGGTTGAGGTCCAGATTTGAGGGCGGCATGATTGCTGATATCAGCCTGCCCGACTTAGAAACAAGGTTGGCCATTCTTAAAGCCAAGGCCCAGGAAAAAAGAGTCAGCTTTGCTGACGATATCCTGGAATACATCGCTGCCAACATCCAAATCAATATCAGAGAGCTGGAAGGGGCTTTAAACAGGCTGACCGCCTACCAGAAGCTCAACAACAAGTCTCCGGACCTGGAAATAGCTAAAACCCTTTTAAAAAATGTCATCTTTTCTCCCAAGAGACTGGCTAACCCTGAAAAAATCATCAGAGCGGTCGCTGTTTTTTACGATTTAAAAGAGAGGGACTTAATCGCCGTTTCCCGGAAAAAAGAAATCGTTAGGCCGCGGCAGATAGCCATGTATTTTTTAAGAAAAGAGCTTAAAAGTTCTTTCCCTTTTATCGGCAAGAAATTCGGGGGCAAGGACCACACCACCGCCATCCACGCCTATAATAAGATTGCCAAGGAAATAGAGACAAACGAAAACCTGACCGAGGAAATCAGTCTGATTAAGGAGCAAATTTATCGTTGATAACCTGTTGATAAGTTTTAATTAAATTTATTTTAATAAAAAATAACTTTACCTTAAACCATTTATTAACAGTTTTTTCCTGAAACAAATAAGATAAATAATAACCACCATAACGTCCCCTATAACAACAATTATGAAGATAATAATATTAAAAGAAAACTTAAATAACGGCTTAAATATTGTTTACCGGGTGGCTGGACGAAACCTCACCTTGCCGATTTTAAATAATATTTTAATCGTGGCCGAACAGAACTTTTTAAATCTTTCTTCAACCGACCTTGAATTAGGCATTAAATATTGGGCCCTGGGCAAGGTGGAAAAAGAGGGCAGTTTGACCGTGCCGGCAAAAATTTTATCCAGCTTTGTTGGTTTACTGCCCGAGAAAAAAATCGCTCTCGAGGTTAAAAATCAGACCCTTTATCTTGACTGCGAAAACAATCAAACCCAAATTAAAGGGCTCGACGCCCAAGATTACCCCATTATCCCTAAAATAGAAGACGAGAACTTCATTGAATTGAATATGCTGCCTTTTTGCGAAGGATTGGCGCAGGTAGTAGATTTTACCGCTCCCAACCAGGTCAGGCCCGAGCTGTCCGGAGTCTATTTGAATTTTCAAAAAGACAGGGTGCAAATCACCGCCACCGACAGCTTCAGGCTGGCCGAAAAAACCCTTTATTTTGAGAAAAAAATCAGTCGAGAGTGTTCTTTTATCCTACCGCAAAAAACCGCCCGAGAGCTGGTCAATATTTTTTCCGAAAAAGACGGCCAATTAAAATTATACCTTTCCTTGAATCAGGTGCTTTTTGAGTGCCCCATGTTAGAAACGCCCCATCCTCAGATTCAAATTATCTCCCGCTTGATTGAAGGAGACTACCCGGACTACCAGAGCATTATCCCTAAAAAATATGAAGTTCAAATAGCGCTACCCAAGAACGAATTTCTCAATCAGATTAAGACCGCCAGCATCTTCAGCGGTAAAAACAACGAAGTTAAAATTAAGGTTAATCCTAAAAAAGAGGAAATTGAAATTTTGAGCCAAAATCCGGAACTGGGAGAAAATAAAAGCGTTTTAACGGGCAAAATCAGCGAGGCGTCAAATAAAACCAAGGAGATAGCCACGATTTTTAATTATCGTTTTCTGATCGACGGCTTAGCGAACATTAAAAGCTCAACAGTGCTTTTTGAGGTTAACGGAGAGGAGGGTCCGGCCGTGTTGCGGCCCGAGGGCGACGCGCACTACCTCTACGTTGTTATGCCCATTAAGACTACTTAAGCCGCATTGGTTTCATTTATTTGACAAAGATGTCTATAGTTTGATAGAGTGTGGTATAATAAAAACATGGAAAAATCTAACGATCTCACAAAAATTCTTTTACCTTACGCCAAAAAGAACCTTTGGGTTGCCCTATCGATGGATAGGAAAAAAGTGATTGGTTCTGGAAAAACTCCGAAAGAGGCGCTGGAAGAAGCCAGAGAAAAAAAAGTTGAAAGGCCAACCCTGCTTCAAGCTATCCCGGATTATTCTGGATTTGCCCCATTCACAAAATAGATGAAATTTAACTATATAAAAAAGAAGAAGAGGTTGAATTAAAACCATATAATTAAAAACCAAAGTTTTCAAGATAAAATTACCCAGTGATGGGTTTTTTGTTTTAAAATTTACATAAGATTTTAAATAAAAACACCGTTTAAGGCACGGTGCCAGCCTTTCGTGCATCTGATTATTGTTTTTCTCTTTTGAGGTAAGCAATTGTGACGCTCTCATCCATATGTATCATCGCCACAAGTTCCCAGCCGTCCTCCCCCAATTGATCTAACTCTTTCTGATCTTCTTTATTTGATCCACCATGCGATGATGGCAAATCTACTATCCTATATTCCCACTTTTGCATTCTCTCATTCCTCCTGTGATATTTTGATAATATCTAATAATATCACCCTATAGTTTAAAGTTAAGCCCAGATGGCTCGGGAATATTTAAGGGGAATTAGTTTTTTTGAGCCAGTTTTGGATGCCGGCCTCCCAGTTTTGGTATTGAGAGTTTCGTTTGTCCATAGTCTCTTCATAAGCTGCCCCTGTTGCGGTGGCAATTTCTGGTTTTTGGAAAACCTCAAGCGGAGGATATTTTTCTAACGCTTTTTGCATAAAGTTATGCCAGATAGGGCCGGCCAAAACCACCCCCGGTTCCTTGTTCATGGGCGCGTTGTTATTGTTCCCCACCCAAACCCCTACGGCCACGGACCGAGTATAGCCGATGGTCCAGCCGTCTTTAAACTCTTGAGTTGTGCCGGTTTTAACCGCTATGGTATAGCCCGGGACGTATAAGAGAGAGTGGCTGCCGAAGACCGGGGCCCGGGCTTCATTATCAGACAGAATATTATTAATCAAATCAGCGATTGGCTCTTCCAAGACTCTTCTGGGGGTCTTTTTATTTTCCTCAAGAATTTTACCATTAGCATCCTCTATTTTTAAGACAGAGACTGGCGCTACCTGAAGGCCTCTGGTCGCAAAAACGCCGTAAGCTGAAACCATGTCCAATAATTTTACTTCGCCCCCGCCCAACACCAAACTCAAGCCGTACCAAGACAGGGGTTGGTTTAAGGTGGTGATGCCCATTATTTTAGCCAGCTCAATCGTATCTTTCAGGCCGGCTAAATAAAGGGTTTTGACCGAAGGAACGTTAATGGATTGCGCCAAAGCATTATGTAGGCTGATTGGCCCGCCAAATCTGCCGGTATAATTTTCAGGATGGTAACAATCCAAATCATATTCGTCTTTTTCCTGGTCAGCCGCGGAGGTGCAGTTGGGGTTAAATTCGGTTTTAACGTCCCAGAGAACAGTTTCGGGTGTCAGGCCCCTTCTAAAGGCTTCGGCATAGGCAAAGGGCTTAAAAGCGCTGCCCGGCTGACGTTCTCCCAAAGTGGCTACATTGAACTTCGGGTCAAACAAGCAGCCTTCTTTTTGAGTCTCGCAGCCCTTGGGCCACGACTCAGAAGCTAGCCAGTCAGCTGAGCCGACCATGGCCAATATCTCGCCATTTTTAGGGTTAAGGGCAACCAGGGCAGCGTTATTGCCATTAAACCCCTGATTGGCAGCAACTCCCTCTCTAACCATTTCTTCGGCTGCGGTTTGGAGCGGCCAGTCTAAGGTGGTGTAAACCTTTAAGCCGCCTTCCTTTAAATAATAATCAGCATATTTTTCTTCCAAATAATTTTTAACGTAAAGGACAAAATGGGGGGCTAAAATCGGCGACCTGATTTCAGCGAATTCCAGCAGTTCTTCTTTGGCGCTTTCGGCTTGGGCTTGAGAAAGATAACCTTCTTTGACCATGCGGTCTAAAACATAATCTTTCCTGGCCAGCAGAGCTGCTTCATCGCCTCCGTAAGGAGAAAGGCGGCTGGGCGCCTGGATTAAAGAAGCCAAGAGAGCGCTTTGGGCCAGAGAGAGCCGGGAAACTTCTTTACTAAAATAGGTTTGGCTGGCTGCCCCCACCCCATAAGCATTGGAACCGAAAGGCACCTGGTTTAGATAAAACTCTAAAATTTGGTCTTTGGAGTAGCGCCTCTCTAATTCCAAAGTTAAGATTATTTCTTTAGCCTTTCTTTTTAATGTTTTGTCCAAAGTGAGAAAACTTGAACGAATAAGTTGCTGGGAAATGGTTGAGCCGCCATAAATCGGTTTGCCCAGCTTGAGGTTGTTTAAAATTGACCGGGCAATGCCCCTTAAATCCAGGCCAAAATGGGAGTCAAAACTAGCGTCCTCGGCCGCGATCACCGCTTGCTTTAAATAGTCGGGCACTTGCTCCAAAGAGACAACCGTTCTCTTTTCTTCATCGTAAATTTGGTATAAAAGAACCCTGCCCTCACGGTCATAAATTTTAGTCGGCAAAACAAAAGGCCGCTCTTGAAAAACCTCGGGCCGGGGCAGGTCTTTGGCGTAATAGATAAAAAGAAACAGAAAACCAAGCACCAAAAACAGGAAACAGCCAAGCAATATCTTCAAAAAGCGCACCATAAAATTATTTTACTAAACTTAAGACAAATTGGCAAACCTCGATTATTTTGATAGGATAAAAATATGGGAAAGGTTAACCCAAAAATTAAAGAGGCGCTTACCAGGGGAGTGGAGCATATTTACCCGAGCCGAGAGGCCCTGGAAAAAGTTTTGGCCTCCGGTAAAAAACTTAGGATTTACAACGGGATTGACCCCACCGGCAAGCTGCACGTCGGGCATCTCGTGGTTTTAAGAAAACTGAGGCAATTTCAAGACTTGGGGCACGAAATCATTATTTTAATCGGAGACTTCACAGCGACGATCGGCGACCCGACCGGCAAGGGAGTAGCCAGGCAGCCGCTCTCCAGAAGCCAGGTTTTAAAAAACACCCAAGACTACAAAAAACAAATCGGTAAAATTTTGAATTTCGAAAAATCCAACGTTAAATTTTTATATAACGAAAAATGGTCTAATAAATTAAAACCGGTGAATTTGCTGAAAATATTTTCTCATTTTACTGTGGCCCGACTTTTAGAAAGAGATATGTTCCAAAGGCGCATTAAAGGGGGCCGGGACATTCTTTTGCACGAATTCGTCTATCCTGTTTTTCAAGCCTACGATAGCGTCGTCTTGGAAGTTGACTTAGAAATCGGCGGCAATGACCAGACGTTTAATATGATGAGGGGCAGGGATTTGATGGAAAAAATGAGAAATAAAGAAAAATTCGTTATGGCCCTGAAGCTGTTAACCGATCCGACGGGCAAAAAAATGGGCAAAACAGAAGGCAATTTCATTTCCCTGGGAGACAATCCCGGGGAAATGTTCGGCAAAATTATGTCTTGGCCCGACTCTCTTTTAGCAGTTGGTTTTGAGCTTTTAACCGACACTTCGTTAAGTCAGGTGGAAGAAATCTTGAAAAACCCGCGCGAGGCTAAAGCGAGACTAGCTGGAGGGGTTGTGGGCCTTTGCCACGGTCCAGCCGCAGCTCTCGCGGCCAGAAAAGAATTCGACAAGGTTTTCAAGGGAAAAGAGCTGCCCTCTCACATCGCCGGATTTTCTCTCAAAGAAAAAGCAATCAACCTCGTTGATCTGCTTGTTAAAACAAAACTGGCTCCATCCAGGAGCGAGGCCAGGCGCCTGGTGGCACAAGGCGGAGTGAAGATTGGCGGTAAAGTTCAGCCAGATTGGCGTCGGGTCGTCTGCATCAACAAAGGAGAAGTTATCCGGGTTGGCAAGAGAAAGTTTCTAAAAATCATCTAACTAAAACAAAAACCCCGCTTAGGCGGGGTTTTTGTTTTACTCTTCGTCGCTTACTTCGGTCGTTTCTTCTTCCGCAGGAGTTTCTTCGGTGGCTTCCTCTTCTCCATCGCCTTCGTCTTCGGAGACGAACGGAGCTAAATCTTCTTCGTAAATCATATTAACTTTGTTTAGACTGCTAATTCAGTTGTTCGACCTTGTTTTTGATTCTACAAAAGCATTATAGGCGTTTTAAAACTCTTGTCAAGCTCTTCTGACCGACTTGAGAGTGACCCGCTCTTTTTTAAAGGTTTTGGTTTTTTTATTCCAGCCCCAGATCTCTACCGGCAGTTCAACGTTTGTCATTTTAAGAAAGGCCAATATTTTTTTCCTTCTGGTCGGGATGTTGGCCAGGGTGGTAATCTGGATATTTTTCTTTTCTTTTCCCCTAAGAGCTAAGACGTCAATAATGCCAAAGACGTCGCTCTGCTGGAACCTTACCTTCGGCGGATACCAGCAGACCCACTTGGCTTGAGTCAGCATGGTGATTACCTTTTTTCTGATAACCGCTTCTTTGGGCACAATAATGTTTATTCTTTTAAATTAGTATAGATGCCCTGGACTGCCTCGTTTTCATCTAAGGCGTCAAAGAGCTTTTGGCAGGTCGCTTTATCATTTTCTGACACCTCGATATCTTGTTTAGCCACCCATTCTAAGGAGCCGGGAGTTTTTACTTTCCTCTCAAACATCCAGCGGACTCCGCCCTCGCCTACCATCTTACCGTTATTTTGAGTCAAAATCTGCTTAATTTCGTTCAAAGCCCTGTTCTTGTTTTCAGTGATGCCTTCAATCATAATGGCAATGCCGCCCGGGCCGTAGGCTTCAAATATTACCTCTTCTAGGTTAGCTGCTTCGTTCCCGCCCGTGGCCTGTTTAATGGCTCTCTCAATGTTTTCTTTAGGCAGATTGAATTCTTTCGCCTGCTCCATGGCGACCCTTAATTTGTTGTTGGTTTCCGGGTTAGGGCCCCCCTCTTTAGCCGCCAGCGAAATCACCCTGGCCATTTTAGAAAAGACCTGGCCTCTTTTTTGGTCGGTAATATTTTTGGCATGCTTTATAGTCTTCGCATGGGAATGGCCGCTCATATGTTTTATCTTAACCTATTTTAACTTTATTTTTCAAGACCAAAATGATTATTCCAGAGAAAACAGCCAGGGCAAAAGCGATGAAGATGGGATAAAAATAAGTCGTGGTCTTAGGTACAAGCTCGCTTACTGCCGCTAATTCGTGGGGCAAAGTCTCGCGAGGCTTTGCAGCTAACGGAGAACTGTTCTCCGCTTTGGGCGTACCGCCGGGATTTTGGCTGGTTTGCCAAGTAGTAGCATTTTTTCTTTCCATGGTTTGCTTGGTTGAGTGGTCGCCCTCCGGCCAACCAGAGCTGGCATCAACCAAATCAATTAAATTGTCCTTATTGTCAAAAAGCTCTAATTCTTCGCCCTTATTATTTAAAGCACCGGTATAATCTTTACTCCTCTCCAGCAAATAAAATCCATTAGCGGGGTCCGACCCCGCTAGTTTGATGGTGGGAGTTCCATCAACCGCTTTTAAAATCCAGCCATTAAGGTCAATGGCTTGTGGGGTGGTATTATGCAGTTCAATCCACTCATCGTTCGCCGAATCCTTTGTCCCCATCCAGGCAATTTCGTTGATAAGCACATCACCGGTGCTAGCGGCTTGAGCAGAGTTTAAAGACAAAAATAGGAGAGAAAAAATAAAAACCAAGGTTTTCATATATATTTTAAGCGACTTCGGGAGTCACTTAATTTGTTTTAGATACAGACATTTTGCACTCACAATCTAAGGGCTTGGTTAGGAGTTAAACCGTTAAGTCCGCAGTGTTTGGTGTCATTGTACTTCATATT